>Ga0224559_1001387_pt1 | contig 13420 bp, 7 predicted proteins | sample 714S33034metaG_FD_180676 | JGI IMG/M metagenome (GOLD analysis project Ga0224559, IMG submission 180676) | Peat soil microbial communities from Stordalen Mire, Sweden - 717 S3 30-34 | ecosystem: Environmental > Terrestrial > Soil > Wetlands > Peat | place: Sweden: Norrbotten County, Stordalen... | reverse complement strand
GCGGCTCGGATTGGGGCTTCACGGCCGTCCACTTTTATGTCGTGCGCCCTAAGATCTGTTTATATTTGAAATAAACGCCCGACCGCGGTATAGTTGGAACTGTACGAGCAATGCAAGCGCTTGCACTATTCGCACTGGCTGGCGACGATTCCTGGACGCCGTTGAGCCTGGCGCCACGAGATTGGCGGGGTCCACTTGGTTAGCGCAGGACGGCAACGCCGTCGCCGCACCTGCCTGCCGTGGATTTCCGTCAACCACCCGCACGGCATTACCGGGCTGGAGGATTTCGACAAGGCTCTGTTTCCGCAATTGGCCAAAGGAAATCAGATAAACCGGGACCATGAGAACTCTAGATGCCGCCCTAAATCCGGCAAGGCAAATTAGGATCAACATGAAAACGAGAATCGAACTTGTGCGAATGCTCGCCATGGCGCTCACGCTGATTGGCGCCGCGTTGACGATGGCCACACCGGCCGCGGAGACCCCGCCCCGGCCGCAGGGCCCGTGTGACATCTACGCCGCTGCCGGCGACCCCTGCGTGGCCGCCCACAGTACCACGCGCGCGCTGTACGCCTCCTACAGCGGCCCGCTGTACCAGGTCCTGCGCCAGTCGGACGGCAAGACCTTGGACATCGGCGTCGTCCAGCCCGTCGCGTCGCCGGCCCCGGATGCGGGCGGATACGCCAACGCGGCCGCGCAGGACGCCTTCTGCGCCGACACGTACTGCTGGATCACCACCATCTACGACCAATCCCCCAAGCACAACCACCTCATCCAGGCACCCCGCGGCGGATTCAGCGGCCCGGCCATGGGCGGGTTCAACAATCTCCCGGTGGCCGACATGGCGCCGATCACGATCATGGGCCACAAGGCCTACGGCGTCTTCATCGCACCGGGCATGGGCCTCCGCCAGAACGACGCGAAAGGCACCGCGGTCGACGACCAGGCGGAGGGACAGTACTGGGTCATCAACGGCCAGCACTACAACAACGGCTGCTGCTTCGACTACGGCAACGCTGAGACCGACAGCCGCGACGACGATAACGGCACTATGGAGACTACCTACTACGGCAACGCCACGCCCTGGTATCACGGGAATCCCCCCGGCCCGTGGATCATGACCGACCAGGAGAACAACCTGGTGGGTTGTGTCAACCCGGATGGATCCAAACTATGCGCCAACCTGCCGAGCATCACCTGGCGATTCGTGACCGCAATCGCCAAGGGCGAACCGCACCACTGGACCTCCATGGGAGGCGACGCGCAGCGGGGCGCCTTGTCGGTCATGTTCGACGGACCGCGCGTCGACGTCACCTATGACCCGATGCGCAAGCAGGGGGCCATCCTCCTGGGCAACGGCGGTGACAACAGCGTCGGCTCGCAGGGCACCTTCTATGAAGGTGCAATGACAGCCGCAGGCACCTTCCCTTCGGATGCCACCGACCAACTGGTGCAGGCTAACGTAGTGGCGGCCAGGTACGACGTGCCGCGGCTCAGCTTGGCGCCGGCATCGGCAACGGCCACGCCGCCGGGACTCCAGACGTTCACACCGGGGTCTTCGCAGGACACTACCGTGACGTTCACGAATACCACGGGCGCGCCTGTGGCAAGCGTCACGCTGAGCCTTTCCGTGCCCAAGCAGTGGGCCTCCATCGTCTCGGCCCCTTGGCCTAGCGGGCATAGACCACCTGTTAACTCGTCGGTGATTGCTGGCCCGGTCGCGCTGGGTGCGAGCGTACACGCAACCTTCAATATCACATCGGGGCCGTCAGCCTTCAACGGCGACCTCGTCGCCAAGGCCGAGTGGACCGCGAGCGGCAAGCCGCAATCCGAGACAACGGCCGAGAAGTTGCGGAACGTGAGCCCGATCAAGATCAACGAATTTCGCGTTAGCGCCGGCAGTCCCCCCAACCCGACGAACTCGTTCATCGAACTCTACAACGCCGGCGCCGGTAGCGTCGACCTCTCCAACTGGACCCTGACCCAGCACCCGACCCAACAGGCCATCTTCTCGGCGGTGAAGATTCCGGCTGGGACGAAGCTCGCGGCCAACGGCTTCTACCTGCTCGGCCTCTCCAACTCGGGCCTCTCGGTTCCTGCGCGCGCGGGCGACACCACCATCCACGTCAGGAGCACGACCGGCATGTCGGCCGGCGATACGATCGACATCGATACCGGCTCCGGCTTCGAGACCCGCAAGATCGTAAGCATCGGGACGGCGGCCGGCAATAGTACGACGCTGTGGCAACCCCTCCCCGACGGTATGGTGATCACGATTCCCGCAGGCTCCACCAATGTGCCTGTCACCAGCGTCGCCGGCTTTGTGGTCGGCGAGAAGATCGCCCTCGGCTACGGTGCCACCTACCCCAGCGTCGCAAAAGACATCGAGCGGTATGAGGTGGCCACTGTCACCGCGGTCGGCAAGCAGGGCACGCAAGGCTATCTGGGCGTGGACGCGCCCGCCGGCGCGACCAACATCAAGGTGACGTCCGTCGCTAACCTCACGGCCGGCGACAAGATCCGGTTGGACATCGACAGCGTCGGCCATGGGATCGAGACCGTCACGGTCACGAAGGTCGGTAGGCAGTCGAGCCGCACGGCGCTCATGGCGAATGCGAGCGTCGGCGCGACTAACATCAAAGTCCGCAACGTGAGCGGTTTCGTTGCGGGCGACAAGATGTGCATCGGCACCCCCGCGAACCACGAAACGGTTACCATCACCGCCATCGGCGCCCCGGGTGCAACCGGCTCCGGCGTCGATTTTACGCCGGCCCTCGCCAAAGCGCATTCCGCGCGCGAGGATGTGGTAGCGCACGGCACGGGCCTCGACGTAGCCGCTCCACTGAAGTTCAACCATGCGGCCAACATGCCCTTCAGCGCTCGTGGAACGGGGATCAGCTTCCAACCGGCGACGGCCTTTGCCCACTCGAGCAACGAGCCCGTCCAGTCGCTCGGCACCGGCATCACGCTCGACACGCCCCTGGCCGAGGCCCACGCGATCGACGCGGTTGTGCGTGACGCCCTGGTCACGACCGCGGGCTACCAAGGGACGCCGGCGCCCAACCAGTGGTTCGGCGGCCCCGCCCTCTCCCCCAGCGCCGGCAACATGGTGCTGCGTGACGCCGCGGGCCTGGTGGTCGACAGCCTCAACTACGGCGGCCTCGTCGACCCATGGGCCTCCGAGGGTTACCATGGCATCTCAGGAGCAGGGCAGGGCGGTTGCTCCGTGCCTGCGCCCGGCTTTGCCCGTGGCTTCGGGCCGGCCGCTTCGACTCCTGGCGCGACCAACAGGAGCGCGGGCCGCTTCCCGGACGGCGTCGATACCGACAGCAACTGCACCGATTTCCTGTTGCAGCCCGCCACTACCCTGTCGGCTGTCTCGGCCGCTGGCGCGACCAACCTCAAAGTCGCCAGCGTGGCGGACTTTAGCGCCGGCCAAACGGTTCTGATCGATGCCGGCGCGGACCTCGAGACCGCCGTCATCGCGACGGTCGGTACCGCAGGCGCCTCCACGGTGGGCACTGCCACCAACGTGCGCGCCACCGTTATCCCGGTGGCCAGCGGATTCGGCTTTACCGCCGGCCAGAACATCACCATTGACAATGGAGCGAACCTTGAGACGGCGGTTGTGGCCTCCATCAGCGGCGGCTTCAGAGGTTCCACAATCACCGTCGCCGCGCCGCTCACTCTAGCGCACGCGGCCGGTGCACAGGTCTCCGGTACCGGCATCACCCTAACCGCTGCGTTGACCAAGGCGCATGCCAGTGGGACACAGGTGGCCAGAAGCCTTCCCACGCCCGGTGCTCCCAATCAATATTTCCGGAGGCGATAGAAGGAATGCGTAACGGAAGCCGCTGACGGCCCGGGACCCGGCGCTCAGCGGCTTCCGTCGTTTCTGCAAAGAGCTATTTGCGATTTCCAATCAACATGAGAATGAGAATCCACCTTGTGCCGATGCCGGCACTGGCGCTCACCGAATTCCCAAAGGCTTTCGACCTTTCGGGCGGTGGGAGTCCCAATCGATGGAGTTCTGCGCTCGCAGCCGCAGGTAGGCGTCGTGGACCAACTCGGTGGATTCGAGCGTGTGGCCCTCGCGCTCCCGGTGGAGGCAGGAAATGGCCAGTCGCCGCAGCTCGGTCCTAGGTGACCGGCATCATCCCGTTCAAGCTTGATAGAGAATTTCGATCCGGCCCATAAGAGAATACGCTTGCAGTGTCGCGAAGGTGCTGCGTGATACTAGAGGTGTGGAGGAACGATTGAATCGAAGGGCCGGCGCCACATCCGGGAGTCCACAGAAACTCCAGTCCACCGACGCGTGGCGGGCAATCGAAGAGGAATTCCTAAGGGAAGGCCAAGCCTCGCCGGCACAACACGCCCTCACGCTGCGGGTAGACGAGTTGGTGGTCGAGGCCTACCGGACGGCGATTTTGCCGCTCTTCCCGGAATCGCTGGCGATGCTGGCCTGCGGCGCTTACGGACTGGGCCAGACGTTTCCCTACTCAGAGCTGGACATCGTGCTCCTGCTCGAATCGGCAAGGCGGTCCGACCAACTCAAGGAACGGCTGCCTGAGATGGTCCGCCTGCTTTGGAACGCGGGTTTGCGGGTGAACTGCGCGGTGCTCACGGTCGCCGAGTGCATGGATGCCGTCGAGCGGGCAAGCGTGCCTGGGTTCAGCCTGTTGGATCGGCGGCTTCTGGCGGGGGACCCCGCCGTACACGAGATGTTCGCGGGCAAACTGCCGGCCGCGTTGGCGTTGCACGGCCAGAAGTTGTGCCAGCACCTTTGCGAACTGGCGAGCGCGCGCCATGCCAGGTTTCAGAACACGCCGCAGCACGCCGAGCCGGATGTCAAAGAGGGCCCCGGCGGCCTCCAGGACGTGCGCCTGATTGATTGGATCGCCAGGCTCAAACCGGAACACCCGGCACCGGGCGACCAGTTGGGACGGGCCGCCTCGTTCGTCTCCTCGGCGCGCTGCTTTTTGCATTACCACGCCGCCTGCGACCACAACACTCTGGATCGCGAAGCTCAACAAAGCGTGGCACTCCAGGCATTCGCCCGCGGCATGTCTTCCTCGCAATGGATGGACGAGTACTTCGAAAGCGCGCGCACCATTTTCAACGAGGCGCGCCGGGCCATCGAGGGGGCCGAGAAAAGCCAGAGCTCGCTGCTGGAGAACTTTCGCGAGTACCGCTCACGGCTGTCGAACCAGGAGTTCACGGTTTCGCGCGAGCGGTTGCTTTTGCGTAACCCGGCGCAACTGGCAAGCGATCCCGCGCTAGTGCTCCGGATGCTCGAGTTCATCGGCCGCCACGGTGTCATGCCGGCACCGGAGACGGAGCGGAGGCTGGAAGCATCGCGCGACGTTTTCGCGGCTTGGTGCGCCCAGCCGCAGCCGCTGTGGAACGCCTTCAGGAGTGCGCTGCGCTGCCCGCATGCCGGAATGGTCTTGCGCTCGCTCGAAGCCACCGGTCTGCTGCGTGGCCTGTTTCCCGAGTGGGGCGCCGTCGATCACCTCGTCACCACCGATTCGGCCTACCGCTATACGGTAGGCGAGCATGTGCTCGGGACCATCGAGCGGGTGATTGAATTGGGTTCCGGTGGCAGCGCGGAGCGCCAGCGGTTCGCCGGGTTGCTCAACGAAATCGACGACGTGACGGTTCTGCTATGCGCCCTTCTGTTCCACCAGATGGGGCGCGGCGACGCCGATCCCGTGGGGCTCGCGGCGGAGCGCGCACGCCAGGCCCTGGCCCGCATTCAGGCGCCGGATGAGGCGCGGAGCGCCGTGGAGTTCCTCGTCCGCCACCAGTCCGACCTTGCCGACGCCATGAGCGGGCGCGACATGGACGACCCCGCCACCGCGCGCCTTTTGGCGGAGCGTGTGGGAACCATCGAGCGGCTGAAGTTGCTGGCGGTCATGACGTACGCCCAAATCGCCGCGCTCAGTGCGGCTGACAAACTTCCGTGGCGCCTGGAGCAGTTGTGGCGGGCGTATGCGGTCGCTCAGCATGAGCTGACGCGCGAGCTAGAAACCGATCGAATCCGGCAGGTACCCGACGACCTTCCCGGCAATGCGGAGTTCATCAAGGGATTTCCGCTACGCTACCTGCGGGCACACCCTCAGGCGGAGATTGCCGAGCATCTCCAACTCTTCGAGCGTAGCCGGCCCACCGGAGTGGCCGTACGCCTGGACCAGTTGGAAGCGGCATACCGGCTGACGGTGGTGGCGCGCGACAAGCCGGCCCTGTTTGCATCCTTTGCCGGGGCGATTTCCAGCTTCGGCATGGACATTCTCAAAGCCGAAGCATTCTCCAACGCCGCGGGAGTTATCTTGGATACGTTCGTTTTCGGCGATCCGAAACGCATGCTCCAGCAGAACCCCAGCGAAGCCGACCGGCTGATCGACCTCATCCAGCGCATCGCGCTCGGTAAGACCGACGCCAACCGGTTGATGAGAGGTCGCGTGCTGCCGGACGCCGGCAAGCGGGCCACACCTTCCCAGGTGCAGTTCGATTCCGATGCCTGCCCGGGCGCCACACTGGTGGAGATCGAAACCGAAGACCGGCCGGGCCTGCTGTATAATCTGGCAACGGTGTTCTCGTCGAACTCCTGCAACATCGACGTGGTTCTGGTAGACACCAAGGGCCACCGCGCCATCGATGTCTTTTACGTGGCGCAGGGCGGGCAGAAGCTGTCGCCGGATATGCAAACAAGACTGAAGGAGAAGCTCCTGGCCGCGTGTTAGTAGGACAGGCCTCCTGGCCTGTCCATCGGATTCTCGCAGAGACAGGCCAGGAGGCCTGTCCTACTAACCTATGCCAGCTTGTAAGGCCGTCCGCGGTACATACCGACGCGCTCCACCCCGCGGATTCGGATCAGTTGGACACTGACGTTGTCCCTGCCGTCACGTTCGTTGGCTTCGTCAATCAATTCGCCGGCGGCGGCATTCAGGTCGGTGTTGCGAGTTACGATCTCCGCCATGTCGGCGGCTGGCAGCGCGCCGTGCAGTCCGTCGGAGCATAACAGCAGCACGTCGCCGACGGAGACCAGGTGTTCGCCGGTCTCCACCCCGACGAACATCGCATTGCCGAGGGAACGGGTGAGGACGTGCCGCGTTTCGGATTCGGCCGCTTCCCTTGCGGAGATCAAACCCAAACGCTCCCGCTCGCCCACCACCGAATGGTCCCGCGTGAGAACCGTCGCGCGGCCGTGCCGAATCGAGTAGCAGCGCGAATCGCCGACATGCGAAACCACGGCTCGGTCAAACCGCAGGGCACATGTTACCAGCGTCGTCGCCATTGCCAGGCCACCCGATTTGCCGGCCAACCCGGTCTCGAAAACCTTCTCATTGGCTGCCTGGACCAGGCGCGGCAGTAAAGACCTGAGCTGCTCACCGCGCCCCGCCTTGCGGAACCCGGCGAGCAGCGTCTCTACCGCCGCCCGCGAAGCCACTTCGCCCAACTGCTGGCCCCCCACGCCATCGGCCAGCGCAAACAGCCAGCCAGGCGTCTGATCCTGCTCCGGAGCCTCGGGGAGCACGTAACCCACGTAATCTTCGTTGTGGTCGCGTACTCGCCCGCAGTCCGAAGCTTGAGCAAACTCAAGCTCTAGCATAGGTCCATATTACGATGCGGCACCCGCACGCATACTCTCACGGTCGCCCACCATCGTAGTGCGTCCCGAGACTTTGTTGGAACGGATGAAGTAGATTCCGCCGTAGATTGCCCAACACAGGGCGACCCCGAGAGCCAGCAGCGGTTCCAGTTTGGTGCCATACCCCATGAACGGCCCGATCACGTAGAACGCCATGCACGCCAGGTTCGCCACCAGCCCGAAGAGCGGGATGAAGAGATGGCGCAACGCGCTGAACTTGGGATGCCGGTGGAAAGCCACCATGCAAGTGACACAACTCAGCGCGTAAAGCACGAACGTGCCGAAATTGGAAGCCAGGGTGACGGTCAGGAGCGAATTCGGCAGCGCCGCCATTTTGTCGTGCGAGAGGTATCCGAAACTCGACCAGAAACCCTGCGGAAGAGCCTTGATGGTGGCATCCGTCATGGCGCCGGCGTCGCCGAACAGGTTGCTTACGGTGAGACATCCGACCACGGCCGAAATCCCCGCCAGTGTCCAGATGGCGCGATGCGGCGTGAGGTTGCGCGAGTGCAGCCGTCCCATGGAATCCGGCAATTCTTCATCCTTCCCCATGGCGTAGGTGACGCGTGCCCCGGTGTTCATGCAGGACAGCGTCGTGCCGATGATCGCCAGGAATACCGTGAAAGCCTGGAACTCCATGAAGATTCGCCCGTTGCCTGGGCCGAGTATGGCGTTGCCCACTACCACCATCATGTCGCCGATGGGTGCCGCCGACCCCACCGCGGTCTGCATGGTGTAGCCGCTATTGAGGAAGTAGTTCGCCGCGAAATACTCGATGAGGTAACAGAAGGCCCCCTGCACCAGCAACGAGGTGACTACCGCAATGGGAATGTGGCGCTTGGGATTCTTAGCTTCGCCGCCCATCGCCGTGACCGATTCGAATCCCACCAGAATCAGAATGGCGATGGTGGCTTGCACGAACATCCAGCCGAAATTGTGCATTGCGGTCACCGAACTGGCCGCGGGATGCGAAAGGAAGTTGCCCTTCTCGTCCTTCTCCGGATATGCGATCTGGAACGGCACCGGCTTGCCGGCGGCGTCGAGTTTGGGCTTGGGAACGCCGGCGCTGTCGCGCACGATGGTGTCGGTAGCTTGTCCGTTCACCATCTGTTTCTCGGTGACGAACTCATACGTGTAGGCGTCGCCCGAGGTGGAATCGAACTGGTACGCCTGGCTGCCCGTGGGGTGATTCATGCGGTACCCCAGGGCCATCACCGAAAAAACCAGCAGGGCGCTGATCTGAATGACGTTGATGGCGACGTTGATCGATGTCGAGCCGTTCACGCCGCGGTGGGCGATGTAAGCGATGCCGAATGAGAACGCCACCGCCACCACCATCATGAACATAGGTCCGGGATTGGAGGCGCTCATGAACGACGGCCAGATGGTTCCGGTAAGGTAGCCGACAAGGACTCCCATGACGCCCACCATCACGCCCGGATACAGCCAATAGTACAAGTGCGAGCCCCAACCAACGATGAACTTCGAAATGCGCGCATACGGCCATGCCTGGTCGTGGTTGAGAAACGCCTGCTCGGCAAAGTAATAGGAGCTGCCCGTGCCCGGATAGAGCTTGGCCATCTCCGCATAGCACACGGCCGTCGCCAGGCAAAGCAGCAGGGCGAAGACGATGCCCGCCCACATCGACGGCGCGGTCGCGCCCGCCGTGCCTTGGGCGACAAAAGTTAACCAGAGGAATGCGCCGGGGGCGATGAGCGCCATCGCGTTCATCGTCAAGCCCGTCAGACCCAGGGTCGGTTTCATTGTAGGTTCGGCGTTGTCTGCCATCGTTTCTCTCCTTTATGTTTGTGGAATTAGAGTTACTTGCGGGTTAACCCTGGATCAAAAGTTACTTCTTAGGAGCAAAATACGCGATCACTCCAAGCAGGACCGTGGGCTGCGATGTGGCGCCATTCGGCTGATTGTTCTTTTCAAAGAACGGCTTGTCCGACCAGTCGTTGCGGAACTCGGCGCGAGTCATCAGCCAGTCGGTCAGCTTGTATTCGCCGGTCAGTGTGAACTCCTTCACCGTCTGCGCCGTTCCGGTGGCGAACCCGTCCGCATCGTTGAAGAACTCCAGGCGCCCGGCGATCGCGGCCTTCTTGCCGATGGCGTAGCGCGCCGCGCCCGCCAAGCCCGTCCACTGGCTCGAGCCGGCACCCACGCTCTTGTCGTGCCCGTAATCGAAATTCAAGTACCAACTAAGTTTGTCGGTCTGGTTGACTACCACGTTGGTGTCGTAAAGGTTGCGCCACCCCACCGTAGTGTGGGCGTGCTCGGGGCCTACATAATAGTTATTGTTCCAGGTAACTTTCTTCCACGCGTAAGTACCGGTGAAACCATATGTCTTACCACTGTTGATCGGCTCGACATTGTTCCAGCCGTTGACCACCTGGAAGCTCCCGGTGAAGTGCGCGCCGACCGGGTACTGTACCCGGAATCCCGTGTGGGAGTAGGGGATCGCCCAGGCGAAGAGCAGCGAACGCGAATAGTTGTAGTTCTGGTTGGTCTCGATGACTTCCGCCCCGGCGGAGGTCACAAACTCTCCGGCATCTATCTCGACGCCATGCCACCCTTTCGGCTTGACGCTGACATAAGCCTGCTTGAAGTACTTCCAGGCCTCCGGATCGCGATTCCCTGCGTGAATGATGTCGAACGTCTCACCGAAGCCCACGTCCAGATGAAATCCCACGGGGGCCGGGGCGTGGTCGATGGTGATCATTCCCATGTTGACGTGCGCCGTGTCCGACCGCACGTCGAAATTGCGAAGGCCGTTGAAGCCCGACGGGGGATTATTGAAAGCTTTGTCCACGTACCCGTCGAACATGAAGCTGAAATCCGTACCCCATTGGTGGAGCGGCCCTGGGTCCGGAGGAGGTGGAGCCGGCGCGGCCGCTGCAGGCGCAGCCGCCGGGGTTTGTGCAGCCGGGGGAGTGTCCGGGGTCTGCGCCTGAACGAAGGCCGCACCACCCAAAAGAAACGCAACGGCGAGAGGCGTGCAATATGTGATCCGCATAGTATTCCTCCAAAATTGTTGAGAAAGTGGGCACGAGACGGTCTGCCCTCGAGAGCGATGCGGACGGAGCATTGCAATTCGGTTAAATGAAGTGTAGAGCTTTTTGTTCACCAGAGAGAAATAGATAATTTCTATCGGCACAATTTGAAAATTCCTGTGTGGACTTGGCCCCTGTAGGTGCAACATAGTCGCCGGCATCCGCAAATCTCAGAAGACGCGATCTGCGATAAGATCGAGTGTGCGGTTTCAGTCACGCTCCCGTTCCCGTTCCACGAGGCGCAAACCATGACGCAGGCACCGGCTCCGGTGTTATCCGAAATTGCGCAGGCGCTATGTGCCGCGTTGATCCTGATGGTACCGCTGGCGGCGGCGGGGTTGGCTCTGACCCAGGCGGGACTGGGCCGCTCGCGGAGCGCCGCCCACGCCATGCTGGGCTCCGTCTGCGTGTTCGCGGTGGCAGCCCTGGCGTACTTCGTTTTCGGGTGGGCCTGGCAAGGATTGCCGGGAGGGCCGTCGCATGCGATCTCGGCTTCCGGCAAAGCGTGGAATTGGATCGGCGCGGAGTCGTTTTTCTTTGGCGGCTTGGGGCACGACGGACCGCGAGGCGCACTCTCCGCATGGCTCCAGATGTTCAGCGTGGGCATTGCCGCGCTCATCCCGCTGGGCGCCGGAAACGACCGCTGGCGCCTGGGCGCCAGTTGCGCATCTACGGCACTTTTGGCCGGTTGGACGTATCCGTTATTCGCACACTGGGTGTGGGGTGGGGGATGGCTGGCGCAACTCGGCGTCAATCTTGGCTGGGGTCACGGTCTTGTGGATGCCGGCGGCGCAGGCGTCATTCAGGCTGTGGGCGGACTTACTGCGCTTTCGATTGCCTGGATCCTTGGTCCCCGCCATGGAAAGTACACCGCCGACGGCATGCCCGCTGCCATTCCGGGTCACAATGCGGTAGTAGTCCTGTTCGCCTGCTTTCTGACCTGGCTGGGATTCCTCGGCCTGAATGGCAGCGGGAGCCTGCTCTGGATCGGGGGGACTGCCGCCGGCCTGCCACTGGTGGCGATCAACACCACGATTTGCGCCTCGAGTGCCGTGCTGGCCGCCGCCGGCATCACCCACATGCGTTTCGGCAGGCCCGATGCCTCGCTCTGTGCCAACGGCTGGACCGGCGGCCTGGTCGCCTCTAGCGCCGCCTGTGCGTTCGTCAGTCCCGCCTCCGCGGCCATCACCGGAGCCATTGCCGGCGTGCTCGTCATCTTCTCGGTGGAGTGGCTCGACGCCCGCCTCCGGGTGGACGATCCGGCGGGCTCGGTCTCGGTACATGCCGTGGGTGGTCTGTGGGGCCTGCTGGCTTTCGGGATCTTTGGACGAATTCCACAGGACACGGTAATCAACGGAGTGACCGCGGGTAGCTCGAACCAGTGGCTGGCCCAACTCGCCGGCGTCGTGGCCCTGGTGCTGTTCGTCCTGCCGGTGACCTATTCGTTGAACTGGCTGCTCAACCGCTTCTACCCGCAGCGCGTCTCCGCCGAGGGCGAGGCGCACGGGTTGGACTTATACGAACTGGGCGCCGGAGCTTATCCCGAATTCGTGATCCATCGCGAAGACATCAGACAAAGGTAACGGTCCGCCAGCCGGCCCGAACGGAAATCTCAATTCGACCAATCGATTCTTTCTATTGGTAGTGCGGAGAATTCGTATCTAGAATTGGAAAAGAGTAATGGATAGGTGCGCATTCTTGGCCGTTGCCAGCGAAGCGGGACCGGAGACTTAGGGTGGAGAAGGGGCTCAAACGATTGCGTACCAAGCACGCCGGGAAAGAACCTGCCGCCAGACCCGCCTCTGTCGATGCGCCAAGGTGGGCCGTATTCACCGGGTACTGTTATGACGGCCTGAGTCTGAGCGCGATCGGCCTGCGCGCCGGTCTTTCACCTTCTCGTGTCTCTCGGGTGCTCTACGACGTGGACGCGCAACTGGATGCCGCCAATCGCACGCTGCCGGAAGCCAAGCCTGTCGCCCTGGAATCGCCAATTGAAGATCTCCCGCTGTCGTCGCGGGCGCGAAATGCCATCCATCGTCTCGGCTGCGGCACGGTGAAGGACATGCTCCAACTGGACTTATCGGCCGTGCATGGAATCGGTCGTAAGACCAGGGGCGAGGTGTGCGCGGCATTGCGAAGCTCCGGGCTCCCCCAACCGGAATTGGATGAGCGTCTGGATTCGGAGATGCGCGGTCTCGACAACAGTCTGGAACGTATGCAAGGCAGAATCGCAGCGGCGCTCGAGGTGGTCGCCAAGGAGATCGCGCTGGTGCAGAGAAGGCTCCGCAAACGCATGGAGTCACGCGATATCGGTCCCGCGGGCGGTATCACTCCGGCCTGACAAGCAGCGGGTCTGCGCCAATTTTTACCAATGGTATCCTGACGGTTTCTTTATGCCTTTTTTATACCCTGAAGCCTAGAATGTCCATAATGAGGATCGTTCACGCGGGCGTCAGTGCTACCATAGGCCTTCGGCTCATCGGTATTCGGAACGCACAAGCTGGGGGGAGGGATTGTGGACGGCCCTTCTAGCCTGGATACTCCAGTCTCCCGCGTGCCGCTTTCCGCTCCGGCGTTATCCATGGCATCTTTGCGTCCCGGCGGTCAACTCGGCCACTATCATTGCGAGGAACTAGTAGCGCGTAGTGGTATGGCCTCCATCTATCGCGCCACCGACATGCGCACCGGCCGCCAGGTCGCCATCAAGATCCCCCAT
>Ga0224559_1001386_pt1 | contig 13429 bp, 9 predicted proteins | sample 714S33034metaG_FD_180676 | JGI IMG/M metagenome (GOLD analysis project Ga0224559, IMG submission 180676) | Peat soil microbial communities from Stordalen Mire, Sweden - 717 S3 30-34 | ecosystem: Environmental > Terrestrial > Soil > Wetlands > Peat | place: Sweden: Norrbotten County, Stordalen... | reverse complement strand
TACTAAAGGTTCTTGAGGGAGAGAATGACCAATCCCTTGGAGAAAGCCTCCGCCTTTTTCATGAACGTGCTCTACCGGACCTTGGGAATAACATTAAGTGGGGGAATTCGTTGGTTGGGAAAGACTTCTATGATTACGAACAACTCTTGTTGCTCAAGGAGGAAGAGCGATTTCGAATCAATGTGTTCGACTGGAATGGTAAGGATGGTTTTCCTGAGATTATGCATTCCGGCGGTTTCGACGCGATAGTAGGGAATCCGCCATACGCCTATCGTAATTCGACAGAAAAAAAGGTGCGGCCCTATTATCTCAGCAAGTACAAGAGTGCTGAGGGCAATTTCGAACTTTACAAATTCTTTATTGAGCGCAACCTAGATCTTTGCCGTCCGAACGGACTGGTAGGAATGATCGTGTCTGCGACTTTCCTTGTACAGCCAACCTTTGAGAAGTTGCGTAAGATCATACTTGACAACAGCCTGGAAATGCTCGCGCCGCTCGGTCCGAACGTATTTGCCAAAGCGACTGTCGATACTGCCATTGTGATTGCAAAACGATCAAGCACGGATGAGAAGCATGAGATCAACGTGATCTCGCCAAGATCACCATTAGAACTCTCCCGCACTGCGCCGTATACCGTATGCCAACAGAGGTTCAACAATAATCCCAGCTTGATGTTTGACTATAAGCTTTCAGAAGAAGGTGCAAGGATAGTTCACAGGTTATTTAAGAAGTTCCCGAACATTGAGAAGGGGTACGAATTCGGTGTTGGCATCAACACTGGTTATATTAAAGATGAACTCGTTGCTGATAAGAAAATTGATTCACGTTATCATAGGATGGTCCCAGGCACTGGAATTTCACGGTATGGCCGAATCGAAACTAATGGTTGGATCATGTATGACACCGAATTTGTTAAGAGTAAAGGAAACCTAGGCCGAACTCTTCCTGCGGAGCATCTTTTAAGTTCAGAGAAGATTCTCATTGTCAGAACCCGTAACCTTTCATTGAAGCGGCGTGTTATTGCGACGATTGACAGTAGTGGGGCATACAACCTCAATCGCCTTTCAAACATTGTGGCCAGAGAAGGTTATAGTTTAATCGGGTTGCTTGGCATTCTTAATTCGGAACTATTCCAATGGTTGTTCTCATCGCGTTTCTTTGACTATGAGATCAAGCCTGTTTATCTTCGCAGTGCACCTCTTGCGAATAGTAACGATTTCAAACTAATTGAACTCGTGACTGAAATGTTGCGATTGCAGAAAAAACTTACTGGTGCTAAAACCGATCAAGATCGGATAAGTGTCGAGCGTCAAATAGACACAATTGATAGTGATATTGACATACGCGTTTATCAGATCTATGGACTGAGCAAAGAAGAGATTGGGTGAGTGCCCAGGTGCCCCAGGTCTCGATTTTGAGAGCTTGGTTTTCAACGGCCTACGTGTGCCGCGCCTCCACATCGAAGATCGCCGGGTCGGGGTCTTGGAAGAAGGTGGCGTGGAGGCTGCGGACGGCGTCGTCGGCGTCGTCTTCGTCGATCATGAAACTCATGTTGATTTCGCTGGCGCCCTGGGAGATCATGCGGACGTTGACGTGGCGGATGGCGCTGAAGACCTGGGCTGCGATGCCGTTCTGGCCGCGGATGTCGTCGCCGACCATGCAGACCAGCGCCTTGCGGCCCTCATATTTCACATCAGCCAGTTGGCCCAGATCGGCGGCCAAAGCGGGTAGATTGTCGTTCGAGTCCACGGTGAGCGAGACGCTGACTTCGCTGGTCGAGACCATGTCTACGGCGCACTTGTGCTTGTCGAAGATGGTGAAGATCTCCCTCATGTAGCCGTGGGTCATCAGCATGCGGCTGGCCACCACGTCGATGATGGTGAGCTTTCCTTTGACGGCGATGGATTTGAAGGGGCTGCGGCAATGCGGCGCGAGCGAGGTAATGCGCGTGCCTTCGCAGGCGGCGTTGCGGCTGTTGAGCACGAGGACGGGGATGTTCTTTTTGACGGCTGGCAGGATGGTGGCCGGATGCAGGACTTTGGCGCCGAAGTAGGCCAGCTCGGCGGCCTCTTCAAAGCTGATGGTTTTGACGCGCAAGGCGTCGGGACAGACGCGGGGGTCGGCGGTCATGATGCCGTCCACGTCGGTCCAGATTTCGATGGCTTCGGCCTGGAGCGCGCCGCCGACAAGTGCGCCGGTAAAATCTGACCCGCCGCGACCGAGGGTGGTGGTGATGCCGGCTTCGTTCGACGCGATGAAACCGCCCATGACCGGCACCTGATCTTGCGAGGTGAGCGGCAGCAGCTTGATCTGCGCGGCCTGTTCTATGAGTTCGTCCTGCGGCACGGCCTTCTGGAACTGCGAGTCGGTGATGATGACTTCGCGCGCGTCGACGGCGACGGCATTGATGCCCAATTCCTTAAAGGCCGAAGCAACAATGCGGCTTGACAGGCGCTCGCCGTAGCTGACAATCAAGTCGCTGATGCGCGGCGTGAGTTCGAGGATGGCGGCGAGACCGCGCAGGACTTCGTCGAGGGAGTCGAATTTCTGGTTGATGAATTCCGTCAAATCGGCGATGCTGGCGGGGTCTTTGACCAGCTCGGCGGCGGTGTCGTGGTGGCGCTGGCGGAGCTGATTGCTGACGGCAAGCGCGCCCGCGCGGTCGCCTTTTTCGCTGAAGGCGGCGGCACGCAACAGCGCGTCGGTGACCTTGGCCATGGCGCTGACGACGACGACCGGCTGCTTGCCTTGGGCGACGCGCCCTGCGACGATGGCCGCTGTGCGGCGGATAGCGGCCGGGTCTTCGACCGAGGTGCCGCCGAACTTCATGACTACTAGGCTCATGCGTGTATTCCTAAAAGCAGTTCACAGTTCTCAGTTGTTGGTTTCAAATCGGTTTGCAAAGAGTTCAATGGCAACGCTGCTTCAGATTTTTTTGCCGCAAACTGAGAACTGTGAACTGCGAACTGAGAACTACGAAAGTTTTCCCAAACTGGCCAGCAATTCGGCGTTGAGAATGGTGGCTCCGGCGGCGCCGCGCACGGTGTTGTGCGAGAGAACGACGAACTTCCAATCGAGCAGGCCGCAGGGACGCAGGCGGCCGACGGTGACAGCCATGCCGTTGCCGCGATTGCGGTCCAGGCGAGGCTGCGGGCGGTCGGGCTGCGGCGCCCATTGGACGGGCTGATCGGGAGCGAAGGGCAGGTTTTGACCGGCCAGCGGACGGAAGTCAGCCCAAGCGGCCAAAATCTCTTCGCGGGTGGCTGGCTTGGCCAGCTTGATGCTGACGCAGACGGTGTGGCCATCGACCACCGCGACGCGATTGCAACTGGCGCTCATGCGCGCCGGAAGCGGGGTGACCACGCCGCCGTCGAGTGTGCCGAGCAGCTTGAGCAGTTCCTCTTCCATCTTCTCTTCTTCGTTGCCGATGTACGGGATGACGTTGTCGAGAATGTCCATGGAGGGGACGCCGGGATAGCCCGCGCCGCTGACGGCCTGCATGGATGTGGCGAAGATCTGCGTGATGCCAAAGCGGTCGGCGATGGGCTTGAGGGCCAGCACCGGACCCATCACGGTGCAGTTGGAGTTGGTGACGATGTAGCCGCCCGACTCTTTGCGCCAGGATTGCTCCTCGATCAGATGCAGGTGCTCGGCGTTGACTTCCGGCAGGACCAAAGGCACATTGGGAGCCATGCGGAAGGCGCTGGAGTTGGAGATGACGGCGCGGCCCGAGGCGGCGAATTTTGGCTCCAGCTCGCGGGCGAAGGCCGCATCGATCGACGAGAAGACGATTTTGGGCGCGGTTTCAGGCTCGGCTGGCGAGACGACCATCTTGGCGATGTGTTCCGGAAGCACAGAGTCCAGACGCCATTTGGCGGCCTCGCCGTAAGGCTTGCCCGCGGAGCGGTCGCTGGCGGCCAGCCAGGCGACTTCGAACCAGGGATGGTTTTCCAGCAGTTGGATGTAGCGTTGGCCGACCATTCCGGTGGCCCCGAGGATGCCAATTGGGAGTTTGTTTTTCATAGCTTTCAACCATCTAGTGTACAGGAAGAGGGGGGCAATCATGGGGATGGTTGAGGTTCGAGGATCCCATGCTCCCGAAATCCAGACGCTTCAACTTTGCTTAGAACTGATTTTGAAGCATCTGCGCGGCTCTGACGCAACGAGCAAATCACTCAAAATGCAGATCATTGTCTTCTTGCGATAAATCCTTGAAAACCTGGTCACATTTTTGAAAAATGGTGTACTATCTAATTTCGCGGACTGACGTTTGGAGGGTATTTCCAGTGGGTACTGGACGCCGTCCGCGAAACGGTCGAGTGGCCTTATCAGCCACTAGGGTTCGACTCCCTTGCCCTCCGCCAGGTACTCGACCACTGGGTTTGATTGAATTTTACCGATGTGCTAGTATACTTACAGTTTCGCGGACGGCGTCCAGATGTCTGGATACCATCAGATGGCAAAGGCTCTGGATTGATACCCAGAGCCTTTGTTTTTCCAGAATATTCGATTTCCTCCTCATTCCTGTCTGAAGTTGGAACCGATCCCAAAGCGACCAAAACAGTTTGTCTTTCTTGTGAAAGGAATCCGTGCGTCCGCGGAGACAACATTCCCGAAATCCAAGGCTGTTTAAGGGCAATGCCTCATGGAAGCAGCACTTTCTGCCGATGACGGTAGACGGGAGTGTTCACAATGGGCCTATGGGGCAAGTCGCAGTCCGCGTCAGCCGAGGAGCCGATTCCTGACAACACGGCGCAGTGCATGACGGCGCTGGTGGAAGGTGTGGCCGAGGCAATGCCCCGCATTGATGCCGCCACCTACAGTTCATTTCGGGGAACAGCCACCCGGATGGGTTTGCAGATTCCCGATACCATGGACAACGCCGAGCGGATGAAGGTGGTCAACGCGATTCTGCACGAGTTTGAGAACTATCGCCTGGGCGTGGAGAATGCGCAACGCGAGCAGCGGCGGAACTGGCGGCTGCTGACCGGCAAGTTGGTGAAGGAACTGCTCTCCGCGCTGGGCGTCAAGCCGGATTTGGCGGCCGCTCTGCCACTCACCGAGGATATTGAGAAGCTCGCTACCGGCGAAGAGATTAAGCAGTATCGCGATCTGCTGGACGGCTTCCTGGCGATGCGCAGCCAAAATGGAGAGGCAGGCAAGATTTCGTCGTTGATGGAGGCAGATACCTCGACGGCCAACGACAATGCGGCCGGACTGATGGGCGGCGGCGCGGCGGTCGAACACCTCAAGAAGGTAATGGAGCGCGGGGTCTTCGGCTTTGTGGCCATCTTCCAGCTCAGTTGCATGGAGATGGTCAACCAGCGCTTTGGCCCGGAGGCGGTCGAGGATTGCCTGATGGCCGTCTCGGCCTGCCTGACGGCCGGACTGCACAGCGAGGACGCCATCTTCCACTGGAGCGACTCCTCATTGCTGGCGATTCTTTTGGGCCGGCCCAATGAGCATCTATTGGACGCGGAACTGCGGCGGATTGCCACAAAAAACAGCGACATCAACGTGAATATCGGCGGGCGCTTGATCATGCTGCGCATCCCGCTCACCTTCGAACTGACTCCGATTGACCGCTTCAAGAGCGCCAACGATCTGTACAAACTCTCTTTGCAAGGCGTGAAAAAATGGTGAAAACGATGAGCGAGAATCCTGTTTCCCTGGCGGGCGCGAATCAACCCGGCCTCCCGGACGAAATCGATGAATTGCCGGTGGCCTACGTCGAGACGGACGCGCATGGAGCGATCACCCGCGCCAACCGCATCACGCGCGCGCTGCATTCCAGTCACGCCGGTGAATTGATCGGCAGGCTGGCCTGGGAGCTGATGCCCACCGAGGAGCAGGAGCTGAGCGCAGCGGCGTTTGTGTTGGCCATCGAGACGGGCATCGATCCGGGAGTTTCGCGGCGCTCGATCTATTCCAGCGATGAGTGCTTCCGCGTCTTCGATCTGCATCGCAGCCTGATCCGCGACGTGGACGGAAAGCCCACGGGAATGCGCGTGGTGAGCGTGGATGTAACCGAGGCGGTGACCGCGCAGCAAGAGGCCGAGAAGGCGCGGCAGTGGCTAGAGGGCGTCTTTGCGTCGATGCCCGAAGCGATGATTGTTACCGATACACTGGGCATCATCCGCAGCGTCAATCCGGCGACCGAAGAGCTGTTCGGATGGAAGGCCGGCGAACTGATCGGCCACGAGTTTGAAGAAACATTTTTCCCCCGAGCGCTCAACAGGCAGCCGGAGGTTGGCCTGGTCACGGTGCTGAACAAGAATATGCGCGGAACGGCAAGAATGATGGACCGGGACCGGCATGAGTTGCACGTGGAGATCAACACAGCTCCCATCGTGGACAAGGTGCGCGGCATTACGGTTGGCGTGGTGAGTGTGCTGCGCCGCGCGGAAGAAGCCGCTTAGTACCGTGACCGCGTGATTCGGTAATGGGATGGAAGGTAGCGCCGGTCTCCAGACTGGCTGTCGTGTGGGCGTCCTCACCCACACCAGTGTGGGATCCCCGTGGGTCGCCAACGCCGGTGGAAGACTAGTGTAGTCCGTCACACAGATAGTCGTTTACGTTTTGAAAGGGCACGACTTCAGTCGTGCCGTAACTGCCGCATAATCAACGGGGCTTTAGCCCCTGAGGGATGTTTTTCAGAAACTTTGGACTTGCTCAGAGGTTCCCTAGAGAGTCAGACCAAAGAGGCGGCAAAAATTCGCCGTCGTTGCGGCGGCTAGCTCCTGCTCATCAACTTTCAACAATCCAGCCAGCACCGAAGCCGTTTGCGCGACAAAGGCCGGTTCGTTGCGCTTGCCGCGCTGCGATGCCGGAGCCAGCCAGGGCGCGTCGGTTTCGACGAGAAGCCCATCCAGCGGCAGGCGCGCAGCCAGGTCGCGCAAAGGCTGGGCCTTGGGATAAGTCAGGTTGCCGGCGAAGGAGATCAGGAAGCCGAGATCAAGCGAGCGCCGCGCCTGCTCGTAGCCCGCGCCGAAGCAGTGCATGATTCCGCCCAAACCGGTCGACTGCCAATGCACCTCCAGTATTCCCAGCAGATGATCCCAGGCATCGGTGGCTCCATCCTTTGGACGGCAATGAATCAGGATCGGGCGCTTGCGGCGGGCGGCAACTTCGAGCTGGCGGATGAGGCCCTCACGCTGCACATCATGCGGCGCGCCCTCGTGGAAGTAGTCGAGGCCGATCTCTCCGCAGGCGATCACCTCCGGCTCGGCCAGCAGGCTGTCGAGCTTGGCCAGGTGCGCAGCGTCAATCTCGGCGGCGTTGTGCGGATAAACGCCGGCGCTGGCGAAGAGGCGCGGAAGATTGGGCTGACCGTTAAAGGCGCGGCAGACAGCAAGCGCGCCGTCCATGCCGATGGCCTCTTCGCCGATGCCGATGGCCAGGATCGCGCCAATGCCCGCCTCAAACGCGCGGCGCAGCATGGCCTCGCGGTCGTCGCTGTAGCGCGGGCTGTCCAGGTGGGCGTGGGAATCGATCAGCATCGGAGCCTCGGAGCCTCGGGAAATGCCTCTATTCTCTAGTTTATAGCGCCGATAGATGGGTCAAGAATCTTGAGATTCAAATGGGCTACGAATGGATCGAAATCGGTGTCGTGATGAAGCAGTTGAAAACCGCGTTCGATGCAGAATGTGGCAATGAAGCAGTCGATAGTCTTGCGGATGGCAAAGCCCTTGGCGCGCAGGAACCTGTAATTTTCCGCAGCCTTGATTGCCAGGCTGGTGGAGTAATTTTCAAAAATAGGGAGGTGTTGCAACTCGTCTCGGACCTCACGGAAACCCCTGTCACTGCGCATCCCCTGCAGAACTTCGCAAAATATGAGAGAAGTCAATCCGATCGGCTCCCGGCCGAGCCACCGATGCAGCCAAATTGCGTGCTCGGTGGGAATGTAATTGACGGCATCAATCCAGACCGAGCTATCTACGATGACCATGGGAAATCTCATTCAGAGGACATGAACTGCTTCGCTATGAGAACTTAAAACTTGGTGTGCGGCGCACTGCTCCGCCTCCCACTCCGGCAGACGGCCCTCACGCATAGCCGCCAGATCTCCCTCCCAGCCGCCGATTCCGAAGATTTTCCGTACGCGCCCCTGCCTTCTGAGTTGCACCACCTCACGCAAGCAGGCCTCAACCGTTCCCTTTTTGGTGGTGGTCTGAGTGGCCTCCATCGCTTGCTGCATCAACTCATCGTCAATGTCGATGTTGGTCCGCATGAGCCGCGCCTCCTGATGTGTAAGGTCAGCATGATTTATGTGTATAGGGCAACAGTGGTCAGTAATCCCTAATCCGGCATAGCCGGAACCAAACAGGCATAACATCGAAAAGTTGGACCCCTCTTTGAAGTGCCTCCAGAGGCCCATGAACACTGGCGATCACGCATGGCACGAAAAATATCCTGCCAAAGATATGCACAATTCCAATGAATAGGTTCTAAACCACCGCGCCACTCCTCGACTTTACTAACCATTCCACAAATGGGGTTCTCCATGCCTATAGGAGAAATGTTCTATCTCGGCAACTGGGTTGCATCCCAGCCGCCGCCCAGCGCGCGGACCAGACCGACGCTCAGAATAAATTGGCGGGTCTGGAGATCGACGGCGGTGCGCTGGTCTTGCAGCAGCGCGGCCTGCGCAGTGAGGACTTCCAAGTAGCTGGTGACACCGCCCTGATAGCGCTGATGGGAGAGATCAAGGGAGTGCTGCGCCGACGCGACGGCCTTCTGCTCGACGGCGGCCTCGGCCTCCAAAATTCTCAAGCCGGAGAGTTGATCTTCCACGTCGTTGAAAGCGGCTAAAACGGTTGCACGGTAGCCGGCGGCCTGGGCCTCGTAGGTGTGACGGGCGGCGGCGGTGAGGGCGTGGCGCTGACCAGCGTCAAAGAGAAGCTCCGTGGCCTGTGCGCCCAAACTCCAGAGCGCGCTGGGGCCTTGAATCCAGGTTCCGCCGTGCATACTCTCAAAGCCGCCAGAGCCGCTGAGCGTGATGTTGGGATAATAGGCGCTGACGGCGATGCCGATCTGCGCATTGGTGGCGGCGGCGCGGCGCTCGGCGGCGGCGATGTCCGGACGGCGCTCCAGCAGTTGCGAAGGCACGCCGACGGGAACCTGCGGCAGGGATAAATCGAGAGGAGAAAAGGGAACACTAAAGGTGGAAAGATCGGCGTTGGCGATGGTTCCGATGGCGTGTTCGTACTGGGCGCGGGCCTGGCCGATGTCCACCAGTTGGGCGCGCACGGTTTCCAGTTGCGTGCGGGCCTGGGCAACGTCAACCTCTGTGCCGATGCCTCCGGCCAGGCGGCGCTGGGTCAGGTCGAGCTGATCCTGGAGGTCGGCGATGGTGGCGGCCAACAGCCGTGTCTGGGCGTCCAAGCCGCGCAGTTGCAAGTAGTCGGCGGCCAGTTCGGCGTGCAGGCTGAGGTCGAGACTGGCCTGGTCAGCGGCGCTGGCCTGCGCGTTCGAACGGGCTTCCTCGACAGTGCGGCGGACGCGGCCCCACAGGTCCGGCTCCCATCTGGCCTGACCGGTGAGCGCCAGATCGTTGTAGGCGTTGAACTTGCCGTTATAGGAAGGGCCATTTTGCGAAACATGATTGCGTTCGACCGACGTTCCCGCGGAGAGCGACGGATAGAGACTGGCGCGGGCGACAGTGATCTGATCGCGGGCGGCTAAGTAACGCTCCAGCGCTTGGCGAAGGGTCTGGTTGTTGGCTTCGATGCGCTCTTCAAGCTGGTTGAGCTGAGGATCGTTGTAAATCTCCCACCACTTGCCGCGCAGCAGGCCATCGGAGGGGTTGGCGGGCTGCCATGCGCCTCCTGCCGGGTTGGGCGGGGGAAGAACGGCGGCGGCGGCGCCGGTCTCCTTGTAGTTTGCCGGAGCTTCATAGCCGGGTCGGTTGTAATTCGGGCCGACGGGCTTGCAGGCGGTGAGAAAAATGGCGGGGATGAGAACCCACCCTAGCCGCAAAAACAAAGACGCGGCGAGAGTGGGGCACCCGCCGGTTGAGGTTCGTGGTTTCCCAGGTCCGAAAATCCGGACCTGGGGCACCCGCGCAAATGGTTGGGAGGGTATTGCAGTCATATCATTTGCCTCCCGCGTTGGCTTGGCTGGCCGGGCTGACCACCTGGACCTTTTCGCCTTCGATGAGCGAGTCGGGCGGATCCTGGATCACTTTGTCCGCCGGGCCGAGGCCGTTGACGATCTGCACGTTGGCGCCGTCGTCTTCGCCAATGACCACCGGAACCAGATGCGCGACGCTGCCGTTGACCACCGTCCCCACGCGCATCCCTTCTTTGCGAAAGATCAGCGCGGCGGCGGGAACGATGAACGTGGCAGCGGTGGCGGGCGTCTTGAAGTGGACCTGGGCCAGCGAACCAGGCAGCAGTTCGCCGGCGCTGTTGTTGACATCGATCTCGACAAGCAGAGTCCGGCTGACCGGGTCGATGGCGTCACTGGTGCGGACCAGAGTGCCTTGATAGAGCTTGCCCTCGTGCTCGGCAAAGCTCAGGTCAATCGGCGCGCCCACCTTCACGTTGCCGGAGTAGGCCTGGGGCAGATTGGCGTAGACGCGCAGGGTTCCGATGGCTTGCAGGCGAAAAAGCTCCTTGCCCGCGCCGGGGTCGATGAGCTGGCCGGTGTCGATATTGCGCGCGGTGAGGACGCCGTCAAAGGGCGCGTAGACCTTCTCGAAGGACTGAAGCTGACGGAGGCGCTCGACGTTGGCCTGCGCGGATTTGACCTGCGCGGCGGTGGAGGCGGCCTGATTGACGAAGGTGTCTGTATCCTGGCGGGAGACGGCGTTGGAGGCGACCAATCCGGTGTAGCGCTCGGCTTGGAGGCGGGCGTTGTTGGCGTTGGCCTGCGCGGTGACGAGGTCGTTCTGCGCCTGCGCTAGCTGTTGGTCCACCTCTGGCGTGGCGATCTCGGCCAGCAGTGCGCCTTTTTTGACGCGCGCGCCCATATCGAAATACCAGCGCGTCAGGTAGCCGGCGGAACGAGCGTAGATCGGCGAATCCGTATAAGCGGTGACGTTGCCGGGCAGCACAAAGCTGGTGACTGGCGCGCCAGCCTTGGGCGTGGCGACGATGACCGTGGGCGCGGCCAGCTCGGTGGTGGTCTCGGCCAGCACGTTTTTGGCCTGATTGCGGCGCAGAATGCCGTAGCCAGCCAGCGCGGCAGCTACAAGGAGGAAGAGGGCCACGCCGACGAGGGCTTTGCCGGGCGAGATGGCCGCTTGCTCTGGCGCGGATTCGTGCTCTCGATTCGGCTGCGGCGGATTGGTTTCATTGCTCATAAAGCGCTACTCCGGAATCTCGTCAAACTCGTCGATTGCGCCCACGGGTTGAGTGCCGTGGGGTGTCTTGCGGCGGCCTTCCAGCCAGCCGTGGACTAAAGAGAAAAACGCGGGCACAAAGAAGAGCGTGGCCACGGTGGCCAGCAGCAGCCCGCCGATGACGGCGCGGCCCAGCGGAGCATTTTGCTCGCCGCCGTCGCCCAGGCCCAGAGCCATCGGAGCCATGCCCAGAATCATCGCCAGCGCGGTCATCAGCACCGGGCGCAGGCGCACAAAGCCGGCGTTCAAGGCGGCGCGGCGCGCATCGCCCACCAGCACTTCAAGCTGCTCGCGGGCAAAGCTGACCACCAGAATCGAGTTGGCCGTGGCCACGCCCATGCACATGATGGCGCCAGTCAGCGCTGGAACGCTCAGCCGCGTGTGGGTGAGGAAGAGAAACCAGACGATGCCGCCCAGCGCCGCCGGCAGCGCCGCGATGATGACGAACGGATCGAGCCAGGACTGAAAGTTGACCACAATCAGCAGGTAGACGAGCAGAATCGAGAATGCCAGTCCGCCGAGGAGGCCGATGTAGGAGCTTTTCATCGTCTCGCTCTGGCCGCGCAGGGTAAAGAGCGAGCCACGGGGCAGATCGCCGTTCTTCTGGTGCAGGGCGATCTGCCGCTCGACCGCGCGGGTGACCGTGCCGAGGTCGGTTCCGTTGACGTTGGCCAGAATGTCGATGACCGGCTGCACGTCGTAGTGGCTCACCGTACCCATCTCCGATCCGGGCGCGAAATTGGCCAGATTGCCCAGCACCTGCGTAGGAGCAGGCGCGCCGGGCGCACTGGCGGGGGCCTTCAGCATTCCCGCGCCGGTCACGGGCAAGCTCTTGAGCTGGGCCAGCGAATCCATCTTGTATTGCGGCGTCTGGATGGCTACGTTGTAGCTGACGCCGTTCTTGGGATCGAGGAAGAAGCTGGGGCTGGTCTGGAAGCTGCCGCTCAGAGCGACGAGCAGGCTGGTCGCCACATCTTTTTGCGTCAGGCCGAGGGATTGGGCGCGGGTGCGGTCAACGTCCACCCTCATCATGGGATAGTTGAAAGGCTGCTGGATGCGCACGTCGGCGGTGCCAGGGAGTTGGCGAATCTCGTCGGCCATGCGTTCGGCCAGCGCGCGGTTGTCGTCCAGTCTCGGTCCAACGATCTGGAGATCGATGGGCGCGGAGAGGCCGAAGTTGAGAATCTGCGTCACGATGTCCACCGGCAGCACATAGAAAGTGACGCCGGGATACTGGCGCGCCAGAACACCGCGCAGCCGATCGACATAGGCCGCCGTGGGCTGGTGATCCTCGCTCAATTGCACCTGGATGTCGGCGTCAGCCGGGCCAATCGGCGCGGAGGTCGAGTAGGAGAGATTCAATCCAGAGTAGGGCAGGCCGATGTTATCGACGATGGAGACAATCTCCTTGGCCGGGAGATTCTCGCGGATGGTCGTGTCGATGTGGTCGCAGAGCGCGGCGGTCTCTTCAATGCGCGTGCCGGTGCGGGCGCGCACGTGAATCTTGAATTGGCCGGAATCCACCGAGGGAAAGAAGTCCTGACCCAGAAAAGGCGTCAATCCCAGCGATCCAATGGCGAAGAGCAGGAAGAGGATCAGAAAAACCGCCGCGTGATCCACGCATAACGTGAGTAGACGCAGATAACCGTGGCGAAAACTCTCAAAGCCGCGCTCGAAACCCTGCTGAAAACGCGTGAATGGGTTGCGGCTGTTGCGCTTCCTGGCGGTTTCCGCGTCGTCGTGCTCTTTGAGCAGGTATTTGGCCATGGTGGGAACCAGCGTGCGGGAGAGGAAGTAGCTGGCCAGCATGGCGAAAACTACCGCCTCGGCCATGGGCACGAAGAGGTACTTGGCCACGCCGCTGAGGAAGAACATGGGGACGAAGACGATGCAGATGGCTAGCGTGGAAACGAGGGCCGGGATGGCGATCTGCGCCGAGCCGTCGAGGATCGATTGCTCCAGTTCCTTGCCGGCTTCAAGATTGCGGTTGATGTTCTCGATGGCCACCGTGGCGTCGTCCACCAGAATGCCGACGGCCAGCGCAAAGCCGCCCAGCGTCATGATGTTGATGGTCTCGTGCAGCAT
>Ga0224559_1001385_pt1 | contig 13447 bp, 9 predicted proteins | sample 714S33034metaG_FD_180676 | JGI IMG/M metagenome (GOLD analysis project Ga0224559, IMG submission 180676) | Peat soil microbial communities from Stordalen Mire, Sweden - 717 S3 30-34 | ecosystem: Environmental > Terrestrial > Soil > Wetlands > Peat | place: Sweden: Norrbotten County, Stordalen... | reverse complement strand
GGCGTGCTGAGCGCGGCGCTGCTGTGGCGGGCCCGGCGGCGCGCCCCGCGGCTCGGCGAGGCGCTCGACGTCGACGGTGTGCCGCTGAACTACATCGACAGGGGCTCCGGCCCCCCGGTCGTCTTTTTGCACGGCGCCAAGGGCTCGGTGTACGACGCCACGCTCTCCGTGGGCCCGGAGCTGGCCCGCCTCTACCGGTTCGTCGCCATCGACCGGCCCGGTTCGGGCTACAGCGGCCGGGCGCCGCATCACAATGGCGCGCCGACAGTCCAGGCCGACCTCATCGACGCCGCTCTCCAGCGGCTCGGCGTCGAGCGGCCCGTGCTCGTCGGCCATTCGACCGGCGCCGCGGTCGCCCTGGCGCTGGCGCTGGCGCATCCCGCGCGGGTCGCGGCGGTCGTCACCCTGGGCGGCTATTTCTTCTCGGCCCGGGGCGAGGGCGCTCATCCCGGGCGCATCCTGAACATCCCCGTCCTGGGCCCGCTGTTGCAGGCCACCATCGTCGTGCCGCTGGGCCTGACGCTTGCGCCCCTGGTGCTGCGCCACGTCTTTGCCCCAGGTCGCGTCGATGAGCCCTACGCTCGGGTCGCCACGAGTCTGGCCGTGCGACCGGGTCACCTGGCGGCGGACTCCGCCGAGATCGCCGACGTCGAGCAGGGCCTGCGCAAGCTCGCGCCCCGCTACGGCGAGCTCGGCGTACCGATCGTCGCCGTCCACGGACTCGCCGACGGCGTCGTTTCGTCGGGTCAGTCGGTGCGCCTCTGTCAGCTCGCCCCCCGCTGTGAGCTCGTGCTCGTCGATGACGCCGGACACCAGCCGCACTTCACCCGGCCCGAGGTCGTCCTCGAGGCCGTCGCCACGGCCTGGCGGCGGGCGGCGGGCGCGGCGCCGTCTTTGCCACCCGCCCGGGTTTGATTCGCCGCAGTCGCGCGGGTACACTCCGCGATGGCCGCGCTAGGCGGGGAGCCAGCGGTGCCCTGTACCCGCAATCCGCTACAGCGGGGCTGAATCCCCGCCCGAGGGGCCGTCCTGCGGGGCAGTCAGCCGACGCGCGGCGTCGATGGCCGGGCCCCACGCAATGGGAACCTGCGAACCCCGTCAGGTCCGGGAGGAAGCAGCGGTAAACAGGCGCTCCCATGTGCCGTGGGTCATCCTGACCGGAGTTTGCGCCCGGCAAAGGCGTCCGGGGGACGTGTTTCGACGGCGGGTGCGCGGCCTGTCTGGTTCATCGCGCGCGCGGCGCGCGGCCCCCGCTCGAAAGCGCGCCGCACGCATCTTCACCCGGTCGCTCTGCCCAAGGTACACTAGGACGTTCATGGAGCTCTCCCTCTACCGCAAGTACCGCCCGCAGACCTTCGCCGAGATCGTCGGCCAGGACCACGTCTCGCGCACTCTGCAGAACGCCGTGCGCAGCGACGCGGTCGCCCACGCCTACGTCTTTGCGGGGTCGCGCGGCACCGGCAAGACCAGCATGGCCAAGATCCTGGCCAAGGCCCTCAACTGCACCGGGCCCGACGCCGAGCACGTGGTCACCGAGCCCACCGTCACGCCCTGCGGCGTGTGCGAGAGCTGCCGGGCGATCGCCGCCTCGACGGCGCTCGACGTGATCGAGATGGACGCCGCCTCCAACCGCGGCATCGACGACATCCGCGAGCTGCGCGACAAGGTGGGCTACGCACCGGTCAACGGCCGCTACAAGGTCTACATCGTCGACGAGGTCCACATGCTCACCAAGGAGGCCTTCAACGCCCTCCTGAAGACCCTCGAAGAGCCCCCGCCGCACGTCGTCTTCGTACTGGCCACGACCGAGGCCCACAAGATTCCGGCGACGATCCTGTCGCGCTGCCAGCGCTTCGACTTTCGCCGCCCGCGCGTGCACGACATCGCCCTCGTGCTCAGCCAGATCGCCGCCAGCGAGCACATCGAGATCGACGACCCGGCCATACTCGAGATCGCGCGCCACGCCGAGGGCGGCTTTCGCGACGCCATCGGCACGCTCGACAAGCTCTCGACGTTCTTTGGCGCGGCGGCCATCAGCTCGCGCGAGGTGCTCGACGTGCTCGGCGTCATCGCCTCCGAGCTGCTCTTCGAGATCATCGACATCGTCATCGAGCGCGACCCGGCGTCGGCCCTTTTGTTCGTGCAGCGCCTGGCCGAGCGCGGCACGAGCTACCCGCAGTTCATCCACGACCTGCTGCGCCACCTGCGCCAGATCTTTCTGGTGCAGTATCTGGACGACGTCTCCGACGACCCCGCCACGCTGCTGGCGCTGTCGCAGAACCTCGAGATCGACGAGCAGCTCCTCGACCGCCTGGCGCGCCAGGCCCACCAGCTCCCGGGCCGCGAGCTGTTGCGCCTGATCGAGCTGCTGGGCCGCGCCCAGACCGAGATCCGCGGCGGTCTCGACCCTCGCCTGCAGCTCGAGATGGCGCTGGTCAGGGCGGCCCACCCCGAAGTCGACCACTCGCCCGACGCACTCGAGGAACGCCTGCGCCGGCTGGAGTCGGGCAGCGTACCGGTCGCCGGCGCGCCGCCGACGTCGGCGGCGACGCTCGCTGCGGCGGCGCCGGCCGTAGCCGCTGCGGCAGCGAAGGTGGCACCCGTTCCGCCGGCGCCGGCCTTGGTCGCTGCGACAGCGCCGACCGTGGCTGCTCCCGCCCCGACGACAGCCGCGCCGAGCCCGCGCGACGAGCCGCCCAGCGAGGCGCCGGCCGCCGGCGACGGCACCGACGAGCCCACGGGCGGCGCCGGCCGCGTCAAACGCGCCTGGCAGCTCGTGCTGCAGCAGGCCGAAACGCAGAGCGTCGGCCTCTACGCCGTCATCAAGGACGCCCGCGTGCGCGCCGACGGCGAGCGCCTCGTCCTCGCCCTGCCCTCGAGCCTTACGCTCGGCAAGGCCTCGAGCCCCGACAACCGCGAGCTGCTCACAGCGATCATCGCGCGCACTACGGGCGACGCCCCCGACTTGCAGTTCCTGCTCGAACAGAACCCGGCCGAACCGGCCGCGCCCAGGTCGACGCCCGATGCCGGCCTCACCATCGCTCAGCGCATCGCCCTCGCCAAGCGCGAGCTCGACGCCAGCGAGCTACCCGACGACGACTGAACGACCAGAAGGAGACGCAGGTCCATGAACCCGCAGTACCAGAAGATGCTCAGGCAGGTGCAGGACATGCAGAAGGCCATGGCCAAGGCCCAGGAAGAGCTGGCCGAGGAGACCGTCGAGGCCAGCGCCGGCGGCGGCACGATCACGGTCGTCGTGACGGGCGCGCTCGAGGTCCGCGAGGTCCGCATCGACCCCGCGGCCGTCGACCCCGACGACGTCGAGATGCTGCAGGATCTGGTCATCGCCGCCACCAACGAGGCGTTGCGCGCCGCCCAGGCGCTGGCGCAGACAAAGCTGGGCGGCGCCACCGCCGGCATCGACATGCCGAACATCCCCGGGCTGTTCTGAGGCCGCGGGCAGACCGCCGCGCGCCGGCCGTCGCGGGCGGCTCGCCGCGAACAGATCGACGCGGGCAGATCGACGTTGTGCCGTCTGCCGGTTTTCGGTTATCCTCTGCATAGCGGATGTTTTTTCTCCGCAATGCCGAGCCGATGACCGCGCGCAAGCCGGCCACGATTGCCCAGAGGGACCAGTGTCGCTAAGATTGCGTGTTGGCGCCCGACGCGATTGTCGCCGGCGCCGCGCCACTGTGTCCCATGTGAGCGTGAACGTCTGTGCTGCTAGGAGTGACCATCGTTGTATTCACCCGCGGTTGAGCGCCTGATCACGGAGCTGTCCAGGCTCCCCGGTATCGGGCCCCGTACCGCGCAGCGACTCGCGTTCCACATGTTGAAGGTCAGGCCCGAGGACATCTTGCCCCTGGCGGCGGCCATCGTCGACGTCAAGGAGAAGATCGGCTTCTGCCGGCGATGCTTCAACCTCGCCGAAGGCGAGCTGTGCACGATCTGCGCCGACGCGCGACGTGACGAATCGCTCATCTGCGTGGTCGAGCAGCCGGCCGACATCGTGCCGATCGAGCGCACGCGCGAGTATCGCGGCCTGTATCACGTGCTCGGCGGGGCGTTGTCGCCGCTCGACGGCGTCGACCCCGCCGATCTGCACGTCGCCGAGCTGATCGATCGCGTCGCGGACGGTGTCGACGAGGTCATCGTCGCCACCAACCCGACGATGACCGGCGAGGCGACGGCGCTCTACATCGCCGACCTCCTGCCCGCGGGGGTGCGCGTATCGCGCCTCGCGAGCGGGCTGCCGGTGGGCGGCGACCTCGAGTACGCCGACGAGCTCACGCTCGGGCGAGCGTTCACGGGGCGGCGTGAGATGCGACATGACACGGCCTAATCGATTGCGGAGGACGAGGTGAAGACGGCGAGTCCAAGCAAAGACGCAACCCAGCTTCCGGCCCTGACTGAGATCCGCTGGCACGGTCGCGGGGGCCAGGGCGCGGTGACCGCAGCCAAGATGGTCGCCGAGGTCGCCCTGGGTCAGCACAAGCACTTTCAGGCCTTTCCCGAGTACGGGCCCGAACGCTCGGGCGCCCCGATCGTCGCCTTCACGCGCATCAGCGACGACCCCATTCAGATCTTCTCGGGCGTCGAGCACCCGCAGATCGTCGCCGTGCTCGACCCCACGCTGCTCGGCATCGTCGACGTCACCAAGGGCGCGCCCGACGACGCCGTCGTGCTGGTCAACAGCGATCTGCCGCCGGCCAAGCTGCGGGCGAAAGCCAAGATGAAGGGCCGCCGGCTCTACACGGTGGCGGCCACCAGGATCGCCGTCGAGACCATCGGCCGCTCCATACCCAACACGCCCATGGTCGGCGCCCTCGTGCGCGTCTCCGGGCTGTTCCCACTCGAGAGCGTGGTCGAGTTCCTGCGCGCCGAGTTCGGCAAGAAGTTCCCGCCCAAGGTGGTCGAGGGCAACGTGGCCGCCTTGACGCGCGCCTATCAGGAGGTCCAGGGCGAATGACCGAAGCCAAGAAGAGCGCCGCCAAAAAGAAGCCGGCCGCCGCGAAGTCCGCGAAGGCCAGGGCCGGCGCGACGACCGTCAAGGCGGGCAAGCGCCGCTGGGACATCGAAGGCATCGACGACTGGGGCGCGAGCCGGCACGAGCTCGGCGCCACGATTCCCGACGCCGGCAACTCGGTCGACAACGAGACCGGCGGCTGGCGCACTAACGTGCCCACCATCGACCCGGCGAAGTGCACCGGCTGCATGCTGTGCTACTTCTACTGTCCCGACGCCTCGATCGTCATCGAAAACGACGTGGCGACGGGCGTCGATCTCGCCCACTGCAAGGGCTGCGGCATCTGCGCCGCCGAGTGCCCCGTGGACGCCATCACCATGAGCGTCGAGGAGAAGGAGTAGCCGTGGCTACCGTAGCGCCCATCCTCGCGGTCACCGGCAACGAGGCGGTCGCCGAAGCCATGCGACAGATCAACCCCGACGTCGTGGCCGCTTACCCCATCACCCCGCAGACCGAGATCGTCCAGATCTTCGCCCAGTACGTCGCCGACGGCAAGGTCGACACCGAGTTCATCACCGTCGAGAGCGAGCACTCGGCGATGAGCGCCGTCATCGGCTCCGCCGCCGGCGGTGCCCGCACCATGACGGCCACCAGCTCGCAGGGCCTGGCCCTCATGTGGGAGCTCCTGCACGTCGCCTCCGGCTACCGCCTGCCGATCGTCATGGCCAACGTCAACCGCGCCCTGTCGGGCCCCATCAACATCCACTGCGACCACTCCGACTCCATGGGCTGCCGCGACACCGGCTGGATCCAGATCTACGGCGAGGCCCACCAGGAGGCCTACGACAACCACCTCATGGCAGTGCGCATCGCCGAGCACCCCGAGGTCCGCACACCGGTGATGACCATGACCGACGGCTTCATCGTGAGCGGCGCCATCGGCCCGTTGCAGGAGCTCGAGACCGAGCAGGTGCAGGAGTTCATCGGCCCCTTCACGGCGATCAACCCGCTGCTCGACAGCGCCCATCCGGTGACCGTCGGCCCGTTCGACGGCCTCCACGGCTGGTTCTTCGAACACAAGGCCGCCCAGCAGCAGGCCATGGACCGGGCTCTCGAGGTCGTCGACGACGTCGCCCGCGAGTACGCCGAGCTCAGCGGCCGCCGCTACGACCTGCTCGACCCGTACCGTATGGACGACGCCGAGATCGCCATCGTGGTGGTCGGCTCCACCGCCGGCGCGACGCGCATGGTGGTCGACAAGCTGCGCTCCCAGGGCGTCAAGGCCGGCATGATCCGCGTGCGCCTCTTCCGGCCCTTCCCGCACGCCGAGTACGCCAAGCTGCTCGGCCGTTGCCGGGTGGTCGGCGTGCTCGACCGCGCCGAATCGTTCGGCGCCCAGGGCGGTCCGCTGTTCCTCGAGGTACGCACGGCGCTGTACGACTGCGACCCGCGGCCCAAGGTGCTGCCCTTCATCTACGGACTCGGCGGTCGCGACATCTTCCCCGACAACATCGAAGAAGCGTTTGCCGCGCTGCGCAAGGCGGCTTCGGCCAAGAAGGTCGACACCAGACGCCGCTACCTCAACTTGCGTAAGGACGAGGTGTGACCATGGCGATCAGAAGCAACGGCAAGCCCAAGAGCGCAGAACCACAGGGCGCGAGCCTCTACGAGGTGATCAAGGGCATCGACTTCGAGAAGCGCGAGCTGCTCGGCAAGCCGCGCGGCCGCGGCCTGTTCGACCTGGTGCGCGGCAGCGACGGCGCCCTGCGCTGCTACGCCTGCACGCTGTGCGCGCGCACCTGCCCCACCGACTGCCTGCAGATCGACTACTGCCCCGAGCACCCCGAGCTGCCCTTCGACGCGGCGGCGGCCAGGGCCGCCGCCATGAACGCCCTGCCGCCGGGAGACAGCTGCGGTTCGGGGTCGGCCTGCCTGGTGGGCGAGGAGCCCACGCCGCGCATGCTGCTGCCCGAGATCGACATGAAGCTCTTCGACGCGGTCGCCGCCAAGCTGCGCGACGGCTCGGGCCTGATCGAGGCCCTGCACACCACCCAGGAGACCTTCGGCTGGCTGCCGCGCCGCGCCCTCGAGGAGATCGCGGCCGAGCTCGAGGTGCCGTTCTCACGCATCTACGGGGTCGCCAGCTTCTACAGCCAGTTCCGCCTCAAGCCCGTGGGCAAGTACCTGATCGACGTCTGCATGGGCACGGCCTGCCACGTGGCCGGAGCGCCGCTGATCGTCGAGGCCCTCTCTCAGGAGCTCGAGATCGCCGTCGGCGATACCACGCCCGACATGCTGTTCACCCTGCAGACCGTCAACTGCGTCGGGGCCTGCGCCCTGGCGCCGGTCGTGCGCATCGGCGACGACGACACCCACGGCCGAGTCACGCCCAACGCCGCGCGCAAGCTCGTGCGCAGGCTCCGCAAGGCGGAGGTGGCGTGATGGCCGCCGCAACGCGCGAGAAGCGCATCCAGAAGGCGTTGGCCAAGGTCGCCGACGCCACCGCCTACATCGCCGCCGACGACAAGGCCGAGATCCGCATCTGCGCGGGTACGGCCTGTCACGCCTCCGGGCGCGTGGCGCTGCGCGAGGCGATCGTCCACGAGCTCGCCGAGCGCGGCCTGTCGGAGACCGTCAAGGTCGTCGAGACCGGCTGCCACGGCTTCTGCGAAGAGGGCCCCGTCGTCGTCGTGCGCCCCCAGGGCGTCTTCTATCCGCGTCTCAAGCCGCGCGACGTCAAGGCGATCGTCGAGACCAGCATCGTCGGCGACGGCGTCGTCGAGCGGCTGCTCTATCGCGACCCCGCGACCGACGAAGAGCTCGCCCTCGAGCGCGACATCCCGTTCTACAAGCTGCAGGACCGCATCGTCCTGTCGCTGAACGGCAAGATCGACCCCTTCTCCATCGACGACTACCTGGCCCACGACGGCTACCAGGCGGCGGCGCACGTGCTGGCCGCCGACGACCCCGAGGGCACGATCGCCCAGATCGAGCGCGCCGGCCTGCGCGGCCGCGGCGGAGCGGGCTTTCCGACCGGCAAGAAGTGGCGCTACTGCCGCGCCAACCCCGGCGACACGCATTACGTCATCTGCAACGCCGACGAAGGCGACCCGGGCGCCTTCATGGACCGTTCGGTGCTCGAGGGCAACCCCCACTCCGTGATCGAGGGCATGATCATCGCCGCCTTTGCCATCGGCGCCCACAACGGGCCGGTCGAAGGCTATGTCTACGTGCGCCACGAGTACCCGTTCGCCGTCGAGCGTCTGCGCCATGCCCTGCAGGTGGCCCGCGAGCGCGGCCTGCTGGGGCAGAACATCCTCGACTCCGGCTTCGACTTCGACATCCGCATCAACCAGGGCGCCGGCGCCTTTGTGTGCGGCGAATCCACCGCCCTCACCGCGTCCATCGAGGGCCACCGCGGCATGCCGCGCGGCAAGCACATCCGCACGGTCGCCCACGGCCTCTACGGCCAGCCGACCAACTTGAACAACGTCGAAAGCTACGCCAACGTGCCGTGGATCGTGCGGCATGGCGACGAGGCCTTCGCCGCCAAGGGCACGGCCACCTCGAAGGGCACCAAGATCTTCTCGCTGACCGGCAAGATCGTAAACGGCGGCCTCGTCGAAGTGCCGATGGGCGCCACCCTGCGCCATGTCATCTTCGACATCGGCGGCGGCATGCTGCCCGGGCGCCACTTCAAGGCCGTGCAGCTCGGCGGCCCATCCGGCGGCTGCCTGCCCGAGGCCCTGCTCGACGAACCGATCGACTTCGAGAGCCTGGTCGCCGCCGGCTCCATGATGGGCTCGGGCGGCATGGTCGTCGTCGACGACACCACCTGCATGGTCGACTTCGCCAGGTTCTTCCTCACATTCACCGCCGAGGAGAGCTGCGGCAAGTGCGTGCCGTGCCGCATCGGCAGCCAGCGCCTGCTCGAGATCCTCGAGCGCATCACCGCCGGCGAGGGCGAGCTCAAAGACATCGAGCGCCTCGAGCGGCTCTCCGAGGACATCATCGAGGGCTCGCTGTGCGCTCTGGGCGGCAGCGCGCCGTACCCGGTGCTGTCGACCATCCGCTACTTCCGCGACGAGATCGAGGCCCACATCGTCGACAAGCGCTGCCCGGCCAAGGTCTGCCGGCCGCTGATCCGTTACACCGTCAACGAGAACTGCACCGGCTGCTACGCGTGCAACACGGCCTGCCCCACCAAGGCGGTCAAGGGCGAGCGCAAGCAGTTCCAGAAGATCGACCAGAGACTCTGCATCAAGTGCGACACCTGTCGCCAGGTCTGTAACTTCGACGCCATCACGGTCGAGACGGGCGTGCTGGCTCCGGTGGGAGGGAGGTCGAAATGAGCCCCACGGCGACCGAGACCCAGGTAACGCTCACCATCAACGGCACGCTCGTGACCGCGACCAAAGGCGAGACCGTCCTGCAGGCGGCCAAGCGGGCCGGCATCGACATCCCGGCGCTCTGCAACGTCGAGGGCATGGCCCCCTGGGGCGCCTGCCGGCTCTGCCTCATCGAGGTCGAAGGCTGGTCCAAGCTCCAGGCCGCCTGCACGACCTGGGTCGACAACGGCCTCGTCGTGCGCACCGAGACGCCGCGCGTGCGGGCCAAGCGCGAGAGCTACCTCAAGATGTACCTCTCCGACCATGACTCGTACTGCGAAGCGCCCTGCTCGTCGGCCTGCCCGACCCATATCGACATTCCGGCGTTTCTCGAGCGCATCGCCGAGGGCGACCTGGCGGGCGCCTCGGCGATCGTGACCGACGACCTGCCCTTCCCCGGCATCCTCGGACGCGTCTGCCCACGCTACTGCGAGCCCGAGTGCCGCCGCGGACAGGTCGACGACCCGATCGCCATCTGCGCCCTGCACCGGGCGGCCGGCGACAAGAGTCCGGCCAGGCTCACGGCCGGCCGCGACACCGGCAAGCGCGTCGCGGTGATCGGCGCCGGGCCCGCCGGTCTTGCCGCCGCCTGGTATCTCACCCGTGCCGGCCACGCCGTCACCATCTACGACCGCAACGACAAGGCCGGCGGCATGCTGCGCTACAGCATCCCCTCGTTCCGCCTGCCCGAGGCCGTCCTCGACCGCGAGCTCGAGCCGCTCTGGAAGGCCGGCGTACGGTTCGTCGACGGCGTCGGCCTGGGGAGCGAGGTCACCCTCGAAGGCCTGCTCGAAGCCGGCATGGATGCCGTCTTTGTGGGCGTGGGCGCCTGGCGCGGCCATGCCCCCCACCTGACGGGCGCCAAGGCCGCCCTCGACGGCCTCGAGTTCCTGCGCGCCCTGCGCGACGGCAAAAAGCCGCGCCTGGGCAAGTCGGTCGCGGTGATCGGCGACGGCGCGACGGCGCTCGACGCCGCCCGCTCGGCGATGCGCCTGGGCGCCAAGAGCGTCACGGTGATCGCCCGCCACGCCCCCGACGCGCTGCCGGCCGGCGCCCGCGACTTCGTGGCCGCCTCCGCCGAAGGCGTCGAGTTCGTCTTTTCGTCGGAAGCCAAGAAGATCAAGACCGACCGCGCCGGCAAGGCCACCGGGGTCGAGTGCGTCGCCCTGACGCCCGGGCCCGACGGCAAGCCGCGGCCCACGCGGGGCTCGACCTTCGTCGTGCCCGCCACCGCGGTGATCACGGCCTTCGAGTACGCCCCCGACGTGGGCGACTCCGACGAGGAGCTCGGCTTCACGCCCTGGGGCACCCTCGAGGCCGACCAGTTCACCGGCCGCACCAGGATCCCCGGCGTCTTTGCCGGCGGCGACGCGGTGTCGGCGGCCAAGTCGGCGATCCACGCGGTCGCCGCCGGCAAACGGGCGGCCCTCGCCATCGGCGCCTGGCTGGCCGGCGACGATCTCGACTCGCTCGAAGCCGACCTCGCGCTCTACGCCGGCCTGCCCTACCTCGAGCAGCTCCACGACGCCGACAAGCTGAGCGACGTCGGCCGGCGGCTGGTCGAGACCTCGCCGGTGTGGCTCGAGATGGGCGTCGGCGCCCCGCCGGCGGCGCGCGCCAAGATGCCGACCGTGCCGGCGGCCAAGCGCGTCGCCTCGTTCGACGAGGTCGAAAAAGGCCTCTCGCCCGCTCAGGCCAAGGCCGAGGCGGCCCGCTGTCTGCAGTGCGTCTGCCCGTCGAACGGCGCCTGCGAGCTGCAGCGGCTGGGCGTGCAGTACAGCGTCACCAGCAACGAGCTCGTCTATTCGGGCGCCCTGGTGCGCCAGGTCGAGCCGGCCCACGAGCACCCGTTCATTCGCCGCGACATGGACCGCTGCATCGCCTGCGGGCGCTGCGTACGGGTCTGCCGCGACATCGCCGGACCGGCCTGCTACGACTTCTCCGGGCGCGGCTTTGCCATCGAGGTCGCCACGCCCTACGGCGAGGCCCTGCAACTCGCCGACTGCATCACCTGCGGACGGTGCGTGACGGCCTGCCCGACCGGAGCGCTCACCTTCAACGAGCGCGATCTGCGTTCGTTTCGCAACGACGAGTCGCGCTGCATCATGTGCCACCAGTGCGTCGATGTCTGCCCGGCCGACGCCATCAAGGAGACCAACGTCTTCGAGCAGGCACGCGGCCGCTGGCACGAGCTCGTCGAGCAGGGCTCCAAGCTGGCCGGCGGGCACCGCATGTGCGCCGGCTGCGGCGCCCCGATCGTGGTGCGACAGGTACTCATGGGCACCGCCGACCCGGTGGTCGTCGCGGCCGCCACGGGCTGCCTCGAGGTATCGACCACGATCTACCCCTACACCTCGTGGACCGGCAGCTACATCCACACCGCCTTCGAGAACGCCGCCGCCACACTGTCGGGCGTCGAGACCGCCTTCCGCGCCCTCAAGAAGCAGGGCAAGATCGAAGACAACGTCAAGTTCATCGCCTTCGGCGGCGACGGCGGCACGTACGACATCGGCCTGCAGTCGCTGTCGGGCGCCATGGAGCGCGGACACCACATGCTCTACGTCTGCTACGACAACGGCGCCTACATGAACACCGGCTTCCAGCGCTCCGGCGCCACGCCGGTCGGCGCCTGGACGACCACGAGCCCGGTCGGCAAGGAGCAGGAAGGCAAGATCCAGAACCGCAAGAACCTGACCGACATCATGATCGCCCACGGTCTGCGCTACGTCGCCCAGGCCTCGCCGCACGACCCGCGCGACCTGGTGCGCAAGGCGGCCAGGGCCCTGGCCACCGACGGCCCGACGTTCCTCAACGTCATCGCCCCCTGCCCGCGCGGCTGGCGCTCCGACGGCGCCCAGTCGATCGAGCTCGCTCGCGAAGCGGTCAACACCTGCTACTGGCCACTGTTCGAAGTCGAAGACGGCCAGTACAAGCTCACCTACCGCCCGCGCGAGAAGCAGCCACTGGTGCCCTGGCTCAAAAAGCAGGGCCGTTTCAGCCACCTCTTCAAGGCTCCCGGCGAGGAGCAGCTCGAACGGCTCCAGGACTGGGTCGACTTCGAGTGGGACAAGCTGCTGCGCAAGTGCGGCGAGCCCGAGCAGACCGTCTGGGAGGTCGAACAGCAGGCCGCCTGCCTGCGGCCGCTGGCCAACAAGTAAGCAGCGCCACCGGCGGCCCGGCGCGCGACACTTGCGCTAGACTGGCGGCGGCTACCAGCCCGAACGCGCAGAATCGGCGGAGGGGCGGGGCGCGTACGCGCCCCGCCCCTCTCGCATCTGACGCTACTCGCCGACGATCTGCTCGAGCTGCGGCGGCGTGATGCCCTGACGGGCCAGCTTGCGGGCGACCTTCTGGGGAATGAGCTGCAGGAATGCCTCGTCGTAGCGGAAGCGCCGCCACTGCCCCTGCAGGCGCACGACGAGATCGTCACCTTCGACGCGCAGCGGCAGGCCGCGGCGTCGGGCCTCGTCGGCGATGAACGGACCGATAAGCGCCTGCCAGTCGTCGGCGGCGATCTCGTGGACCACATTACCGTGGTACTGGGCCGGGTCGAGCGCGCCCTGCGGGTCGAAGACCAGCACGCGCCCTGCGGCCGCCCCCGACATGAAGAACTTACCGGCGTAGGGCCGCGGCTTGAGGGCAAGCTCGCCGCGGGCGTCGGGCTTGGCCAGCCCCATGACCACGTGCAGCGAGTTCTCGCCGCCCGACATGAGGTACTCGAAGGCATACTCGTTGGGCGTGCCGAAGTGGATCGACTTCAGCCCCGGCGCGGGCGCCACGCCGTCGCCCAGCAGGACCTTGTTCTGACCGGCCACGGCGAAGCGCGAGCCCGAGTCCCAGATGCTGAGCGTGCCGCCGTGAGCCGCATACAGGCAGGTGTTGAGGCCGTCCTGCAGGACGAACAGATAGCCGGAGTCGGCCTTCATGCCGACGTGACACTGCGCCTGGCCGTACAGCCAGATCCGCGCCCCCTCGAGCAGAGCCCCCAAAAAGTCGCCGGACTCGCGGCCAAACAGCTCGAGCACCACGCCCTCGGCCGGCGCGCCGGCCTCGTCGGCCAGATTGACGCCCAGATAGCGCGGCCCGAGGGCGT
>Ga0224559_1001384_pt1 | contig 13447 bp, 9 predicted proteins | sample 714S33034metaG_FD_180676 | JGI IMG/M metagenome (GOLD analysis project Ga0224559, IMG submission 180676) | Peat soil microbial communities from Stordalen Mire, Sweden - 717 S3 30-34 | ecosystem: Environmental > Terrestrial > Soil > Wetlands > Peat | place: Sweden: Norrbotten County, Stordalen... | reverse complement strand
TCCGGCTCCTGAATGACCCTGCTCAGTACACCTGCGCCGCCTTCAGTGGCCTCGTAAACAAGGATCGCATTTCTGCGGTCTCGCGATGGAACCGGCTCAGTGTAAGTCTCTCCCTCTTCCAACTGAAAGGTAAGTTCCAAGCCACGGAGGAGCGCATGCTGCAGGGTAGCTGCGGTGACCTCACTCGGGCGGGTATCCGGAAAACGCAAAAGGACTGCGTTTTTGTTGTCCTGAACGATCGGGACAATCCTCTGTGGTGGCGCTACTTCGGGGTCAACTTCTCCGTTCTCGGCCTCATCTTCCCCTTTGGTCCAACGACCATTTGAGGTATTGATGAAGAACCCCAATAGACTCCGTTCCTTGCGCCGCCGCAGACCTTTATTGATCCGGCTGATCAGTGCTCCGGGAGCATAATCGAGAAGCAGCGTTGGTTTATCGTTCAATTTGGCGCAAGCCGAGAGGACATCAAGCGTTCCCTCGCGGATGGACCACGAAAAAACGGTTTGAATCTCAAATCCCTGCCGCTGCCGGTCCTCGTCGTTCGAGGTTATTCGCAGAGCCGCCTGAGTCTCCACATTATCAATTCTCAAAATGTCGCGAATTGGATCGACTCCGGATAGGCTGGCACTGCAACTGACACACCGCTCAACTTCTACTTCATGAGCCGCGCCGCATTGATCGCAGACAAACAGGGTTTCCGTGGGAATCCTTCCGGCATCTTCCAGTTTGCGTCCCGGCGGCAACTTGGCCTTTGTGACCCTGTATGCGCGTCCCTCATGGTAGATGAGGCTTCTCGGTCCAAACTCTGCAATTGCTAAGAATCTGGCTCTTTGCAAGTAAGTGGCCTTGCTGGCGCCAGCTCCAGCCGGCACGTACGCATAGAGTGGCAACCGCGGGAAATTGTAGCCGGGTAAGAATCCTTCCGTTGCCAGATAACGGTATGTATAAAAGTCGGATCCCGTGGACGAAGTGCCGCGCTCCAGCAGGGCAATCTGCTCGTTGGCCTGTAGTTGCTCAGACCGCACTTCTCGCCGCTCCTGGGCAGACAAACCCCGCATTTCTGAACGCCTGTTGGCTTCTGTAAGCTGCCGCCGTGCACTTTCATAAAGCTGTCGCCAGCGTGAAAACGCCCGGTCAAAACGCTCTGCAGCATGTTCGCTGACCGCTGCTGCAAACGCATCCCGGTCAGCGGCCCAAGGCGCCTTATCTGCTGGAAGCTCATTGGCAACACTCGCGAGGACCCGAAGCATGCCTGCTGCTGCGTGCTTGGTCAGTGTCGGTGCCTTGATTGCATTCATCAATTCCTTGACGAGTGGAAGCCCATCCTGTTCAAGGTCTAGGACATGAGGAATGTCCGGCTTCAGTTCCTGGCGGGACTCAGCAAGCCAGACCGCATGAAGATGGGATTCGATCAGGTCGCGATTGGCCAGTTCCAAAGAAGGCGCCCTCACAATTCCGGCGACCATTTCCTGTGGTTTTGAGAAGTAGTGCTGATCATGTGGACTCTGGGCGGCGCAGTAGGAAATCACTAACGCAGCTTGCCCCGATCTTCCCGCACGCCCAGAACGCTGTGCATAGTTGGCCGGCGTAGGCGGAACATTGCGCAGGTAGACTGTATTTAGCGCGGAAATGTCTACACCCAACTCCATGGTCGGCGAGCAGAACAGTACGGGCAGAAATGAATTGGTCTCCTCCGGCAGCCATTTCTTAGGCGTTTCGTTGAGCTCTTTGCGGTCATCGGCACCAAAACGAAATCTGAATTCTCGCCACTGGCGGCGTTCCTGGTCCACTTGGGCAGTATGCTCTCGCCCTTCGAAGCCAAATAGCCCCTCCCCGCCCCTCTCCAACATCTCGGCCAGGGCTTCGTAAAGCTGGATGAAGTACCGATTTCCAGAAGATTCCTCACCTGAGATTGGCCCAGCAACAAGCCGTACCGCGCCAGCATTGAGTTGCCACCCTTCAACATCGAAGCTGGTTCCAACGCGTCGGACGTATCCGTACCTCTCAGCGGCGGAGAGCATAGCATTGAGAGTCGGGGTGTACTCGTTCGCTGCGAGTCGGCGATTCCATATATTGGCGCTCCTTATTTGGCGCGCCATATTGCTGCTTGGACCTGCCTTCACAATCAGCGCATCATCGCGAACACCGGCCTGTACAGGAGTGAGAATGAGAGCTGCGGCTCTGCGAAGATCTTCGCGCAGAGGAACGCTCCATGGCTCCCGCAGGTGCTGCTGAGATGCTATTGCCAGCGTCTCGATACTGGTTTGTTGTAGAGCCTCAGTCGTAACTGCCAAACCCCGGCGTAGGATGTCGAAAAGGCAACGGAATGCCCTTTCTAGTGCCTCTTGCGAAGCTTCACGCAATGGAAGCGGAGCACCCTCGAACAGATCCCGTTGCGAGATGAATTCATCAAGTCCGGGATAGTTTGCCTTGACCAGGCCCAGTTCCTCAAGATTTGGATTGGTGTACCGCCAGCCTCGACGCTGGTCAGCCCAGATCCGATGAGTCAGGACCAGACCGATCGTTCGCTCCGCCTCTATTTGGCGCATACCGATGGCATCAGGATCGGCCATCCATTCCTTGCGCCTCTCTCTATTGGAAGCAATGAACCCCAACTTCTGCCGTACACGAGTACCGAAATCTTCCTGAGCAAGGCCTTCGGGGCCAGCGGACCTGGCCGCAGCAAGAATGGCGCCACGTAATAAGGAGACGAACAGGAAGTCATTGAAATGACCTGCTTGCAATGCTGCATCCTGACGATTGTCAGTAAAGGCCAGGAGCTTGCGCTTGTCCATTTGAATGTTGCGCGCGGGCTCATTCATCCAGCGAAGTGCGCTTGAAGCAAGAACTGTTGTAGCTGAGCTACGGCCCTCGGCTGACAGGCCAGCCAGTTTGTTTATTTCCCGGGCTTGCGATGCTGGCTGGTCTTTGCATGCCGGGCAGAAGCGAAACTTGCCCGGAATAAACCAGGCCGAAATCCCATTTCCGCCAATGGCGCCAGAGGCGTCAACTGTGATTGCTTCAAGCTGGAAATTCCTCTTGTCTGTGCGAATTCTATCTACACCACCTCGCGATTCACGCCACTCCTCGGGATAGTCCTCCGGATTTCCGGCGAACTGAAAATCCTCGTCATTCTTTCGAAGCGGGACTATGTACCCGGCACGTATGTCGGGATCCGCATCGTCCAAGGGGCTTTCATCAATAGCGCGGGGTATGGCTCGCTCAGTGCCAACTTCTTTGATTAAAGAGACTGGATGGAACTCCTGCCCGCACCGGCGGCAAAAGAACATCGAATACAGCCGGGCGTCCGGAAGGTCGGGGTCAAACCTCTGCCCGTCGAGAGTAACCTGCCGCCTCCCCTCCCCCAGCAAAGTCGCATAGACCTGGCCTGCACCCGATACGAACCGATGGAGTTTGAAGGCAAGGAATGCGCGATTTCCGCTCCCTCCTCTTTGAGAAGCGGGCTGGCTCATGAGAGTGAGCATAGCCTGAATCTGAGATTTGCAAACTGCCGGGTCCCTTTCAGTGAGTTCTGAAAGCCGCTGGGCGGCGGAGGCCAGTGTGGTTGGCACCCGCCGCGAGAGCTTTTGACCATCATCAAGTCCAATTTGGAGTTCAATCCAGACTGCCAAGGGATGCACTTTGAGTTCTTCGTCCGTGAGAACCTGGGCTGGCTCCTGGTCAAGAACGCAGGCCAGAGGAGTTCTAAGCTCATCGTTCACGCGCAGTTTCGAATCTGTTGCCCGATTCAGGCTTTCGTCTATCACCGCGTCGGTCGGGATAGATGTCCCAAACAGGCGAGAGGCTACTCCGGCGACGGCCGAGGCCTTGGCGTCAATGCCGCCTTCACTCGCCATCGTCGCCGAGGTCCCAATGCATATGGGATTCTTGCCCCGGCAGAGCCGGTCACGGAGCCTGCGAACCAGCATCGCCACGTCGGCGCCCTGACGGCCGCGATACGTGTGAAGTTCGTCCAGAACGATGTAGTCAAGACCCTCCGCATTCGCAATCACCTGCCGGTCCCGCTCACTTTGCCGGGTCATCAACAGTTCAAGCATCATGAAGTTGGTCAGCAGAATGTCTGGCTTGGAATGCCGAATTAGATCGCGTTCGTCTTGGTTCTCCTGGCCCGTGTAACGCGCGAATGTGGGACGAAGGTGCTCGGGCAGGCCGGCCTGGTCAATGAACTTCTCCAGTTCGCTCATCTGGCTGTTGGCCAGCGCATTCATCGGGTAAACAATGATCGCCCTGGTTCGACTGCTTTCTCCCGCCGCTCGGCCACGAATAGCCGAATCGATGATTGGGATGAAGAAGCATAACGACTTCCCCGACCCCGTCCCGGTCGTGACGACGAAGCTCTGCTTCTCCTTCGCCTTTGCGATTGCTTGGGATTGGTGGCGGAAAAGTGTAAGCGGCTGCCCATCGATCCGAAATACTTGTTCAGTTTTCTCGTGAAGAGTGCCTTCGGCAACTAGTTGGGAAATGGAATTTCCAACCTGGAAATGCGGGTTGATGCTGACAATCGGCTCCGGCCAGAATCTGCCGCTGGCATATACCTGGTCCACTTGATCCCGTATGTCCTGGGCTCGGATGGTGGTAAAGGAGCGTGCAAATCGTTCATAATCCCGGACAAGAGAAGAATCTAGATCAAATACATCCATTGGAGATCCCCGCTGGCCTCTATCCACCAAATTTGAGCCATCGGCCGAGGCGTTGAGGTGCCGGTTAGCCCACGAACCGAAACTCTGCTCATCTGGACGCAGATCGGCTGGATGTTCAATGAGTTACCTAAGCATCATCCGACATTTGCAGTCCCATTGTCCAAACTTTCGAAATGAGAACTCGCTAGATCCATAAAGATGCGCCCCCACGATGGTGCCGGATCATTGGCTCCCGATCACGGTGATTGCGAGTCCCGTGCATTGTTGGCCCCCGTTTTTCCCTGACATCTGAGGTTGCAGATCAATCATCCCAAAACCAACGTATCAAATCCCACAGTACTCCAGGAGGAAACCGTGAGACTTCGCCGCAATCAACTCTGCCCTATCCACCGCTCAGTCTCCTGCTGCGGCAGAGAGGCAATCCCGAGAGAGAATCGTCAGCGCCGGATGGGCGTTCGGCGCATCGAAGACCCTCATCACCCCAGGGGATACCGGGAACTCCGCTCCAACGGTGAAATGCGCAAACTCCTCGACCGGAAGATTGCCACCCAGCGTGGCAAGTGCGCCCTCTGTAACGAACCGTTCACCAATTACGGCGACATAGTACCCGACCATATCCATCCCCGCGGCATGGGCGGGGCATGGAGAGACGACCACCCGGAAAACATTCAGGCGGTTCATTGGTGGTGCAACGGGGAAAAGGGATCGAACAGAGTATGATCTTCAGCTGGTGCACCATTCATCTATATCTACTGTATTTACAAACAGATGCAAACAGTGACCTTGCCATGCGTTCAGAATTATCGCACAAATATAACAGTATGTGTTATATTATATCCGTGACCGGAGATGAACTCAAAAACGCCCGCAAGGCGTCTGCATGGACGCAAGCCCAAGCCGCCGCGCGGCTCGGCGTAACCCAGGCCTATTTGTCGATGGTCGAGCGGGGAGAGCGTGCTGTCTCCTCAGAACTTGCCTTAAGAGCGGTGGAAGTATTTGATGTTCCGGCCACAGCACTTCCGCTCACGGAGTATCAGACACACGCCCGCGACGCCGGCTTCTTCCAGTCGATGCTGGGCAGCCTTGGCTATCCGGGCTTTGCCTATCTGCGTGGTCCGGTCAGATTGAATCCGGTGGAAGTGCTGATGGAGGCGCTGGACTCGGACGATCTGGATTCGCGGGTTACGGAGGCGCTGGCGTGGCTTCCTCTTGCCTACCCGTATCTGAACTGGGAGTGGCTGACCGCGAATGCGAAGTTGCGGGATCGCCAGAACCGGCTTGGGTTTGTGGTTGAGTTGGCGCGGCAAGCCGCCGCGAGAGAAGGACGCTCCCAGTTGGAAGAGGAACTGGCCACTCGCGTCGCCAAGTTGGAGCCCTCGCGCCTGGTGAAAGAAGATACTCTATGCAGAGAATCGATGACACGCGCGGAGCGGGCTTGGCTGCGCGAGCATCGACCGAAGTCGGCCGAACACTGGAATCTGCTGACAGACCTAACCGTGGATCAACTCGATCATGTCGCCCTTTAACCGGCCGCCGGAACCGTGGAACACCTTCTTCAAGGAGTTGGACTGAGCCAATCGCCATTGGCAAAATCCCCATCGACTCGGATGATTTTCACTGATTTACCGTTCATTCAGGATCAGTGCTTACAAGTACAGATTCGAGCCTCTGATCGGCGAATATTCTGAATCAACGCCACCAGTTTGAACGGATTTCTTCACCGGGGATAACCTCGGAAGGAACTCCGGGAGTCGGGGACCAGAGCTTCAGGTCTTTGTCAGCAAAGACACTCTCGATGGGCTTCGTCCATGCGTGGAGCGCAAGGTCAAACAGTCCCCAGTGAATGGGCATGAGCAGACCGTGGCCGCCAAGAGCACGAAAGCTGCGGACAGCGCCATCCGGTCCCAGGTGAATGTCGGACCAAAGCGGGTCTGAAGCACCGATCTCAAGCATGGTGAGATCGAACGGTCCAAACTGCCTGCCAATATCGACGAAGCCATCCCACTCCCCCGAGTCAGCGCCGTAATAGACGCGGTGCTTGGGGCCGACGAATGCAAAGGAAGCCCATAAGGTCTCGAATCGGTTGAAGAGACTGCGACCGGAGAAATGGCGGGCTGGCAATGCGGTGATCGTCACTGAGCCGACAGTTATGCTCTCGGTCCAGTTCAGCGCGGTGCAGCGCGTGGCATCGACGCCGAGAGTATGCAGAATCTTCTCAACGCCGAGCGGCGTGATCCAGCGGGCGTTCTGAAGCTGCGGCATTGTTGCAAGCGCGCGGATGGTGCCTGCGCCAAGATGATCGTAATGGTCGTGCGAAATTACAACGGCATCGATAGATGGCAAATCCTGAAGTGCAAGCGGCGCGGGAAAGAAACGCTGGGGGCCTGCCCACTGCGTCGGGGCCGCGCGTTCATCCCAGACCGGATCGATGAGCAGACTTATCCCGTCGATTTCAACCAGCGAAGTGGAGTGGCCCATCCAGGTAATGCGCAGGCCAGAGCGAGGACTCGTCGCAAAGATCTGCGGATCGGTATGAAAGGGGCCAAGAGAATGTCTTGGTGATCGTGCCGCAGCTCCCAAAAAGAATCGGGGACCAATCTTGAACATCAGCGAAAGCCCACCGACCTTCGCCGGTACGGGATTCAAAAACTTTTTACCTTCCCGTTTCGCAGGCATCAGGGTCATGCTGATTGGATGGTTTATCTTGCGCGTAGATTCCTCAAAACGTATGCAGTCATGAGAATATGCAGCCGCTCTATTCCTCCGGCAGCAGCGGAGCAAGCGGGCAGACTTCGATCCGTTCGCGCGAGGCACCCATCGCAATATATAAGCCTGACGCAACGATCAGAACTCCACCCAGAAGCATCGAGATCGTCGGTATCTCATGCCAGAAAAGATAAGCGATCAAGGCACCGGTGAGGAGCTGCGTATAGTGGTATTGAGAAACGCTGGCCGCAGAGGAATGCTTCAAGGCAACATAGAAGCAAACGCTTCCCAAAGCGCAGAAGAATCCTGTCGCGCCGAGTGCAGCCGTGAGCCGCGCAGTCAGCGATTCAGCGTGGCCGATCATGCGCCCGAAGCCGTATGCGGCCATCACGATTCCAGAGAAGAAGACAAAACTCTCTGACTTTTCCGTCTGTGTGAGGACGCGCGACCAGACCATGTTGGCCGAAAAGCAGGCCACGCAAACCATGCAGGCAGCAATGCCGATCCAATCTCCCTGACGCGCGGAGCCAAAGGGATCGACGGCGACAACGACTCCGGCAAAGCCAACCAGGATGGCTAGCGATTTGCGCCAGTCAAGCCGCTCACGCAGGAACAATGCAGCCAGGATTGCAGTAACCATCGGAGCCATGAAGACAAGGATGTAAAACAACGTCAATGGCAGATGACGCAGGGCAACGACCACGCATAGGTTATTGATAAGATCCAAACAGGAGCGCAGGATCTGCCGTCTGGGCTTCTTCGGCCATAGAGACTTTACCTGATTGCGCCACCAGCCATGCAACAGCAGAAACGCCACGACGAAGAGGCCCAGAAACGCAACCACCTCATAGGCAGGCAGTCGCGAGCCTCCAATCATTTTGATGATGCTATCGGCCAGCACCCAACAGGTGAATCCACCCAAAGCAAAGCCAATTGCCTCGAATTCGGAATAGGAGGTCTTCATTGTTTGAAACAGTGCGCTATGCCCACATTAACAGAGAGACTCACTGTTCCAGCAGTCCACGCTGGCTCGATGAGAAGTCGTGAAAACAACTCACTCTTCGTTATCATCATCGAATTCGCCGTCTTCCATCTGGCTTGCTTCATAGGCGGCACGTTCTCGCTTGTCCCTACGAACGGTGAGAAGTTGCGAACCGATCGTGTGCTTGGGCACGAAGCAGTAGTTGTAGAAGGCCTCGAACAGCGCTACGTTGGGAATCCGTTTCTGCGTGAGCAGATCGTTGAGATGGTGCGAGAAGAGAGAGCGAAATGCCTCTGGGGTAATAGCGTAACTGGATCGCTTGCCATGAACGCGAACCGTTGCCTCCAGCCATCCTTTCTCAATCCAGGACAGGATTTCAGTCTTGCGTACATGCAGTATTCTTGCCAGCGATTCGATCGACATCCAATCGCAGCGAATCTCCCGGACCTTCAATTCGTTTCGTTGTAGCGCGCAGCGAACTGACTTCACGCTTCGCCCCAACACCTTTGCCGTTTCCGCGACCGAATGGGTGGCAATGTGTTCGCGCAATGTGTCGAGTTCACCTTCGGTCCAGCGCCGGTGCTCGTCGCGAATCTTCAATCCTATTTGCAGAACAAACCGCCAACAGGATTCTCTGGATCGGCCGCTGTGTCGTTGCAGTCGGCAAACGAGTTGACCGAGCTTTTCTCCTGACAATACGCGGGCCTGAATGGCCATGGCTTTGGCTTCGTCGCTCCACGCATTGATCGCATTCTGATTTTGCGCAGCATTCATCGGGCACCTCTGGGGATGGAGATGCGAAGAACTCTTCTACATATAGAGCTGTCGAGAAGAGGAAAAACGAACAGAGATGCGCAACTTTTTTGCAAACCGCGCGTTTAGACATATAATGCGATTACATACCACGCACGGCCTTGGTTTGCGTGGCTGCTTGCATTCGTTCGGCATTACAGATTGGCTTCCCACTCAAGGCTTGAGCCATCTGCGCAAGTCCGGTCAAAGCTTGAAAGATCGACAAATATTTACGCGGTGTACGATCTCTGCGATGCTTTGTTGGGATTGCTTTGGGAGATACGTCGGAAAGCTCGGCTGCTGTTTAGGCCCAGGCTTTGATTTGTGACCGATCCGGCATCCGCTCCTTCCTGTATCTGGTTCAGGATGACGGAAATCCCTGCTGAAAGATGGTCGAGATGCAATTGCCTACACCCTCTGAGCTATGCTGGAATGCGAAGTTCCCGCCTGAGCAGGAATGGATTGAACAAACCATTCACGTCGCCGTCGTGAACGTATGGCGACGCGCGCATCATGTCGCGCACTCTCAGTTGGGAAATGATTCTTTGGTGCAGGAAATCATGGAGATTGCCATTGAAGGGGCTGTATGCCGCCTCCAAACTGACTCTCCGCAAGGCCCGGAATATGTGGCATCTTTGCTGGAACGTTTGTTTTTGCAAGAAGTTAGGCGCAGGCGGAAAGCAAACAACCGTCTGGTTTACCTCGGTTCAAACCAGGAATTGCTTACCGGTTCTGCTCAAAATCCACATACTCTGGTTGATTCCGCGATAGACTTGGATAGAATCTTGCGTGGTATACCGCCGGACGTTCGTATCGCCCTTTTACTAAGATATAGCCGATCCCGATGGAGCGAAGTTGCCGCGGTTCTCGGAACCTCGGAGGCAGCTATACGTCTTCGGTGCAAAAGGGCGCTCGACAGAATTCGCCAGAAACTGGAGGGTCAAATTCATGACAATTAATTGTTGCAGTGCTGTGCGCAGTTGGAAAGGAAGCCGTGGCTGAGATTCATTCATTACCCCTTGACGGCGACAACGACACGCTTCTGTTTGAGAAACTTCAGGAGCACGTTCTTGCTCACTACCCCAACCCAGAGCGCAAGGGGTGTCCCGATCCGGCGGTTCTAAAGAGTCTGATCGAAACTCCCGGCGAGGTAACCCTTGCCGCTCTCAACGACTTGCACATCTTTAAGTGCGCGGAATGTACGCGCATGCTGATGGAACTCAAGCAACAGAAGAAGCACAAAGCCTCTGAGTAGAAACCATCTTTAGATTTCAGAATCGATCCTCCCTCCCCTATATATAGATCGTGGCACAACTATTCTCCAGAAGAATCCAGAGAAGCAGTGACGAGCGATCAGCAGTCCTTGGCAGCTAGGCGAGATTGCGTTTGTAGAGCGCGAGTAGTTCGGCCCAGGCGTGTTCGGCTCCGACTTCGTTGTAGACCTGGCTGCCACGCACCGTCCAACCATGATTGCAACCGTTGTAGACCTCGACCGTCGCGGTGAGATGCGCTGCGGCGAAAGCGGCTTTGAGCGTGTCCTTCGCGGCGGGATCGCGCTTGTCGTCGTTGTCGGCAACGGCACAGAGAACCTCGGCCTTCATCTTCGGGATGAGCAAATGCGGACTATCGGGCTTGTCGGTTACCAAACCTCCGCCATGGAAGGTGGCTGCGGCGCCGACGCGGTTGGGTGCTGTGGCCGCGGTGCGGAAGGTGAGCGGGCCACCCATGCAGTAGCCCTGAACGCCCATCTTCTTTTTCTTATCGGTTTGGGGTTGGGCATCGAGGAAGGCCACGTAGGACGCGGCATCACTGATGCCAGCGTCGGCGGTAAGAGTTGCCGCCAGCGGCATCACCTTGGCGCGGTCTTCGGGCTTGCTGAAATCAAACGTGTCACCGACCACCGGCGCCTTCGCTTTGCGGTAAAAGGGATTCGGGACCAGAACAACATAGCCCTGCGCAGCGAGACGATGGCCCAGTTCGCGGAAGACGGGCCGTAGGCCGAGAATATCGGTCCATACCAGGACTGCCGGCCATTTGCCGTTGCCTTCGGGATAGAAGAGAGCGGAATCAGAGACGCCGCTGGCCATGGGCACGTTCACGTCGGTCTCGACTACTTTGGTTTGCGCAGCTGCATCGGGTGCATACAGCGCGACGACGGTGGCTGCGCCTGCGAGACCGAAGGCGCGGCGTGAAACAGTAGGATCGTGGGTAAGGCCCTGATGAATGAAGTCATCGCACATACGGTTAAAACCTCCTGTCTTCCGGACAGTATGGCGGAGGGAGCGCAGGTTTGTCGATCCGATAAGGAGGGGCGATGAGGCCCAGGAAAAAGAGGACAGCCACCATGATCGAAGTGTAATTCAACTCGCTACGTGAGGATTCGGAAGGTCGTGATCGCGTAGCTTTCAACGGCCACCCTGATTGGTTTCCCGCCGTGAACCTACGGATGCAAGCTGAATCCGGACGGCAAAGCTGCCTCAAGATTGATTTCTTCTTCGGTGATGGGATGCTCGAATTTCAGAAATTGGGCGTGCAGCAAATATCCTCCGTCGCCGGGGAGGCCGGGGAGATTCTCAAGAGGCTGGCCGGTTACGCCGTAGAGAGGATCGCCAACCAGAGGATGCCCAATGGAGGCCAGATGGATTCTGATCTGATGAGGGCGGCCCGAATACAGGCTCACCTCGAAGGTTGTGGTGCCCGCGTTTGTTGTGGCGCTTGTGCCGCGTACGATCACCTTTGCCAAGGTCTTGGACGGTTTGCCACCTGACTTCGCAGCCCACACGGAACCGAGGCGCGGGTGCTGTACGAGGCCGATGGGTGTGAGGATTTTGTAGGCGTCGTGCTCGGCAATGTTTTGCGCCTGCGCCCGGTAGATCTTTTGAATTTTGGGCGTGTTCCAGTTTGCCTGTAGATTCGAGGCCGCCTGCGCTGTTTTGGCGAAAAGGACAATACCACTGGTGCCTCGGCCCAACCGGTGGACAGGGTTTGCATTCGGGAATTGCTTTTGCACCAGGCGCAGGAGGGTGTTTTCCAGGAAGCCGCCGCCGGGTAGGGTGGGCAACCCGCTGGGCTTGTTGACGGCCAATAGTTGAGGGTCATCGAACAGGAGTTCGAAGTGTCGAGGGGCGTCTGGTTCGATCCAGGGTGGACGGTTCCAGACAAGGGTTTGGCCTGAAGTGATCGATTCGCTTCCGGTAGCGGTGACGCCGTTGAGGGTGACTTCGCCGTTGTTCAGATTTTGTTGCCATGCTTGTGGTGTTGAGTGGGGGTAAAGGCTCGCCAAGTGGGAGAGCAGGGTTTGTCCACGGTGTTTGCTGCAGATGATTGTGGTGTAGGCATAGCCATGGTTGGGCATACAGTTTGAGTGTATGCCATGGCGTCTGAGACTCTGAGGCAGGAGTTGCTGGGCTTCGAGCGACACTGGATTCAGGCAGCAAGAGCTCTCGATGCGTCCAGTGCGGGGAGCAAGATTCCGCGCGGACCACGGGCCATCCGAAAGTTACGCCTTTGGTTCAGTAACGAGAACGCCGCAGGCTCCGAAAGCCTTTTCGTACCCCAGTCTGGCGGGAGGGCGCGGGATTCCGGTCGCCATGGCGACTTTTCATTCCCTATTTGCACTTGATGAGCGACTCGGCGGTTTTGGGGAGGGCCTCGCACTCCCTTCCGCCGGGTGTCACTTGGCTATTTCGGGGCGAGGTCGCCGAACCAATAGGCTGCCGTTACTCCACCATCCATGAGAAAGTCGCTGCCGGCGATGAACGCGCCGTCGGGACCCATGAGGAGTGCCCCTACACTGCCAACCTCATCCGGGGTGCCGGCTCGCCCAGCAGCTGAGATCTCGATCATGCGGCGATAGCCTGGGCCGCGGGGCCCCTTCAACTCGTCGTTGGCGAGCGGCGTGATGATGATGCCGGGGCTAATTGTGTTAACCCGCGCGCCGCGTTTTCCCCATCGGACTGCTTCCGCCATCACGCGCAGAGAGTTTCCTCGCTTGGATACCTGGTACGCGTGCAGCGAGTCCTTGATCTGATCCGGTTGAAGCATGGGGAGCGCGAGCAGCTCTTCGACGGGAGTAGTGGCGAGCAGAGCGTTCTGTTCCGTGGAGAGCGGCCCGAGGCGGTGGCCGGACTGGGACGCAATGACGATGCCAGAGCCTCCGCGAGCGATGACGTTGCCGAACTCCTCCAGTACAAGTGCCGTGCCGTAGAGGTCAACCTTGAGGATCGTTTCTGGAGAAGCTTGGGAAGGTGAAACACCCGCCGCATGGATGACACCGAAGACTTCGCCGAGCTTGGTGGCCGCCTCA
>Ga0224559_1001383_pt1 | contig 13453 bp, 9 predicted proteins | sample 714S33034metaG_FD_180676 | JGI IMG/M metagenome (GOLD analysis project Ga0224559, IMG submission 180676) | Peat soil microbial communities from Stordalen Mire, Sweden - 717 S3 30-34 | ecosystem: Environmental > Terrestrial > Soil > Wetlands > Peat | place: Sweden: Norrbotten County, Stordalen... | reverse complement strand
GCAACCACGCAGACCGTGCCTTGCAAATCCACCCTGCGGCAGCGTAAAACAGTCACGTCTTCGGCCAATCTCTATGGCCGGTTTTGAAGTGACCGCATATGGCCGGTTTTAAGGTGACCACCGAGGAGCTGCTGCTTGACCAGGGCGAGATTGACGTTTGCCGAAACCAGGTGACTGGCAAGTGAGTGCTTCAGGGCGTGGGGGTGTCGCTTTTCAGCCGGCAACCCGGCGCGGCCTGCAATTGCCTTGAACAGACGAAAGAACTGAGTGCGATCAAGCCGTCCTCCCTTCTGACTCGTAAACAGGTAGTCAGAGCCGTCCGCCGGACGCTCTCTGAGCCATTCCCGGAGTGCTCGGTGCTCGTTCAAGAGCGGCTCCCCGCGATGCTCGGTCACGGCCTGTGTGGTGCGGAGTGAGCCTTTGAGCCGTTCAACAACGATGCTGCCATTCTTAAGGTCCAGGTCGTCCACTCGGAGGTTACAAACTTCTGAGGCGCGCATCCCGTGCTTGTAAGTGACCACGATCATCGCCCATTCGCGAGCGCCCTTGGCCTTTGCCGCCCTGAGCACTGAGAGCACCTCGTCCGGTTCAAGATGGTTCATCGACATTCCCTGTTGATTGCCGGTAGTTTGAGGCATTTGCATTGTTTCCTCGCTTAGAAATGCAACATTATGTTGAATTGCTGCTTTCTGGTTTGTTCGTTAAGTTGTTTGGTTTGCGATTGAGAGAGTCGGTAAATGCAACAGAATGAGTAGTTTGTTGTATTCCGAGGGCTCTGATCCAAACTCCCACCCTCTTCATCTCCCACCACTTTGCAATTGATCGTGCTCTGCAATTGATTGCAACGACGACTCGATCTCCAGACCGTCGTCACAACGGAATTTATCGATCCACTCATCGTCGGGGTCTACCCTGCCGTAGTGCTCAAATGCCCTGCACACGGCAAACATGTGATTCCACATGCCCATGAACCTCACGTCCTCGCCAGCACTGTGCACGCCGTCGCAGCACCATCCTGGTATTGGCTGCGGGCGCTTCCATCTGTTCTTGGCCTTGTCGAGTAGCTCCATGACCTCAGCCGCGAACACGGGCTCCATCGTGTCAGCCACCGGGCTCTGTCCTCCGGCCATCATCCAGGCCGCTTGACAGAGGAAATTGTTGTCGCCCGAAAGTGCCGACCTCGCACTCAAATGAACTTGTGCCAACCTTTCCGCCAACGGGTGCTGATGCTTCTTTGCCGAGGCCAGGATCAACTCCGCCTGTTTCGTACTGCCCAGCCTTGCGTCCGACAAGCCCATCACACCCGCCAGCGCTGTTGTCTTCTTCCTCTTTTCGACCCCCTGCTCAATCAGCTTGGTCATGTTCTCCAGGTTGTGCTCATCCGCAAAGTGCAGAAGCTCACGCTCGCCAACCAACCCGCTGTAGATGTAGTCAGGTCCGCCTGACGCCGGGTGCCACCAATTCGGAATCTTGCAGATTCGCACTGCTTCCGCCGCAAGGTACAGAAGATCGGTATCGCCCCTTGTGAGCATGGAAAAGCGTTCGACCACCTTCTCCATTACAGCTACGGAATGCCCATCCTCTGCCGAGCCAATTAGCAGACGCCGAGCAACCCGGAAGCGGCTGGTTTTCTCCCTGAAGTTGTCCAGATAAACGAGCCAGTAAACCGCGTCTTCCACCCTCCGGATTCGAAGAGACTTCACAAGCCCCGACAGCGCCTGAGAAAAGGTAGGGTGAGAGCTTGGGATAAACGGCTTTCGCTCGCTGTAGATCCCGAACGCGTTGAGATGTTTGCAGGGCGGTCCAGGCATCATCCTGAAAGCCGGGCAGTCGCACGTCCTCCGATCAAGAGAGATGTTGTACCAGGCATTTCCCGTGAATGATTTGAGGCGGATCATGTTGTTCTTCGTGGGCATCAGGCGGTCCCTAAGTTGTTTGTCTCTATATATTTAGATGATTTAGGACCTGAAAGGTTTCACTTAAGTTCTTTATTTTGCAGTAGATAGCAAGGTTTTTTGAGTGGGTATAGCTGTTCTGGCACTTGGCTTGGAGACGACTCTGAGTTCGAAGTGGCTGCCAAATGGTTTGTCAAATCTTTCGTGCAATCAATTGCACGACAATCCATCCTTGTCAGCTCCCTGATTCCCGCTTAGCCGCTTCCAACCGGGAAACGCTGGCCGCAATCCGGCCTTCAACGAACGCACCTGGCTGGAGGCGGCACTGACATTATTACCAGGGAGAATTGCTAAGCCCTGGCCGTTAGAAACCTGCCCTTGATGAGCGCGTTGGCGGAGATTTGGCGCGAAGAGAAAATGCTCCTGCTTCCCGCTCCACTGCAAAATGTTGACTCAAAGGTAACTGCCGAGTGGCCGACCAACCGGGCACGATCCGGTTTTTGCTCCCCCACAGAGCCGTGTCCCGGGCTGCGGCCAGGGCTGACGGGCCATCGGCGACCAACCACCCAGAATCCTAACAATGAGTCAACAGGCCCCCGCACGGAGAGACGAGAAACTCCCATCAGACGTGGATTACAAGGGCAAACGAGAAAGCGGGCCTGGCATAGGCCAGACCCGCTTCCCCGGGGGGCACAATGCAGATGGGCGGATCCTATACGGACTTGAGACGCCCACCTGCATCCTGCACGCGCACTTCTGTTGTGGACGTAGACTGGTGGCTTGCTCAGCCAGTTCCTCAGTCATTCGTTGCCGCTCTGGCTCTGCAGACATCCGTCCGCGGCTGAGAGCGCCAGCGCAGCACTAAAATGCAAAAGGTCCGCACTCCTCAATGCTTACTTCCTTGACGGCGTTGTAAACCAGCCGGTTGGATCCTTCTGCGCGACGTCACATTCGCTGGAGAGCTGGTATGCGCGATATGTGAAGTAGGATTTGTCAGGCAACGCCGCAGGGCACTTTTCGGAATTGAAGAACTGCACAGTCGGCGTGTGGTCGAGAGCGTATTCCGGAGTCAGAATCCATCGGTCAAGCTGTTTGTTCTTGTCTCGACCGCCAAGGTACAGATCCAGAAGGGCGATCATATACTTTGTGACCACTTCATGCGCATCCGCCGCTGGAATCGTCACAGGGAACCAACCCGTGCTTGCGCAGGGCCACGAAGTTTCCCAAGCTGTTAAATTAGCAGACGAAATCCAGCCCAGGTTAAACCAAACTTGGGCGGCGTCGCAGTAATCTGTGTATGAGTAGTGATTGGCGCCGTTGACATCCACGCGATAAGAGTCGAAACGGTTGATTGCAGAATGCGGCCGTGCGATCCAATCTCTCAGATCCCCATTTGCGTCAATGACCGCGGATTGGTCTACAGTGTCGCCCATGATCAAACTGGGCACGGAAATCCTGGCGAGCTCACGGTAATGGAGGAATTGCGAGGAGCCGTCCAGAGAGACAATTGTCTTAATGCGTGGGTCGGGAGGTGTCGGCACACATGTGGCCGCGGGGTAGGGTAAGGTACCAGTCCCGTCTAAAACCGGCATCAAAGTGTCGCAGACCAAATCGTCTCCGCCTGCAAGCGTATAGGTGGCGTACCCGCCAATCGAATGTCCACTTGCGGCAATTCTCTCCGGGTCGATGGCACGGAACAGCAACTCCCCCGGCATCCTGCTCTTGGCAAGCAATTGCGTTATGGCAAAGGAGACGTCTCGGGGACGGTTGACCATCGCAGTTACGAGATCGTCAAAGGGACTCCAGGGCCACTGCCCATCGGCCCAGTGTTCGAGAACTGCTACGACGTAGCCGTGGCTGGCCAATCGGGTCCCAATGAAGATATGGCACCAATAGCCATCGGTCCAGCCGGGGGAAAACATAACCAGTGGAAACGGCCCATCCTCGGAGAGTCTCGGTCCTTCGTAGGCGGTGTCGTAACCAAGTTTCTGCCAATCGGTCGAAAAAGTAGCTGGTAGGTTCTCTGTGCCAGTGTACGGGTCGGTGAGATACTCGGCCGGAGGTGTGGAGGCATGAATGTCCTTTGGATCGACCGGATACCAAACGCTGAAAAACTCGGGACGATTGTTTGCGTCCTTATCAACCATCTGATAGCTGATGTGTCCGACCGCGTAGCGGCCAAGTTGCCCTGGGTCATCATATTGTTGTTGGCTTCGCGCCATTTGTTGTTGGCTTCGCGCCATTGCCGCGCTTGGCACAATTAGAACGAACGACGTAATCAAAACGAGAATTCTGAAGATCGGATTGGTGTGCATAGTGTCCCCCTTCGTTTGCATTCAATTTGGCGAGCAGAGGTTTGAACCCCGCTTGCGATGCTTAGTAACCTGCGCCTTCACCGCAGTCTTGGCAATTCATTGGTGGTCATTTCGAAGTCAAATGCTTGCGATTGTCTATGTAATTGATATTTACTGAGTTAGATAGTTATACTCGTCGGAGATCAACAAGCAATCATCAACGAAGAGGCCGTGCTAAACTTCCCCTACGGGGCCCCAGAGGGGGTGAGACTGTGGCTACGCCGGTCAGCACGAATGAAACCTGGTGTTTCGGTGTCTATGAAGTAGACACGCGAAGGGTGGAGTTGCGCCGTGCCGGCACGCCCGTCAAGATGCGCGAGCAATCCTTCCTCATCCTGGTTTATCTTCTCGAACATGCCGGCGAAATCGTCACCCGCGAACAATTGCGCCGGGTTCTGTGGCCTTCAGACACCTTCGTGGATTTCGAACACAGTCTGAACGTGGCGGTTATGAATCTACGCGACGCCCTGGGCGACTCGACCGATAGACCTCTATTTATAGAGACTGTTCCCAAGCGAGGTTATCGATTCATCGCTCCTGTTGTTGCGGAACCAGAAGAGCAGAACGGGCGGGTGAAACACTACGGCAATTCCGTTACGCGTCCGGCCAACGAAACGAGCGGGGCAGAGCAGCTTGCTTTCGCCCTTTCCGAAACACTGGCTTCGTCCCGCTGGCGAAGGTGGCTGGTTGTCGCCGCTGTTTTGGCCGTCGGAGTGGTCTCGGTGTTCTGGTTTTGGTTACGGCATCAAACAAAGCCACTGACCGACACGGACACCATTGTTCTTTCTGATTTCGACAACAAGACTGGCGATGTGGTATTCGACGACACGTTAAAGCAGGGGCTCTCGGTGCAGCTTGAGCAATCGCCCTTTCTCGCTCTGATGTCCGACAGCAGGGTGAATGAGACCTTGAAGCTGATGGGCCGTCCATCCGACGACCGCCTGACGCCGAATGTCACTCGTGAGATATGTCTTCGCACGGGCGGTAAGGCGATGGTGGCGGGCTCGATTGCGAAGCTCGGAAGCCAGTACGTGATTGGCCTAAAGGCAGTGAACTGCAACACGGGCGAGGTGCTGGCGGAAGCGCAGGAGCAAGCGGCGGGAAAGGAAGCGGTGCTCAAGGCTCTGGACAATGCGGCAGTCAGTTTGCGGATCAAGCTGGGCGAGTCGCTCAGCTCGGTGCAGAAATACGCCACGCCGCTGGAGGAAGCGACGACGCCATCGCTGGAGGCGCTGAAAGCCTACAGCCTGGGGGTAAAGACGGCATATACGAAAGAGGCCACAGCCGCGCAGCCCTTCTTCAAGCGTGCGGCGGAACTTGATCCTGATTTTGCCATGGCCTACGCTTCGATGGCGAGTTACTACAACGACTTCAACCAACCGATGCGGGCGACCGAGAATGCCCGCAAGGCTTACGAACTGCGGGAGAAAGTCAGCGAACGGGAGCGCTTCCAGATCGAGGCGTACTACTACTTCTTTGCAACGGGAGAACTTGAGAAGTCCGCGCAGACCTTTGAGCAGTGGCAACAGACCTACCCAAGAGATAGCTTCCCGTACACACCTCTGGGATGTATATATTCCTACCTTGGAAACTGGGAAAAGGCATTGGAAGTATTTCGAGAAGCGCTGCGCATGGATCCAAATATGGTAGGCAACTATATCAACCTCGGCATCGCCTACATGGCCCTCAACCGGCTGGATGAAGCGGAGGCGGTATACAAGCAGGCAGAGGAGCGCAAGCTGGAGAATGAGTTGCTTATTCAGAGCCGCTACTGGTTGGCGTTTCTGGAGAGTGATGAGACGCAGATGGCGCAGCTGGTCTCAGCAGCCGTGGGCAAGCCGGTCGCAGAAGACCTGCTGCTGGCCACACAAGCGGACACAGAAGGTTGGCACGGCAAGCTGAAGACCGCGCACGAGCTGACTGGGCGGGCCATGGCTTTAGCCCGGCAGAACGACGCCAAAGAGAGTGCCGCGGCCTATCAGGCAGCGGCAGCGCTGCGCGACGTGGAATCGGGAAATCGGGAGCAGGCGCGTGCCGAGGCCAATGCGGCGGTGAAGCTGGGCCCGAACCGCGATGTGCGAGTTATCGCGGCGCTGGCACTTGCACTGGCAGGCGATACGGCGGCGGCGGAGAAGTTGGCGACCGAACTCAACAAGACCTTCCCGCTGGACACAATGGTTCAGCGGTATTGGGTGCCGACGATCCGGGCAGCCGTCGCCCTGGAGCGCAAGGACCCGGACCGGGCAATCGAACTGTTGAAGGCGACGAGCACGGTCGAACTTGGCGCACCCACGAACAACACTGTATGGATGCGCCCAGTTTACTTGCGGGGAGAAGCCTATCTCATGCTCCACGACGGCAACCGAGCAGCAGCGGAATTCCAGAAGTTCATCGACCATCCGGGGGTGGTGATGAACTTCCCGTGGGGCGCGCTGGCCCGCCTCGGACTGGCGCGTGCTTACGCCATGCGGGGCGACACGGCTAAAGCCAGGAGTGCCTATCAGGATTTCCTCACGCTTTGGAAAGACGCCGACCCTGAAATTCCCATCCTCAAGCAAGCCAAAGCCGAGTACGCGAAACTGCATTAGCTCCCCTTGGCAGGAATTCACCATTCCCCTGAGCCGAAAGTGAACTGTTGATAGGCAGTCAAGGGTGATTGTCGAAGATTCTGCCTGTATCTCTGGCCGTCTCCCGAGGCGCGAATCGGGCGTCAGGCAGCCAAGTTCCGGGGTTCCGGGCGAGTAACGGGCAAGAACGAAGCCGCAGGCGCCGCGGACGCTCGATTGTGCCATATACTGGGGCCATGGGCCGAATAGGATCGCTTCATCAGCTTTGCCGAGTAAAGTGATAACTCATTAAGTATCAGCAGGCTGCGATTGAAATTCCATAGGCTCACCGCATCCGCGGCAAACGCCCGCGGCTTCCTTCTTGCCTCCTAATCGAAACCGCCTCGTCTCGGCATCCTGCCATTGCTGCGCATCGTGCGCGAGGCGGTTCCGATGTAGGCTAGCGACAACTCGGGCACGATCACTGAAATCGTGGTGCGTTCAGTTGTATCCTTCATTCCATGCGCGTTCGCCTGTCGAGAATTACTTGGCTGGGTGTAGTCATCGTTGTCGCCCCTGTGTGTGTACTTTTATGTTGGAACGGATGGGTACAATCTCGCTCCACTCGGCCTCTCTATATTCCAATCTCGCTAGCCTCAGCAGAGATCAGGAGCGGCAACTTCGAGACCAATCTCAGCGGCCAATACACCCTAACCGTGGAAGCGAAGAAGACGATCCCCTTCGATACTCTGAACTGCCTTCTTGGTGTATCGACCTTACCGGGGCGAAAGTGCGACCGCGATTCCGTTGTAAGGGCGAAGTGGGCGTTAGCAATCAGAGGAAAGGTCATTCAGAAAGGCACCGGCGATGTCGATGACATCGGGAGCTGGAGCCAAGACACAATTGAGCGAGAACTAGGAACCTTCTGGCTGCAACGAGGCCAGTCCTACACGCTTAGTTTTCAGTCTCTAGATGATGGCCGGGTACTTGCGCCAACGGACCCACACCTGAAGATCGAGATTGAGCCTGACTTCTACGAAGGAACAATGTTCACGAGCTATTTTCTCCTCATTTGGTGCAAGCGAGCAGTGATTGTTGGTTGCGTCGTCCTCGCCTTTTCTGCCCTAACGTGGGCATGGGAAAGAAGGAAACATCGGGAGAGGCAATCGACCCCAAATCGCGGTTCTTGAGCGTTACTCCTGAATAACCGGCTATGCGGAAGCAACGTGAGCCAGATCACGCCTACTCCCGGTTGCGGTCGCTCAGCTGAAGCGAGACCATCTCCGAATCCGCCTTTGCTGCTACGGTGCGAAGTCAATCCCTTCGAGCAATCCAAAAATGTTTAGAGGTTCATCCTCATCGCAAACACAGTTCTCTTCTGGATTTTGTGGGTTATAGAGCATCCCGAGGACTGTCCCATTTTCCCATGCATGCGAGGAATAGAATTTGCCACGGTAGTGATTGTCATCTGCACCATAAGAAAAACAAACTATGAAGTAGCCCGAGAATAGGCTGCTCTGAGTCCGCGGTGGGGCATCTTCCCACTCACAACTTTGGATCGTCGCAGTGCTGACAAGCCAATTCTCGTAGGTCATTTGGGCTGAATTGTTGCACTGCTCTTGGGTCGTTGTCGAGTGACAGCCCACTCGTCAGTTACCACTTGTGCACTACCCTACTTGCCACTACCATACTTGCCTCCGGCGCGGAGGTCCCGCTAAACGCCGATGCTGCTTTGAGCATTCTTGAGCCTCTGCAATTGATTTGCGCCGCTTGGAGCGTTTGTCAATTGTCTCGTGCAATCAATTGCACGACTCATGCCCAGCGTCCAGCACCGAGGCAGTTTGTCAAATGCACAAAACTGCTCGCCCTCCGGGCTGCCCGGAGCCCATTTCAACCCCCATCGCATCAATGTTGGAAATTGTGCGGTCACCTTCGCGCGCTTCTTGCGCTAAGGTGGGAAACCATAAATTCCAACCGGCGCGCTTTCCCGCACCAAACCCGCAGCTCAGTCGATCTTGATCTTGCGCAGCAGCCGGAAGTCGGAGAGCATCTTGCCGATGCCCAGCACCACCGAGGCCAGCGGATCGTCGGCCACTGAGACCGGCAGGCCTGTTTCTTCGCGGATGCGCTTGTCAAGATTCTTGATGAGCGCGCCTCCGCCGGTGAGCACGATGCCGCGGTCGCTGATGTCGGCCGAGAGTTCGGGCGGGGTGCGCTCCAGAGCCACGCGGATCGCGGTCAGGATCACAGCGATGCACTCGCCCAGCGCTTCGCGAATTTCGCTGTCGTCAATGGTGATGGTCTTGGGAACGCCCTCGATCAGGTTGCGTCCCTTGATCTCCAATGTCAGCGGCTTGTCCAGCGGGAACGCCGAGCCGATCTCGATCTTGATATGTTCGGCGGTCCGCTCGCCGATGAGCAAGTTGTACTTGCGCTTGAGGTAGTTGGTGATTGCCTCGTCCATCTGGTTGCCGGCCATGCGCACCGAGCGCGAATAGACGATGCCGGACAGCGAGATCACCGCAATATCTGTAGTTCCGCCGCCGATGTCGACCACCATATTTCCCGACGGTTCTGTGATGGGCAGACCGGCTCCGATGGCCGCCCCCATGGCCTGTTCGACCAGGTAGACCTCGCTGGCCTTGGCGCGGTAGGCCGAGTCCTCGACGGCGCGCTTTTCAACCTGCGTGATCTCTGAAGGCACACCGATGACGATGCGCGGATGCACCAGCATTTTGCGGTTGTGCGCCTTCTGAATGAAGTAGTTGAGCATCTTCTCGGTGATTTTGAAGTCGGCGATGACGCCGTCCTTCATGGGCTTGATGGCCACGATGTTGCCGGGTGTTCGGCCCAGCATCTCCTTGGCCTCCTTACCCACGGCTTCTACCTCGCCGGTGTTCTTGTTGATGGCCACAATGGAGGGCTCGTTGACAACGATGCCCTTGCCGGCCGCGTAGACCAAAGTGTTGGCGGTGCCAAGATCGATGGCCAGATCGCTCGAAAACATGCTGAAAAGCGAGCGAAATCCGTGCGACCGCGAGGAGCGCGATGAGTAACCGTTCAATGACATTGGGAGCTTGGTTCTATCTCAAGACTTATTGTACGGCCAGCGGGCCGTGGCCGAATCGGAAGCCCGGAAAGGGTGGGAAAAGACGCACCGCCGGGGTAAACGGTGCGGTAAACTCGGAGTTTGCCGGACAGGTTTCTTATAGTTCAATTTGAGAGATGCGCAACGTGGCTGGCGTGCGGTACGGTGATGCGTTGGCTTTGGCGGTGACGGATAAATGAAAAACCCGCTCGCGGGCAGGTTTGAGGTTCACACCTTTACAAACTCAACAGTTTCTTTGCCAAGGTTGAGATTCCTCGTTTCAAAACCTGCATCAATCCAAGCTACAGACTGTATGTGCTTACGATCATTTTCCCACCATTCAGGTCTTGTTCTCGCTGATGGTGGAAGCCCGAATCCTAGAATCGCCTCGATCTGCTTAAACGGAGCAAAAACACTATTCGCGGATTGACCAGACAGCCACTCGTAAAGCGGGTAATAGATGCTCATTTCCCTGCCTCCTTCATCACGTGCTACTCCGGCGGTTTCACCTTGAGCACGCCCGTTTGCACTGCCTTACTCAGCTTCTTTAGACAGCGCTCTGTATGGACTCCACGAACCGCCATACCAGCCTCATCCGTGCAAGGCTCCCTCTTCTTTGCTTGGCCCTTTGGACACGGTCGATCAAACAGTAGATTCTCCATAGCCAAAGTCTACGCCGCATCGGAGCGCATCGTTTGTCAAATCGCTTGTGCAATCAATTGCACGGCAATCCATCCTTGTCAGCTCCCTGATTCCCGCTTAGCCGCTTCCAACCAGGAAACGCTGGCCGCAATCCGGCCTTCAACGAACGCACCGGGCTGGAGGCGGCAGTTAACGTTCTTTCCTTGGAGAATTCTTAAACCCTGGCCGTTACAAATCTGCCCTCGATGAGCGCGTTGGTGGTTTAGCGTGGAGCCTGAATCCCTCCCGGCTACATTGACGTTTCCGGGTACCTATCTTGCCGAACTACCACACCCCAATTAGGCGGAGTCCATCTGGATGTCCTTGAATGCAGTCCTGCGTGGGCGAGGCGAGATATAGGGGAAGCCTTGGCTTGATTCCCAGTGCCGGCGAACCCTCTGGAATCGTCGAGCGCGCCGGTCGCCGAATCAATCCTTACCGTTCTTCGCGCTTGGGCGGACCACTGGTGCGTCAGAGGGCAAACGGCGCTGTGGTCGTGATGCTTCTCCCCCGCCAGCCGCAGTTGTGCCTTCAATCACTGGCTTGTCCAGTTCAGATTTAGAGATTCTGTTCAACCCGTTTTGGATCATCGCGAGCATGGCGTCTTCGCTAATGTGTCCATAAACTTTCAGCGTGACAGCGGCGGCGATGAGGGAAAGTCCGATAGCGAGCCCGAATACTGCACAAACCGTAACAACGGAGAATACTTTGCTCAGCCCAAGAATTGTCGCAAGAATGATCAGTGCGACGAAGACAACCCAGCCGATCATCGACCGGACTCCGTATCCCGGATTCTGGAGCCGAAGCCGCATACGCTCTTCGCGCTGCGCCATCCTAAGGTACTTCCGGTGTGTGGCAAGCGCCTGTTTGCGAAGGTCCGGATCGGGCTCATCTGCGGCTACCCTGTACCAATGCGCGGCCGCCTCACGGTTGGACAGATCCATGGCTAGGCCGCCTCTTTCAGCTCAGCCAGCGCTTCGGGATCGAGTGTGAAGAAGATTTCCTTTCGCATCGTTCCCGCGTCGAGATCGTGGAGTTCTCCAGGGCACGCATCGCACGGCAGAGCCTCGGGCACCGGGCGGCCCGGCGCTACCTCTCCCATCCGGTGCATCGTCGCCTCGCAATACAAACCAAGGTGTGCCTTGGTGACCCCTGCGCTTTGCAGCATGTCCAAGGCTGTGAGCGCCATCATCTCGTTTTCGCCGATGGCCCTAGCGAGCATTGCGGGCCGGATCTGTGTCGTTGGATCTTCTTCGGCGCGCCTTCGCAAATAGGCGATCGTCTTTTTGATGAGCGACCGCACCGCGGGCGACCGCTTGGAAAGATCGAGCCGTTTCTTCCCACTAAACCAGTTGCGAAATGACATAGTCGACCTCGCCTTCGGTGCAATCTGCGTCAAAACGTATGGTGCCTTCTTGCGCATCGATGTGGCACCACAGGTCGCGGTACAGCTTATAGTTTGTTGTCCTGTGCTGCCAGCGCACAGGCGCTTTTTCAAACGTCCGGGGCTGGGCGTCCGCCTGCATATCTGCCTTGAAGTCCTTCAGCGAACGCGGGTCCGCTGTTGACCGGGAACCGTAAACTAGGGTTTGCTGGTCCTCTGCGATGGTGGCAATCGTTACGGGCACGACGACTGGCGGTTGCTTCAACAGGATGTTCCGCAGGCGGTCGCGCAATTCGACCGGCTCAAACGAAAGACCGGTCATGTTCTCGCATTTCTCGCGGTAAAAGTTGAGATATGCCTGCTTCGTGGGCACCCCGTTGACCGTGTGGGAGTGGGCCATTTCTGCGGGCTCGTACCTCAGCTGCGCCAGCCCGGTGGCCTTGTCCAGGACAAACACAAAAATCACGGGAATTGATTTCTTTACGACTTCGAGATTCTTCCTGTCAAAAGTGGCGCGCGTCTGGGCCTCGCCCCACTTCATGCGGAACTCCTTGTGCGTGTTAAGGGCGTAGATCATCTTGGGCGTCGAGGATTTGACCGTCGCCAAGATGCGCGAAAGCGACAGCTGCACCCCCAGGTCGGATAGCTGCTTGTCGACCTTTTGCGTAATGTGCTTGACCCCTCCTACGCGCAGGAGATGCACTGTTTTGGAACGGCTCTCCTCTATACCGATGAGCCCATCGACAACAGCTTGGAGCGTCAGGCTCCCTTTCAGTACCGCATCAAGCACACGCTTCGCGATCTCCTCACGCGTGCTGGCGGAGTGGGTTAACTTCTGCATGCGCAACCACATTTGGACCGACGAAAGGCTGAAGGGGCCCAGCAACATCTGGATTTCAGGCAGGCTAGGCGGTTTCATTGCACCGTCGGACGAAGAAGGACTCAAAGCTCACGCTCCCGATATGGTGCGATTATTGTAATCCCGTGGAACACAGAGCGCTCGGCGCCAAATCGACCTGCCTCGGCGCAGGATCCGTTTGGGACTGTTATGTCGGCCGGTCTTCGCCGATCTGCCTGGGCATGATCCTGGATTGACGCCCAATGCACGTTTCGAGGGCTGGCCGTCATGGGATTGGACCCACTAAACGCCGTTGCCGCCAGGAGCGTTTGCCAATCTCGTGCAATCAATTGCACGGCCATCCATCCTTGTCAGCTTCCTGATTCCCTCTCCACCGCCTCCAACCAGAAAAAGCTGGCCGCAGTCCGGCGTTCGAAGAATGCACCGGCCTGGAGGCGGCACGGACACTATTACCTGGAAGAATTGTTAAGCCCTGGCCGTTACAAATCTGCCCTCGATGAGCGCGTTGGCGATTTGCCGTCAAACGAGAATCATATCCAGCGACATGGGCGTTTGAACTAAGTCGCTGGCGCGACGGACGCTGCTGCATGGGCTGTCCCTGGGCATTGTTGGCTGTGTAAGCCTCTGGTCACAGGAGGTTTACCAT
>Ga0224559_1001381_pt1 | contig 13461 bp, 19 predicted proteins | sample 714S33034metaG_FD_180676 | JGI IMG/M metagenome (GOLD analysis project Ga0224559, IMG submission 180676) | Peat soil microbial communities from Stordalen Mire, Sweden - 717 S3 30-34 | ecosystem: Environmental > Terrestrial > Soil > Wetlands > Peat | place: Sweden: Norrbotten County, Stordalen... | reverse complement strand
GGCCACAGGTGCCATTGTTGGCCACCTGTGGCCCTGCTGCCGTAGCGGTAACTTTTCCATGCACCCATATATTTGACCATGCATTTGACACTTAGGCACTCCCTTTCTTAATTTGAGATAGGCTAATCAACCACTAAAAACTTTGGACGATACTCCAGAAAAGCTAAGGAAGGTCGGTGTTATTGCGCTACCGCCTCTTGTAACCCACTCTGGGCAAGGTCTTCAATGATGGCAAAGATCTGCTCTTTCCTTTCCCGCGGCAGTTCTTTGCGAAGAAGCCGTGAGAAGTTGCCATCGTTTAGACCAAGACATTCAGCAACCCGCCAGAAGTGTACTCCCGCCACCCTCATCGCAGTCTTAATGTCGGCATTTGCACCCATTGTCCTTCCCTCCTAAAATGTCGTTGTAGCGTAGATATCTTTTATGTATAATATAGCCATGATTGTTGTTGTACGTCAAGATAATAAAACGTATTATGAGGCAACAATTCGTACGCCAAGGAGGGGAAGGCTAAGTGCTGTTCGACGAAGTGCCTCGCATGACCTGGCAAAGAAAACAAACAATTACGATCAGTGCCGCCCGTATTACGGCGGTTTCGGGAGTGCCAGGCGAGAACTATAACCCGTTTGATCATGAACGACTGTATCTTGAGTTCTTATCTCTCGATGAAAACAACCCCAACTTAATCGTCGACTTTATCAGATCCTATGGTTTTCTTGGTGTCTCTCAATGCGGCGCTAAAGAACCATATGAAGAATCACTGGTGGATATCGCCCATCAAATTGCTCGTATGAAATCAATAACATCTTTGAGGAATGCCATTGAGACAGAAGATCTAACACAGATCACAAATGCTTGCGATAACTTCATAGTTAGAAACAACACAAGCCCTGGATCGCCTGCAACATATCACCTCGATGCACTACACGATAATGCATTACCGCCGTTCAGCAACGAACCATTGAGTGAGGGAGATTACCAAAAGGAAACCTACCTGGATCCCTGTGTAAGTGGACTTTGCCCTGAAGAATCGCCTTTACTCATACAGTGGATCATGCTTGCAAAAGCAATGATCGCAAACGAAATGAACAAAGAGCTTAAAAATATAACACCGGTACTGGATTGGCGGGGTGAAAAAGACAAATTCGTGGGATCATGGACTTCAATAAGATTACTTTCCGCTATGTATGCCATGTTCTATATGGATTTAATACAAGGGAGTAAAATTAGAAAATGCAGGAATGAGACCTGTTCCAAATACTTTGTGGTTTACGGGGATGATGACAGGAAAGCGTATTGTAACCATTCCTGCGCTTCAACGCAATCTCAAAGGGAGTATAGGAGACGAGAGAAAGAAAAGAAAAACAAGTAACCGGTGGCTAGTAGCCAGGTAAAAATAAAAAGGGACTCAGGCTTGCGCCGACTCCCCCAAATTTGGTTAAGTAAATGACACTTTTATTAAGGAGCGCACCCGGCGGCTGTGATTATTCTATGTAGATTGACCGCTCAATCTGCTCCAGAAGCCGCGTTGCAAATTTGTTGGCTTCGTTTTCGATTTCCGGGGGCGCATTGTACAAGCAAGTCTGCTTGTTGCCAGCGTGCAGGAATGCATGTCCCATCTCGTGCGCCAGGATAAAATTCTGGTCATCCTGCAATAGCCCACGATCAATGAAAATCAATTTTCTGAACTGGGTTTCTACCCAGAGGCCCTTAAAACCAGCTTGCCGCTCCAGCCCGTCTACCAAGAATACGACGATCTCATGCTGCAAGGCAAGATTGACCAGTTTGCCCCATACGGGGGCGAAGATGCCCAGTGTTTCTCTAGCATTAACGTAAGCCATAAAGGTTCCACCCTCCTTCTAATCTTGCCAGACCTTCAGGGGGCCAATCTTCCCCAGCTTTTTCCGGGCCTCCTGCCGGTCGGTCTCGTTTACCGGCCTGCCTTCGGCGCTGGCGTACAGCTCCGCCCGCTCTTCAACATCACGTTCGCCAGGCGCCTGCTTCATGGCCCGTTCAAGGTCTTCTAATCGATTCTTGAGCATTTCAAGCACCTCCATTTTGATTGGCGTAGTTTGGAAGATATGCGCCGGCACCCATGTCCTGTGGTTCGGTATCGGCCTCTAATCGGCGTTCCAGTTCTTCAACCCTGACGGTCAAGTCGAGCTCCGCGGCCTTGAGCGAAAACTCAAGGATACTTCGTGCCGCCAGCACCGGGGGAGTCGCGGAGTTCTGCGGATCCATCATAATTTCCCTCAGAACGCCCACAGCTTCACCAGCCACCTGCTGCAACCGAGCAATCGCCTGTTCCACTGTCCGCTGCCGTGCCACCCGGTATTGACTCTGAAAACCAGGCACCTGCATCCAGCGCCATAGTGTTTGCTCCGACACACCCGCTGCCTTGGCAGCAGCGCCGGTGGTCGGCATCTCCAACAGGGCTGCAATAGCCAGATCCTGCTTGCGTGAAATTTTCTCTCCGTGCCCTAACACCTGTCAACGCCTGCCTTTCATTTTTGCTGGATAATGGAAACATTTGTTTCATGTTCTGCCAGGTCTCCGTTTGCTCAACCATGCGGCGATAGTCACTACATGACCGGACTGTACGCCATCAAGCAACGCCCCAAACTCATCGAAGGTATAACTCAATATTTCCTTGGGGGCTTTGAAACGGTCTGCCTCAGTTCGGCATATTGCCCATGTCCTGCCTGTGACTTGGCTAGTGACGCCTACTGGCCTTGCCGAACAAAACTTGGTCTAAATCGAACCACCAACGAGACATTCTCCATGGGGTCGCTTTGGAAAATCCGTATTGGTGTTACCTGGGTCTGCAACGGTCTTGGTCTCAGCGAAGGCCAACGAAATGATCCTCCCTACAAATGGCGGCCAGCAAGAGATCTTCATGCTTGACCTGGATTATTTTCCCGTTTCGACTTTTAAATCTGGTTTAGTCTGGTCATTACTGGCACCCACCCATCCCCCGCTGATTAAAAACCAATCAGAAACGAGCAGAATTTTGACCTACTTCCTTTGTTTAGACTTCGTTTTTGCTCGTTTCTCGCCAGATTCTGATCGCACTTCTCTTACGCCGGCCTCAACAAGAGCCTCCGGGAAGGCCTCAAGAAACTCCCTTGCCTTCCGACGGTCCTCGGCGGTCATCTCTCCGTGCCCTAACACTTCTACCTTTTCCCACGCTTCAACTTCCGCATCAGTCGGCGCATCCGGTACCCCTATCGCCAGGTACTTGAGGGCCATTGCTCTGGCCATCAAGATTTCATTTTGCTCGGCTCGAATCTTTTGGGCTGCAACGCTGAGCCCTTTTATCCAGCCGGTGTTGCCACATTGAATGCAGTGAACGGACAGCATCAGGGGCTGGCCAGGGAAATCAGCGCCATCTGCATAACAGATCTCCATCCCGGAACCGCCACATTCGGAGCAATACAAAACATAACCCTTCCGCAATTTGATCAACTCCTCTCTTATTTAAACACCCGATTCTTTTCGGCATCCAGAGCCTCTATTTGTAATTGATCCGTTCTTGGCCAGACTACCCTTTTCAAAGGTTTTGGGCGGCGGCGCTTTGCCGGCTGTAGCAGCGCGGCCTGGCGCCTGGCAGCGGATAGGCGGCGGAGTAGTTCATCGATCCTGACTGATTCAGCCTTCCAGAAGGCTTTATAGGCAGTCCACCATTGAAAAAATTCATTGAGGTCCTCGTTTGTTGCCAACAGGTGAACTCCTTGAACGACGATTACGTTTGGGTTGACTTCACATCTATCCAGTTTCAATGGGCTAATCATCGATACTTCCGGATCTGCCGGGGACCATCAACGACACGGCCGGCCTGTGTGCCTTTTGCTACCAGAGCGGCCTCGGCCTCGATGGTCCCCGGTTGGTACTCGCTCCATGCTTGTCGCAGGCCCTCGTAAGTGCCGTATGCCGTCCCTGCTCCACAATCGGCATAGGTCAGATACTCATCGTAATCATCCAGGTCGCCGGTCGCCGGCCAGTCGGGATCGTTTAAGGCATCCCGGGCCAGTCCGCCAACTGCGTCATCTCTGCCGGCCTGTTGCTTCAGCCAGGTGGTAAAGCCGGTGGCGGGGTTCGTCTTATCGCTTGGCATTGACACTTGGAACCACCCCTTCTGCTTGCGCTTCTTCAAGAACCAGCACATAGCCTGTTTTTATATACGGTGACTGGGGGTTCCAGCAATGAGCCACCCGGCCACCCGGGGGGATCCCATGGCAATGCCAGGCCCGGCAGTATGGACAATAGAACTTGAGCCTGGTTAGTCTGCCATCCTCATAAATAGGGGTTGCTTTGATTTTGGGAATCGCCCTATTGCTCAGCATTGCCATACCTTCTTCCGTTGACTGCCGCGGCAGCCTGATCGCTCACCTGATCGGTCAGTGCTCATTGGATTATCGCCCCTTTGAAGCGCTTCTTTGCTTCGTGTAGCAGCCGCAGATCTTCGATATTGATGATCGTCCCGGTGTCGATGCCCTGTTGAAGCAGCATGATCTCCTGGAAGGTGTAAACCGGGATCCCGGGAGGGCCGCTCTGCCGGAAGCGGTCATGCTCCACGACGGCGATCTGCTCGCCCAAGGCCTGGCTGAACATGAGAAAGAAGCCCCTTTGCCGCAGTTGCTCCGTAGCCCGAGCCCTATCGGGGTCCGCGCCGGCCGGGTCTTTACTTTTATCATCGTTTATCACTGGATCGAGATCGAATAACCCCATTCCCACAAGCAACCACCTCCGCTTTGATGTTTTGTAACCGCTTTTGTAACCGCTTTGAAAGCCAACCGGTTACAAATTCACAAGCTGAAACCATTGGTATGCCTAGGTTTTTTTTTACTGTAACCGATGTAACCGATGTAACCGCTTTTTACGCGAGAGGGCTATATATATTTACGGATATTGATCAATGCTTCTATGCGGGGATAGGGAAAAATAATATATATAACTCTCTTATGTTTTTAAGATCGGTTACATCGGTTACACGACCCCTGTAGTGGTTGATGCAGTTGCAATTCAGGTGTAACCGCTAACCGGTTACAACCGGTTACATTTGCCCTAAAAGCGGTTACAAAAGAGAGTCGAAAAATTTTTGAGCGCTTAGCTTCAGGACCCTCTTCACTTTGCCACCAGCCCTAACTGTCATGGTACGATGGCCATCCTCCCGCTCCGCCAGGCCGGCCTCAATCAGATGATCCCGAAGCGAACGCTGGTTAACAGGGAAGCCGCCGCTGACACGGTAAAATTCGGCCACGGCTTTATAAGATGCTTCAGGCAACAGATATATCGCATCATCATCTACCCAACCAAGGGGATCGCCACCCGGGACATATGATCTTCCACCGATTATTGACGGCATTTCCTGCCAACCCCATTCCCTCGGCTCGTCTGGCTCACCATCACTGCTGCGGTCTCGTAAATGCGCTGCGCCCTGAATAAAGAGATTTTGTAGTGCCCGCACAAATAGCAGAGCCGGGCGCTCCTGCTTGATGATCTGCTCCTGCTCCAGAGCCAGTCGAGTAAAAACATCCCAGGCGTGTCTAGCCCTTTCTTGCATCTCGCCCTTGGTGATCACTCCGGAGTCCAGGGCAAAGTCCAATCCAAGCACGAACCCGAGCTGCAGGTGTGCGGCCGTCTCAGCTAGGCGCGACAGACCGCTCTCAGCTTTGCTGCGATACTTGAGAAACCCCTGTTTTAGCTCGTCTGTTAGTTGCCCAGTTCGCGGCAGCAGCCATTCAATGAACCCCCGCATGGCCTGGGCATACAACCCTGCTTCTGCCTGCCCTGCAGTCAGCCGATCCTTGTCCACGCTGCCCTCTTTAAACTTCACGGCCAGGCAGCGTGCAAGGATGGATTGCATGGAGTCTGGTAATTGTTCACCTGTTACGATGGTCAAGCAACGCGGGACATAGGCGGGGGCCGTGGTAAGATCCGCCCGCAGCCGCCCGCGGCCGGTTCGATTGGCAGTTGTGCGCAGCAAGCGATTAGCCTTACGCTCCATAGCCTTGGACTGGTTACTGTCGCGTTCAGGGGCGTAATCGTCAATAACGAGCGGAATGTCCTTCGCATAAAAGGAGATCTTTTCAAGGCTGTTATCTGTGCTTGTCCATCCGGTGGGCAGCGTGTCGGTAGTGAACTCTCCAAAGTGTGAGAGCGCCAACGCTGCCACAGTGCTTTTAAAAAGGCCAGTTATTCCAAGAAGAAACAAAGAAAATCCAGGATACAGAAATTCGGAAGTTGGCGCTCGATACATACTCGCCCATAGCGGATAAGTTATCTCTGGTTTGCCTACTTCCAGAAATCGCAGGCTTGATTTTATGGCATTTTTAATGTCGCCAGCCGCATCCGGTAGGGCGTATCCAGATAGCTCTTTCGGCAACTGCACCTCTATGCTGCTATCACCACCGATAGCTCCACCAGAGTGAAGGAAACACCACCTGTCGCCAACCTGTCGCATGCCGGTATGAGTGTATATGTGCCTTTCACGCAGATCTTGAGAGAGTAGCTCTATAGCCTCGCGCGCTCGATCTCTAACTGGACCCCCCGCTGACATGATAGCCCTGGGGGACCAGTTCGCTGTAATCCATTGCAAGTTAGCAAATCCAGCGGCCGGGATCTTAATTTCTGGCAGGGAGCGGCCATCCTGTGTCCGACCTTTCATGAGAAAGAACTGCCGATCATCGCCGCTTCCATCGTCGAGTATTTGTTTCTCCTCTTGCCAGATCACGCTGTTGATGATTCGTTCTGATGTGGGCACTTTCTCGCCCTTGCTGTTAAACCGCTCACACGAGTAGCAAGTCGTAAAACCTTCGATGGAATAAGATGAGCTTTGGAGTAACTTTGCCTTCTCAGCAAGTTCTTTCGCCGGGTTCCCCTTCAGCCGCCCAAGGACGATAGGGGAAGCGACATTTTCCTTGCAATCGGTGCACTGGCAGAAGTCCGCCTGGATCCGCTCGCAGGTATAGGGCCCTGTGTCATTCACCGCATGCCGGATCTTCTCGTCGGTCTCTCGCTCGCTGTAACTTGGATATGCACGGGATAGTTCGTGGCATAGGGCCTCACCGCCAGTTGTCCTTGCGATGATGCTAACCATGGCGTACCATTCGGGCTCCGGTAGTGTGGCTGTATTTTCCCGGCAGTGCTGGAGAAAGGCGCAACTCCCTAAGATTACATCAGCATCTGCCGGGCTATTATCGGTGGTAGTTTCCTGCCGCTTTGTAGTCGCCTGCCCCTTCTTCGGGACTTTGGCGGCTAGGGTTTGTATGGCCTCGGTTATCTCATCACGTGTGTAGCGCCGATCGGGGTGAAACTCAAGGATCTTTACTGTGGCCGCCGGGTCATATTTATGGTTCAACATACCAGGTAGGCGAAGCACCCGGGTCAGGTCAGCAGTGCTGTCCAGCTTCCACCCACGGGATGCAGCTAGCGCCACCAACGCCGTCTTAAACCTGGCCAGCATGCTTTCCGCCTGATCATACTCGGGCCTGTCTTTGAATATCCAAAGTTCCGGGAATAACCAGTATGGGTATAGTCCGCCACCGGAATGAACCAAGATGGATGGGGGCAAGGGAAACTCATTCAAAAATCCCTTTGCTTCATCCTGCGTCGGCAGGTTCGTGGCAGAATGTGCTCCGCCTTTGATGTCTAGGTCCAGCCATAGCCCCGGAATAGCGATCACGCCATCGTTGCCGCCGCGCTGTTTCCTTTTTAGCTTCTGGCCCTGCAGTCCAACATTGAAGTAAACATCCCACATTGAAGTGAGATTCTTGCTTATACTTACGGCTTCTGCAACCTGGCGCGCTTCCAGCCATCGCGACACTTTGTCTGGCGCTGTCCAGATCACCCGGTATCCTGGAGGATCCTGTCCGTAGAGAACGTTTAAAAACTCCGTTGCTGTTACTGGCGTCTCACCTGCTGGTTGATTTTGTGCTAAAATAGGGTTGTCCAAGTTTTTTTCTTCCTCGCCGCCGCCGGTCGCCAACCGGGGGCTTTTTTGTTTTTAAGGTCATTTTCCTTACTTAGCGCATCTGATAGCAGCACCTTGAAGTAGTTTATCGATTACATGGGTTGGTACGACAAGGCGTTTGATGCCCAATCGAAGCACGGGGATCTGCCCGTTTTTAACCAGGGCATAGCCCAGTGACCGCGACACGCCCAACTTTTTCGCCATTTCAGGGATGCTCATAACAGCTCTTTCTACAGTCACAGCCTTATTCATGATTTCTACCTCCCTTTTTTACAAATAAAAAACCGCCAGAGAGGTTTTTAAGCCTGACTGCCGGACTCACTTCTTGTATAGCCGATACTTTTACTTATCTACTTAGCCAACATATTTTGCCTTGTTTCTATGCACAACGTTTAAAACTAAGTGATTCTTGAAATGAGAAGATCCACTTTTTTCGCTTATTATCTAACTGATAAACAAACATCAGATACCTATTTTCATTAGGTTGAATATAAAAATCTAATCTAATGGCTTTCACTTTCCCACATGTAAGATCATGCTCCCGCCGCTGCTTACTAATTTCTTGGAGTTTCGTCCATGCCTTATTTGCATCGCAGCCCCATTTACTTGCTTGGCTCTCAATTGCCTCTTGCATCTCTGGGTCTTCTAATATTAATTTATTATAATCGGTTTCACTATCATCTTTATCAGGATTAAAATCAATTTCCTTTTCTGGCGTTATCTGCTCATTAGTCTCACATACGCTAAAGACTACATAATCATCATCTGTTGTAGCTAAGTTATTCCTGCAAAGGCTATAATTCAACCACCAACTCAAGAAAATATTTAGGTTTCCAAAGTTAATATCGTATATATCAAAGAGTGGTTTTTTGTTATATACCTTTTTATTGCGTAGCCCTTCACAGTCTCCTGTTAACACTCCTTGTCTGATTGCTGCAACAAAACTTGGTGCATATTTTACTCCGCTTTCATGCCATCCGCCTTCATGAATCTCTTTAAAACTTGCGTATGCCTCTGCCACTGCGCTATCTGGGTAGTCAGTTATTCCACCTTTGCCCCTTCCGCCATTGCCGCGTTGTGGCCTAGGAATCAAACCCCACTTTTCATAATTTAAGAGGGTCCTCCTTGATATTTCTACATTTACCTCTCTCAGTTCTTCTATAACTTTATCGGGTATCATGTAACATTCAATCCTATTCATTCCATGGATTTTTGGCTTTGTGCGTCTCTTTGATAACCGAATACTATCCTGCACAGCCTCGCTAAAAATAGACATACATATCCTCTTTTACCCTCGCAACGTTAATTCTACTGTAATAATAAGCCTGTCCATTATATCTTGTCAAGGGTTTTTTATCCAATATATCCAGAGGAGTATTCTTATGTACATAGCGAAAGCAGAACTCGCACAAGCCACCGGTGCTCCCAGTGCTTATGCGCCGGCATAAATATCCTCGTACTTACGGTCCCGTTTGCTTTTACCGAGCTTGGCGCCACCGGTGTCCATAGCCATAATCTTATTCAACAACCCCCGGATGCTCAAGATCTGTCGCCCTGCCTTGCGTTCCTTGCCGATATATGCACTGGCCGCCTCGATCTTCTCTTTGGCCTTAGCCAACCCGCCAGCCTGTACGATGATTTCCCCGGCAAAAGAATCAGTCAACTCGATACTCCATTCCTGATCTACTGCAAAGGCTATTAGCTCCCAGGTCTCTATATCAGATGGTACTGGCGTGGATGTTAAATCGGCGACAACATCCTGTCGTTGTTGATCTTTAGAATCATTATTATTAATACTTGTATTTATTAGTGTGCCGTTTGCAACATGAAGCTGATCTTCATGTTGCAAACGTATATCTGGGCAGGCCATATCTGGATTATCCTCATGTAGCAAAGAGCGATCTGGTGATGGTGGCTGGGTTTCACCCTGATCCAAGTCCTCATTTTGCGGCCGCTCGTAAACAACAATCTCCCAACTGGTTATGCGCCCCTTAGCGTCTCTATTCACAAAGCGCTGGACATAGCCTGTTTGTTCTAGTTCTTTGAGCCCGGAATAGACGGCTCGAGGCCCATCCTGCGCCCGCTTAGCGATATCCGCCACACAAACCCGCCAGTTGTCGGGCTTAGCTAGTAGATAGGTGAGGATGCCCTTAGCCTTCCAGCTTAGCCGATCATCATTGTCGATAAAGTATTTGTCTAGAACAGCGAAGGTTTCCCGTCTACTCACTCTGACGATGGTTTTATCATTGACGTTGCCCACTACTCCCAGCTCCCGACCCAGATGTAGCCGCCGCTGGCGATCTTGCCACCGACTCTTTTAACGACCCGTTGTATGAGTCCAGATGCCTCCAACTCCTTAAGGGCGGAATAGACTGCATCTCGGCTTTCCTTGCCTACAGCTGTGATCATATCTCCGGTTGCCCCTTGCTCCGCCTTGTCGATGATATATACCGCTACGCCCTTTGCTTTCCAGCTAATAGCAGTGTCTTCGAGTAGGTGCCTTGGAATCATCCCTGGCAGATGCGGATCTCTCATGAGCATCGCGCCTGGCCCAATCTTAAAATTTCCTTGGTTCTCTATGGACGGCTCTGGCGCAATACTCTTGGCGCTTACTAGGTCTTTTCTTTTTGTTCCTGCCGTCTCGTCCCTCTCCTCTCTAAATCAAAAGCCCTACCTCGATCCATGATCGGGCAGGGCAGCATTGCAAAAATATTTTACGTCACGCCGGCAGGATATTCCCATCCCGTAGCGAATACGCTATATTAAGCAAAACCGCTCTCGTCCTCCGTCCAGGATCGGGAGCCAACGCCAACGCCGGGTGTTAGAGCACCGGGCGTTTTTGGCTTTTATTTATATTAGTTTTCGAGAATATTCGACTTTTCCCTGGGGATTCCTTCTTATGCAGGAAATAAATTATAGCCACCTCGAAAGGTGGCCTATTGCTTAATACAGCAGAGTTATTATAGTCTTCCCTTGCTAATGATATCAAATAGTTATTATATCGAATTAATGTAGTATTACTAATTAATAATACGCGTATTATTCATGAATTAATCATGTTTAAAATAGTTTTCTGGGATCATAGCGTGTAGCGCTTGGTTGATTGCTTGGCTGGCGCTAATTTCATGGTCCCTAGCATATGCCTCTAGCGCCTGTATCGTCGATGGCCGGAAACTATAGGCTTTACTTACAGCCTTACGATCTTCAGGTACCTGATGCCGGCCGCCTTTGTGAGGCACTTTGGCGGGCGTCGAGATCGACTGCTCCTGTTCTGCTTGTTCAGCCGCCTTCACCTCGGGTAGATCTGCTCCCGGCATGACGTTCCGCATGGCTGTGAACATTCCCGTCTTCTTGGGCGGTCTATCCTTGGGTGGCAAGCTTGACCACCTCCTCGGAAAGCAGGTCAAAGTCTTCAATCCCGATTTTATCGCCCAACTCGTATATGGTTTGTCCGTAGCCCGGGCAATCAGAGAGGCGGCTGTTGACCCGGATCGGGCTGGTAAGCTTGTCCCCGAATACCTGCTTGAGGCCCTCCAGCGTTTCATCAGTGCTCCGCTTCCGGCGCCGGTCCAGGAAGGCGGGGATCACTGCCCCCAGCCGGGCGCCCTGAAGCTTGTATCCCTGGCGAATCTTATCGATATTATTGCTGGTGGCGACAGCCCCTACTCCGGCAAGGAACTCCCCCGCGCTGACCGGGATCAGCACCAGGTCGGCAGCACAGATGGCCATGGTGGTGAGAAGGCTGCGGCTTGGGCTGGTGTCGATGATACAGACATCGAATTTATCTTGCAACTGGGCCAGGGCGTTGCGTAGTTTGTTTGCTGTGGCGCTGTCCTTGGGCAGGCCACCTGCTGCTCCCTGCAAATATTCCCCGCCGCTCTCCAGGAGCCAGATGTTATCCCTGGCCTGGACGATAGCCTTGCTGATCGGTAGGTCGTCCGCCAAGACGTCCATCAAGGTCTTGTCTGCCGGTTGCTCCAGCCCGAAGCATATCCGACAGTTGTCCTGCGGATCGGTGTCGACGACTAGCACCTGCAGCTCCCTCGCCATGCTGGCGGCCAGGTTGATCGTAATAGTCGTCTTGCCTACACCGCCTTTCTCAGCGGCGATGGTGATGGTCTTCATGTGGGGTCCCTCCTCATGAATTATTCTATATCTATTAGCTAGTAATTCAAGTTTTATTCATGAATTATTCACTGTTAATTAATGAATTGCATTATTTTTATTCCTGAATTATTTCTGTATTATGCTTATGGAATTCTGGAATAATTCGCTAATCCCTGCTAAGGCAAAAAAATAACTCCCCAAGGTGATGCCTCAGGGCGTCATGATTACTTCATGTGAAATAACCGCGCTTTATTCATGAATTATATATGTTTTTTGCGCGCAGAATATTGGCAAAAGCTCCTGAACCTAGCGACGCGGTTTACCAACTTCTGGTCCGCCCTTCTTGCCTGCTGTTTGTTCTAGATCTGGATGAACGCCAGCACGAGCTAGCAATACTTCAAGCGCCGCTTTTTCTTCTCTAGCTTTGGCCAGAGCCTCACGCAACACACCGGTTTCATTCATGCCTTCTCGTTGTGCTGCCAGAACCGCCCTTTCTTTTTCTACCTCTGCCCGTTCCGCTGCCCTTTGCAGGGCATCTTCCATCTTGGCGACCTGGGCGCTGATGGCTGTTTTAGCCTCAGCCTGTATGTTCCGTATAGATTCATGAGCCTGTTCTAACTGCTTGGTCAGGTCCTCTGATTCTCTCCTCGCCTGGTCAGCATCCTGCTTATATTGGCCAGCTTGTCCAGCAAGGGCCTCCAGATCCGCGGCCTTTGCTTTCGCCGCAGTTGCTGCTTCTTCGGCCAGTGCCGCCAGCTTCGCTGACTGCTCCTGGGCATCCCGTGCCCGCGCAAGGGCTTCCTTCGCATCCTGGACTTCCTTGGCTGCTGTTTCTCTCGCGAGAGCTGCATCCGCTTGCGCTGCTTCTACCTGAGCGCCGGCCTGTTCAGTTATCTCCTGCCGCTGCTCCTGGGCATCCATGGCGAGAGCTTTGAACCGCGTAGCATCCTCTTCCGCCCGGGCAATCATATTGGCGTCGGCTTCCTGCCGATCCTGACTCTCCTTCACAAGTCCGATAAAAATCTCCTGTACCCGGTCCAGATGGTGGCTAAGCTGCTCTATTTCTTTCACCGCGGCAACGGATTCCCGCACCTGGGCAGTTTCATAGGCGCTGATAAGCCTGCTGAAAAAATCTTTCTGAGTGGTGCCGGCAGACTGCGCCATCTCTTCAAATTTGGCTTTCAAACCCTCATCAATTTTTGCTGAAAAAACGGTATCTCCCATAAGTAAGTTTTACCCCCTTTCAATTAAAGGTACTTACCAAAGTAAGTTTTATAACTATTAACTTACTTTGCGTGATCGGTCATCAGTAAGCATCTTTCCTTGGTTTGATGCCTGTAACGTACACAGTCTGGGTCGGCTTGTCCGGCTTTAAGAACACT
>Ga0224559_1001380_pt1 | contig 13468 bp, 16 predicted proteins | sample 714S33034metaG_FD_180676 | JGI IMG/M metagenome (GOLD analysis project Ga0224559, IMG submission 180676) | Peat soil microbial communities from Stordalen Mire, Sweden - 717 S3 30-34 | ecosystem: Environmental > Terrestrial > Soil > Wetlands > Peat | place: Sweden: Norrbotten County, Stordalen... | reverse complement strand
CGTTGCTGGCGTGTCCGCCAGACATTCCGCCGCCGCCCACGGCGTATGTCACATAGTAGCGATCGTCGATCTTGACCACGTCAGGGGCGACGCCGCCGCCAGTGCGCACGGCTCCCGTGTGCCAGGTGTAGCCGTCGTCGGAGATGAGGCCGCCGGCGCCGGTGCCGAAGGTGTAGTACTTGCCATCAGACAGAATGACCGTCGAGGGATCGTGAATGTAAGGCTCGCCGGCAAGCTGGGCCAGCGCGCTGCCGGTGGCGCAAATAGAGAGCAGGGCAAATGCCGCTGCGGCCAAAAATTTGAATTTCATACTAGCTCCAGAATCAAAACGGTAGAGATAAAAAATGGGACGACTCCTGCATTTCTGCGTTACTCAAGGCTGGTGGTAATGCCCTTGACAGGATCGCCGTTCTCATCGATCAAGCGGACACAGAAATCGCTCAGGCCGGGGCCGTTGATGACCGCGCCGCGCAGGATGTTCTTGCCCTTGTTGAGCGTGAGCCGCCCAGAGACGACATCATCCATCTTCATGCGCCGGTCGTCATAGAGGCCAGCGGCTTCCTTGCCGTTAAGCCACCACATCGACGCCGAGTTGGAGCCGGCTGCAAGGCGGACGTTCTTGATCTCGCGCGGGCTGTTGATGACCGTAACCGCCCAAAAGATGACGCCGTAGGTCGGCTTGTTCAGGCCGTATGCAAAGCGGAAGAGCTTGACGTCGAAGTTGGCCGTGTCCAGAGCGTGCCATGCGAGTTCCTTGTCGGCCACCGTCACCTTGTCGCCGTTATGCGGAAGCACGGTGAACTGGTTGGGAAAATACTCGGTGTTGAGAGCCTTCCGGACGTAGGTGCCGACGAAGACATCGTTGCTGCGGTTGGGCTTCACGATCGGTTCCAGCAGCAGCCAGCGCTGCAGGAATCCGTCGGCGTCCGGCGCCTTGGGGGCCGCTGTGGCCTGCGTAAAGTAAGGCGCAATGCTGCGCGGAGCAGTGTCCTTGGTTGGGGCGCTCTCAGGCCAGTTTGGCGGCCAGTCACTGGGCGCGGCGGCGGCAGGAGCTTGGGCAGCGGGTGAGGGCGCGGGCGCCTGCGCGGCCGAATAGACAGTAACAGCCATCAATGCCAAGACGCCCATTCCCAGCATCACGGATTTACGGAGCATTTTCATAGAGATTCCTTTGCAGGATTTGGTTTTTCAGGTTAAGCAGCAATGTAAACGTTTTCCGCTTCGAGCGCCGGCCACGCATTTCCACGCCATGCCAGCCTAAAACGGCAAGATAATTCCTGCCCCTTTTGACGAACGACTCATCCCGCAAGACTCAATTCTGGAAATGTTTGTTTGGATCACCTTATCCCAGCAGCGAATCCACAAACTCCGCCGGCGCAAACTCCAGCAGATCGCTCATCTGTTCGCCCACGCCCGCGAAGAGCACCGGCAGATTCAGCTCTTGCGCGATCGCCACGGCGATGCCACCCTTGGCCGTACCGTCCAGCTTGGTCAGCACAATGCCGGTGACGCCTGCCGCTTGCGTGAACTGCCGCGCCTGGTTGAGTCCGTTCTGGCCGGTCGTCGCGTCCATCACCAGCAGCACCTCATGCGGCGCGCCGGGAATCAGCTTGGCCGCCGTCCGGCGCATCTTCTCCAGCTCATCCATCAGGCCGGTCTTGGTGTGCAGCCGTCCCGCCGTGTCCACAATCAACTCGTTGATCTGGCGCGCCTTGGCCGCCGAGGCCGCGTCGTACAGCACAGCCGCTGGATCGCCCCCGTGGCGGGTCTTGATCATCTCCACGCCGGAGCGCGTGGCCCAAATCTCAAGCTGCTCGATGGCCGCGGCGCGGAAGGTGTCGGCAGCGCACAAAAGCACAGAACGCCCTTGCGCGCGGTACCATGCAGCCAGCTTGCCGGCGGAAGTGGTCTTGCCGGTTCCGTTGACGCCCACCAGAAAGGTGACGCGCGGTTCGTCTGCCGGAATCGCCGCCATGGCGCGACTGGCGATAGGAGCTTCCAGAATGGCGCGCAACTGAGCCTTCAGCAAGCCGCGCAACTCCTCGCCGCCCTCGATCGCCTGACGGCGCGCCCGGTCGCGCAGGGCTTCCAGAATCGCGGCGGTCGTCTGCACTCCCAGGTCGCTGGTAAGCAGCGCGGATTCAAGATCTTCCAGCGTCGATTCATCCACCGTGCGGGTCAGCGCGACGATGGTTTCAATCTTGGCCGAAAGCGTCTCGCGGGTGCGCGAGACAGCCTGCTTCATGCGGCTGAAAAGGCTGGTTTTGGGAGCTTCGCCGGAACTGGATTCCTGCGCGCTCTCCTGATCGCCGAGGGCTTTCGCCGGTGTATCTTTTTTACTGCCAAAGAACTTTATCATCAAGGGTTCCAGACTCAAGTTTAGCAGCATCTCGCTTCTGGAACTGGTAGCGCTGGCCTCCTGGCCGGCTGTCGCGTGGACCTCCCGGTCCACGCCGCACTCTTCCCACATAGAAAAGTGCTTTAGTCGCTGATGAAGCGCGTTTCACAATTGCTGACTGTAAATCGACGCCGCAATTTGCACATATTTAGTTCTCCATGGTGCACAATGTCCGTAGGAGTTTCGGTGAGAAGAAAATGGAGATTCAGCAGAAGCCGTCGAACAAAGTAGCGAGGGGAGGAAAATGCGCCAAAGCTTACCCCCTCCCCCCCCCTATTTACTGTGAGACTGTGAAACTGTGAACGTGATCCCCTCCAATTCAGGCATAAAAAGCGATTCGAAGCGACAAGCCTCGAATCCTTCATTCCACCTGCCTCTCACCAGGAATACTCAGAATCCCATGACGTTATAGCCGCAATCGACGTACATAATCTCACCGGTGATGGCGCTGGAGAGATCGCTGGCCAGAAACAGCGCCGCGCCACCGACCTCCGCCTGATCGATGTTGCGGTGCAGCGGGGCACGTTCGGCATGGGAGCGCATCATCTCGCTCAGATCGCCGACGCCGCGCGCGGCCAGCGTCTTGACCGGGCCGGCGGAGATGGCGTTGACGCGAATGTTTTTTGAGCCGAGGTTATAGGCCAGATAGCGGACCGTGGATTCCAGGCCGGCCTTGGCCACCGCCATCACATTGTAGTTGGGAACCACCTTTTCGGCGGCGTAGTAGCTGAGGGTCATAATGCTGCCGCCCTCGGTCATCAGCCTTGCAGCGCCGCGGGAGACGGCGATCAGCGAATAGACGCTGATGTCGTTGGCGATGCGGAAGCCCTCGCGCGTGGTGTTGATGAACTCGCCGCGCAACTCCTCGGCAGGCGCGTAGGCGATGGCGTGGACCAGAATATCGAGCTTGCCGAACTTCTCTTTGAAGACGCCAAAAACAGCCTCGATCTCCGCGTCGCTGGCCACGTCGCACTGGTAGCCGCTGGCTCCGGGCAGCTCGTCGATGAGGCTCTGCGCCTCCAGCTTCATGCGCTCGTTTTGATAGCAAATAGCCAGCGTTGCGCCGGCCTCGTGCAGTTTTTGGGCGATGCCCCAGGCAATGGAACGTTTGTTCGCCAGCCCGAAGACGACGGCTGTCTTACCCGCCAGATTGATCATTCTTGCTTCTTTCCTCCAGGTTCCGCATTTTGGGGAAGCAGAACCCACTTTCCTAGATTATCAGCCTCCGAGGTCAATCAGTTCGACTTTGCCGGTGGGCCGCTCAAGAAAACGCGATCCAAGACGCTCGAATTTCTCGACGGAGTCGGTGGCGAAGCAGCGAATCTGGTCCTCCGCGCCAACTTCGGCAGTAGTCTGAGCGGCGTGGGCGTTGAAGAGCTGAGTGGCCGCCTCAGCCGCAGCCTCGGCGGAATCAATCACTTTCATCCCTGCCGGAACAGCGCGCTCAATCAACGGTCGAAGCAGCGGATAGTGCGTGCAGCCGAGGACCAGCGTGTCGGGATTCATGCCTTGCGCGGCGGCTTCGGCGGTCAATTCGGCCAAATAGATGCGGATCACTTCGGCAGTGACCGGATGATCGTTCCATCCTTCCTCGACCAGCGGAACCAGCAGCGGGCAGGCTTTCTCCAGCGCGTTCAACCCACGGGCGCGGCAGGCGGCGGCGTAGGCGTGGCTCTGCACCGTAGCATCTGTGGCGATGACCAGCACATCGCCAGTCTGAGAAGCGGCATGCGCGGCCTCGGCCCCCGGCTCGATCACGCCCAGAACCGGCACCGGCACAGCCTCCTGAATCGCGTCCAGAGCCAGTGCGCTAGCCGTGTTGCAGGCAATCACCAGGAACTCCGCGCCCTGCTCGCGCACCAGGAATTGCGCGCTCTGCGCGGCATAGCGGGCTATGGTCCGCCGCGACTTGGAACCATAAGGCAGCCGCGCCGTATCGCCCAAAAAAGCAAAGCGCGCCTGAGGCAGCCGCGCCACCAGCGCCCGCAGCACGGTCAGCCCGCCGAATCCGGAATCGAATACGCCGATGGTTGGGACGGTCAATTCTCGCCTCCTTCAGACGCGTTTCCCGAAGCTTCGAGGGCCACAAAACATAATTCTTTGAACACTGTTGCGGCATAGAGGTTCCGTGTTCCCGCGCTGGCCGTTATCTTCTCCACCCGGCCTTCCACCAGCCTGTAGGCCTTCATCATTAGTTGAATCGGTGGAGCGTCTCTCAAGACAAAGGCATTCCGAAGCTCGCTCAAAACGCCTTCAACCGTGCCATAGTGAATGTTGGGATTGGTTCCGTTTAGGTCACTAATTGATTTCTGAAGCCTGAACGGCGTGGACTCCCAGACGGACCAGGAGTGACGCTTGGGATGTAGTCCCGCCCAGGTAATCGTCATCCCCAGTTCCAAAGGCATATTGAAACGTGGCGTGGACGGCGGGGAAGGGCTCAATTCGACACGGGAGAGGTCGTGTATGGAAAAACGGCAACTTTTAATCAAGGCAAGAACTCTATCCAGCCGACGATCTCCTCCCGGAATTCCAGACGCCAGAAACGGAACGAGGCCGATCTGATAGATACCGACTATATAGGCGAGATAGAGCTTGTGAAACTCCTCGTCGTAAGGAATGTTCAGAAAAACCGAATTGGGGTCAACGGACGCTGGCGGCACGCTGGAGGTTTTCTCCTGATCTAGTTGCGCTGCTCCTGAACGTTTGCTTGATCTCTGGCGCGGCAGGTGTCTCTGTCACCGGCTCCCGCATGATAGCCAGAAGCTCTTTTTGCCGCGCTTTGGGGATGCGCAGCATCTTGATCAGATACTCCCGTGAGTGCCGAGGCGTCGTAATGTGAACCGAGAATGCCATGGTCCCTCTATCATACTGCCAATTCCGGTAAAATTGAAACCGAAATCCGAAATCGCCGCTACCGGTTACGGATGCACTCCCTCTTGCGGTACATCATCGTTAGTCAGGTACGTCCGCGTCAGGTCGGCGTGGCCGGCCAGCGTGTCGCGCTCCTTGCCGTCCACTAGGAAGCGCACTTGCGTAACGCGGGGCAGATTGGCGTGCAGCGTGCCGCAGATTGATAGCACGGTCAGTGTCTCCGTCGCAATACCGGAAGGGTGGTTGGCGGCAAAGTTGCCCGCCAGATTGACGACCGCCAGTTGCGGGCCGGTAGGTGGCTGACTCTGCTCCGAAGCGGGAGTTGCAGCGCTTTGGCCGGATGCAGACGCCGAGCCTCCCGACACCGGCGCGGGCAGCAAAAAGACCTGCAAGACAGAGCCTCCACCGCCTGGTACTGGATGCGTCGAGTCGGGAGCTGCGTACAAGTCCATCAGCTTGGCCAACACGGCGCGGGCGCGGGAGCCGGGATCGGCAGGCAGCGGCAGGGAGAAAGACTGCGTCCGCAGCGATCCGTCGCTGTCGTTGGCCACCATCAGGGTCGCCTCTTCCGCCTGTGCAACCTCTGGAGCGCTGGTCGGCGCAGAATCCTGTCCGGCGATCATTCTCTGATGCGCCCGTTCGCGCAATTGCCACAGCAGAACGCCCATGCCCACCGAGGCCAGCAGCAGAATGCCGAAGAGAAACTTCTGATGACGTGGAATCATGGCTGCCGTGCCTCCGCCCGCCACTCAACCAGCGCCGCGGCCAGGGCCGTCGCCACACGCGCCTGGTAGTCAGGATCGTCCAGCCCGACGGCTGCCTTCTTGTCCGGCCCCATCTCTGGCGCAATCTCGACGGCCACCACCGGGCAGGTCATGCTGTCTATCGCGGGAAGAGATGTCCGGCCCAGCGTTACTCTCATTCCCGCGTGCTCAAGCGCGGAGTTCATCACCCCGGCCAGCGCCAGCGAGCGCGTCACCCACCCAGCCTGCGCCGTCTTCCAAGCCGCAAAGCGAACAGTCGTGGCAGGCGCAAGCGAGGAAGTAAACAAGTGTACGCCCAGTCCACTCTCAGTGGCGTGCAGGCTCAGGCATGCCTGTGCTTGAGCGTGGTTGGCGATCTCCGCTCTCCGATTCGGCTCAACCGCAACGTCGGCGTCGCGCGTAGTCACCACTTGAATCCCGCGCGCCCCCAGCAGCGAGCGCAGCCGCACGCTCAGCGCCAACGTAAAGCTCTTCTCCAACTGATTGCCGCCAAGGTGTCCACCCGCGTCGCTGCCACCGTGCGCCGCGTCGAGTACCACGAAGAAGCGGGCCGGCGGGGCGGATGGAGCCGCCGGGGCTGGCTGCGCGACCGCCAGTTGGCAGGCTGCCGCCAGAGCCGCAAAGGCCCAAACCAGCCGCAGCCCACGGAGCGCCCGTTTGCAGGATGCGATGATACACCGGGTTTTGAAAGTGTACGGATCTAGCCGTACCGAAGAAGAGCCGCTATCCATTTTCATTTCTTCTGATCAGAAGTGCTGTACGCAACCTCGCTTGTCATGAACTGCCCTTCATCACCATCGAGTGGATTCAAACTGATATTGGTCTCTGATGAGAATTGATCACCGAGGAAGGAATTCTCCACCTTCTTGTAGTGTATGCCTCCGGTTTCGGCTGTGAAATGGGCTGCGGCCATCTGGGTGCGCGGCATAAAAGTGAAGATCAGGGAGTTCCTTTTTATCAAGCTAACTCTGAAGGACGGCCAGATCGTGTGCGAACGCCGGCAGCAGGCCATCGAACGCCACCTTGAGTTAACAGGATGTTATGTCATTGTTACCGATGCCGCCGCCGGCAGCATGGACACCCGGCGGGTGCAGGCCAGTTATAGGTCGCTGCAGCGGGTGGAGCGCGATTTCCGCGCCATGAAGACCGGCGCGCTGGAGGTGCGCCCCATCTTCGTGCAGAAGGCCAGCCGCACCTCTAGCCATGTCTTCTGCTGCATACTGGCGCTGAAGGTGGTGCGCGAGATCGAACAACGACTGCGCGCTGCTATTTGGCTGCCCCCCAGGGATTCGAACCCCGATATGCCGCTCCAGAGGCGGCTGTCCTACCATTGAACGAGGGGGCAACAAAACGAGCGGACTCTTCTTGCGGCCTTATTGGCAGCTTCCGCGGCAGGGCTGCCGCTCACCTATCCAACTTGTCCATCATAAGGGGACTCTCCACCTTCGGTCAAACTTGCCGTGCCATTTGCAGCACTGGCCCTCCGAAACACAATAAACAGCGCAATCCACGCTCTCAGGTAATCTTCCCAGCCATTTTCCTCGCCTCCCTATTCAGGCAGGAACTCGTCCTGCCTTTTACCGCGGATTCCTCTCTGGTGAAGAATCAGGATTGCGAATGGAGTTCACTCTCAATCTCGTCTGGGCGTTGCTGGCCGTGGTCTGCGCGGGTCTATGGATGCGCCATGCCCGCCGCAACGGAGTCAGTCCGCGGGTGCAAACCATTGCGCTGCTGATGCTCATCGTGATTTTTTTACCGGTCATCTCGGTAACTGACGGCCTGCAGACCCTCCAGAATCCCGCCGAACTCGATTGCTGCGCCCGCCGCCACCATGCAGCTTCCAACCCGCACTCGATCTTTCCCGCCGTTGCGACGCTGCCTCCGCCGATGGTGGCCCAGCTTTCCTTCCGCTTCCTGCGCATCGCCGCTCCAGGCCACCTCCCCGCCCCCACAATAAAGATTCCCGCCCTGAAGTCGATTCAGAATCGCCCGCCGCCTGATCCTTTGTCATCCGTTTATTGTGTTGATGGGGCCTCTTTTCTGCGAATGCCGTGCAGACAACGGCGTGAAGGCTGTGTATGAAGCGATTCTTCCCTTCCCTCTCCGCCACAGCGGTAGCCGCGCTGCTTTTGCTTGCTCCAGGCTTGTCATTGGCACAGCAGAGTCCTGCCTTGACTTGGGAGCAGACGAAGGCGAAATTTGAAGCCGCCAACCCCGCACTGCGCGCCGACGCCCTCGGCGTAGACGAGATGAAAGCCGCCGAGATTACCGCTTTTCTGCGTCCCAATCCGACGGTTGGCCTGTCGAGCGATGGCTTGCAAATCACCCCGCACAGCGCTCCAGGACAAGGAACCCACTGGCAGCCCTTGACCGGCACGCAGCTTGTCCCCGGCTTCAGCTACCTGCACGAGCGGGAGCGCAAGCGCGAACTTCGCCTGCAAAGCGCCAAGGAAGGCACGCAGATCGCCGGCGCGCAGCATGAAGACCTGGAGCGCAATCTGCTCTTCGACCTGCGCACGGCTTTCGTCGATGCCCTCCAGGCCAAGGCCGTGCTGGAACTGGCCCAAGCCGATCTGGCTTCCGCGCCCTGCCCGTCGAGGCCTATCCCGACGTCGCCGATAATTACGTCCAGATCATCACCCAGTGGCCCGGCCGAAGCGCCGAAGAGATCGAGCGTCAGGTCACTGTCCCCGTCGAAAATCAGATGGCCGGCATCCCTCACCTCGCCCACCTGCGCTCCGAGACGCTGGCCGGCCTTTCCAGCCTGATGCTCGTCTTCGACGACGGCACCACCGGCGACACCAACCGTGAGCACGTCATGGAGCGGCTGGGCCAAGTCAGTCTACCCGCCGGTCTCACTCCGCAGATGGGCGCCGACTGGAGTCCCGTCGGCCAAATCTACTGGTACACGCTGGAGAGCACCAACCCCGCCTACGACGTAATGGAGAAGAAGTCGCTGGAAGACTGGACGCTGGAAAAATCCTTCAAGAGCGTCCCCGGCGTCGTCGATGTCTCCAGCTTCGGCGGACCCACCAAGGAGTACCAGATCAAGCTCGACCCGGAGAAACTTGTCTCTTACGGTTTGAGCATCAGCCAGATCGAGCAGCAAATCACCAACAACAACACCAACGGCGGCGGCAGCTTCATCGAGCAGGGCGCGCAGCAGATCAACGTCCAATCCGTCGGCCTCTTCACCAGCGTCCAGGACATCGAGAACACCGTTGTCAAAAACCAGAACGGCGCGCCCATCAAGGTCAAGGACATCGCCACCGTCGCCCAAGGCCCCAAGATACGCCTCGGCTTGAGTCACAATATCACTCGGTTGTTTCAGCTAAAGAGCAATATAGCATCCGCAACCCGAACCGCGATTTTCCCATGTGTTTTTTGTGCCAAAGCGCGGATGATCCAAGGTGAAGGGTGTGCGGGGCTTGACTCTTCACGTTGTTATATATCACGATACATAGCAGAGGTGAGCGATGCCGGTCCGTGAAAAAGCGAAGGTCTTCATGAGCGGACGCAGTCAGGCCGTGCGCATTCCGGCGCAGTTCCGCTTCTCCGTGAGCGAGGTCTACATCCGCCGCAACCCCAGCAATGGCGACCTGATCCTCTCGCAAGCGCCGGCTAGCCTGGAAGATATCTTTGCCGCGCTCGATGCCGTCGGCGTGCCGGAGGATTTTCTCTCGCCTTCTGACCGCGCGCAAGGGCTTCCGCAGGTACGGCCAGAGCTATGACCACCCTCTATATGCTCGACACCAAGTGGACGATCTTCACGCCCGCATGAATTGGGCTACGGACCTTCCTTGAGATGCGCGCCGCTCAGTAGAAATTTTCCTCGCCGATCCTGTCCAGCAAGGAAATCTCTCCGGCAGGCTGCTCCAGCATTCCATGGCGCTTGGAATCCACCTGCAGCGTCAGCGTCTGCTGCTTCTTCTCGCGCAGCACGGTTACCTGCACCGGCTTGCCCTGGTTCGCGCGCAACGCCCGCTCCCAGTCGCCCAGCGTGGTGATTTTGGCCGAGCCAACCTTGAGAATCACATCGAAGGCCTGCAATCCGGCCACGGCGGCCTCGCTTTTGCGCGCCACCTCCTTGACCATCAGCCCAGCCGTCACGCCCAGGTACTCGGCCATCTGCCGGGTCAGCGGCTCGACCAACGCGCCCACATTCAGGCTGCCGCCAAAGAACGGCATGTGGAAGCTGCTCGGCGGCTGCGGCGCGTCGCCGTCGGGCAGAAAGCCCATCCCCGGACCCGGCGCAAAGAAATCTCCGTCCCTGCCCAGCTTGTTCCAGACCTCGTGCTCCATCACGCGCCGGTCGGCCAGCTCCACGCCCAGCGTCTGCAGGTTGCCGTCGCGGCTGATGACCAGACTCACTTTGTGCCCCGCCGGAATCTCGCGCAGCATCCGGCGCAACTGCTCCGCGCCCTCCACCTGCTGGCCGTTCAGCTTGATGACCACGTCGTTGACCTTCAGCCCAACCTGCCCGGCCGGAGCGTCATGATCGATCAGCGTGATGACCGCCCCACGCACGTCCTTCAGCTTGAGCGCCTGCGCCTTCTCCTGGTCCACATCCGCCAAGTCCACGCCCAGATAGCCCTGCGAACCGCTGCCCAGCAGCATCGCCTCCGGCAGATCAACGATGCCCCAGCCCTGCGCCGACGCCCGCGGCGTCACAACCCCGCAGGCAACCAGCAACCCCACCACCATCCAACTCGCATTAGGCCTCGAAAAGTGCTTCATTGCTTCTTCTCCCGTACTGCCACGCCCCCGCCAGCTCCGCACTCTATTCCAGACGGCGCGGTCGCTGCCGGGGCGACTGCTTACTGAATCTCCGGCTCGTTCTCCAAAACCTGCCTGGAAGCGGTCCGAATATAGGGGTTCCGGTCCGAATCGGCCACCGAGTGCAGCACCTGCCGCACGCTGGTGTCGCCCTCCACCGGCTCCAGAATACTGATCGCCGCGGTGCGAATCTTCGGATCGTAGTCGTTCAGCAGCGCCTGCAGCACGGCATTGCGCACCCGCGTGTCTTCGGCCACATACGGCTTCAGCCCTTGGAGCGCCTTCTCGCGCACCGCGTCGCTCTTGTCGGAACGCAGCGCCACCAGCAGCGCATCGCGTATCCCCGCCGTCTTGCAGCCGTGCCCGGCCATGCACTCGTCCGCCATCAGCCCCACGGAATCGTCCCGCACACCCGCCGACGACGTACCCCGGCTGGCCAGCATCAGCAACTGGCGAATCGCCGGATCGTCCAGCGAACCCTTGGTCTTCTGCGCAACAATCTGGTTGTAGCTCACTTCGACGATGCGGCTGTTGGGCTGGCGCACAATGCTGGAGATGCTGGCGATCTCCGCCGCCGTGGGAACCTCCGCCTGCGCCGCCGCCTGAGCCTGTATCGGCACGGCCTGCGCTGTTTGCACAGCAGCCGCATGCGCCGCGCGATTCTCCGTCACCCGGTATCCGCCCAGCGACCCCGCGCCCAGCCCTGCCAAGAGCAGCAGCCCAGCCGCCACCGGCGCGGCCTGCAAGCTGGCTATGCCATTCACGAATCGCAACCCCAGCCACTCAAACCAGCGCCGCGGAGGCAGCGCGTCCAGCGCCTCATCCAGTCGAAGCCGCGACCGCGTCCTCAGATTCGCATCTGGCTCGACAACCGGATAAGCGTCCGCCAGCACCTTCAGCGCCCGCAGTTGCTCGCGCTCCTTGCGGCACTCCGGGCAGCCTTCCAGATGAAGCTCCAGTTCCCGCTCCTGCTCGCCGGCCAGCTCCCCGTAATCCGCCGTCACCATCCGCTCTTGTACAATTTGGCATCTCATCTCTCTACGTCCTTCCAGCCCCAAAAATCTTCACCGCGCCCAACCATCCGGCTCCCTCCAAGAGGAATGCCTCAGGCGCTTTTACCGCAGTTCCGCCAACTGAATTCTCAACTTCTTCGTCGCCCTGAAGAGTGTGTTCTTGGCAGTCTCTTCCGTGGTGTTCAACATTTCTCCGATCACGCGCAACCGGAGCCCCTGATAATGCTTCAACTCAAAGACCATCCGCTCGCGCGGCGTCAGCTTCGTCAGAGCCTCTTGAATCCGCTCGCCCAGCACCTTGCGTTCCAGCTCCTTGGCCGGATTCGAAAACGACCGGTCATCCGAGACCGAGGCCAGCAGGTCAATCTCCTCGCCGCACTGATCCACCAGCACGCCATTGCCCTCGCGCCGCGTCTTGCGCCGCCGCATCTGGTCCAGGCAGAGATTGGTCACAATCCGGTAAATCCACGTATAAAAAGAGCATTCAAAACGGAAATTTCCCAAATACCGGTAGGCTTTCAGGAACGCCTCCTGATAAATGTCCTCGGCGTCGTGCTCGCTGCCGGTCAGGTGCAAGGCCAGCCGCAGCACCTGCTGCTCATACTGCCGCACCAAAGAGTCAAAGGCCGCGCGCGAACCCGCCTGCGCCTCGCGGATCAACTCCGCCTCCGAGGCGCGCGCCTGCATCCTTTCCTCGGCGCTCTTCTCTCCGTTCATCACTCTGCTTGCAGTCATGCCTGGAGTGGATTGTACCCTCCAGCCCGACGGCCACGCCAAGCCTGCCGAGCTCTGCGCCGGGAAAATGGGGAAATTCATCGCATTCGCAGCCATCGAATCCGCTCCGGGGATAGGGGAGTCTCCGCAATTGGATAGACGCGATGCGCTGCTGTTGGTAAGCAGATAAACCAGGCGTCCCATCCTCTTCGCGCTTGCTGCGAAAAAGATGGGACGCCTGATTTACAACCGCAAATTTGACAGCCGAAGCCTACGCATAGATCCCGCGCGACCGTATGGTAATCGCCACCCGGTCAATGGCCAGCATATACGCCGCAATGCGATTGTTCACATTGTGCGCCTCGGCGTAGCGCACCACATCCTCAAAGCTGGCCTGCAAGATGGCCTCCATCCGCTCGTTCACATCCGCTTCCTTCCAGAAGTACCCCTGCCGGTCCTGCACCCACTCGAAGTAGCTGGCCGTCACCCCGCCGGCGTTGGCCAGAATATCCGGCATGATGAAGATCCGCTTGTCGGAGAGAATCTGATCGGCCACCGCCGTCGTCGGCCCGTTCGCGCCTTCCACGATAATCTTGGCCTTGATCTGCTCGGCGTTGCGGCTGGTAATCACATTCTCCGTCGCCGCCGGAATCAGAATCTCGCACTCGGTCACCAGCAGTTCATCGCTCGGCACCGCCTCCGCCCCGCGGAAGCCCAGCGTCGTATTGTTGCGCCGCTTGTACTCCAGCAACTGCCGCACGTCGATGCCGTCCGGGTTCATCAGCCCGCCCTCCGCCTCGGCGATGCCCACAATCGTATAGCCCCGCTCCATCAGCAGCCGCGCGGCATTTGAGCCGACATTCCCAAAGCCCTGCACTACCACTCGACAGCCCTCGATGGGCATTTGCAGATACTTCAGGCTCTCGTCGCAG
>Ga0224559_1001379_pt1 | contig 13468 bp, 9 predicted proteins | sample 714S33034metaG_FD_180676 | JGI IMG/M metagenome (GOLD analysis project Ga0224559, IMG submission 180676) | Peat soil microbial communities from Stordalen Mire, Sweden - 717 S3 30-34 | ecosystem: Environmental > Terrestrial > Soil > Wetlands > Peat | place: Sweden: Norrbotten County, Stordalen... | reverse complement strand
GGCAGAGCTGCCGAGAGCATCATTCAACGATATATGGTGCAACTTGAGCGCGAACGGATCAGTTTGAAGTAGTCTTCGGGCTTGCGTCAATCCGCCCGCCAAAAAAGTTGAAAACGAAAGCGCTGTTTGGAAACGAGCAGACATTTTTCTATCTGGAACTTAAGGTTGCATCCGGCTGTTCTCCAATGTAAGGAGGACAGAGGTGTTAGTGTCTGCCAACAGCCCGTTGATAACCGATTGTGTTGAAAAACTATTTTTTGAATCACTTTAAAAATATTCTAGCCTCATAAAGCGATTATTAATCTTTCGACATGGGCGCTACCTTTGGTATTGATAAACTTGCATGTGAGTCAATATATCCAGCCACATTCGACAATCAAGTGCGTTTTGTGGGCGCACTATTAAATAAATCGTGAAATTTTTCCGGGGGTACGAAAAATAGTTTTTCAACACAAACAACCCACTCCGGTCATAGCCATACAGAAGCAGCCATATATGGACGCCCCCGAAACTGCAATAGCTTTCACTCAGTTTTGACAGAAATAGATAAAGATTGCAGCCATATATCCGGGCTTTGATTGCGGCATATAGCCGCTGCCCCTGATGGAATCCGCTGGTCGAGGCTCTATCATTCGAACGCACTCAAAGTGCCTTGGCTACTGCGAGCTTACCCGACCACGGTCTTACCTGTTTTGCCATCACTTCATGATTGCCTGTGCAATCTGTGGAAACGCTCCTTCTTGTTACGTTATATTTTCAAATCCCGCCCATTTTCAGCGGGGGTTTACCCGACCGGTCAGATTATGCAACGGTGGGTTGTACCGTTGCATAATCTGACCGGAACTTGCTCTCTTGGCTCAACAGCGCCCAAGCGATGCGGACGTTCTTGTTTGCCAGCGCGACTGCCGCCACATTCTTGCCGCGCCGCGCTATCAGCTTGCCCAGCCAGCTATCCGCATATCCGGGCTTATTCTGGGCGTGTCGTATGACCGCCCGCGCGCCATGTATCAGCAGGGTGCGCAGGTAAGTGTCGCCGCGTTTGCTGATCCCCAGCAAAACGGTCTTGCCGCCGCTGGAGTGTTGTTTCGGCACCAGGCCTATCCACGCCGCCATCTGGCTGCCCCGGTCGAAGTTCTTCGCGTCACCAACTGTGGACACCATCGCGCTGGCGGTGAGTGGCCCGATCCCGTTCACCTCGGCCAACCTGCGGCTCGACTCGTTGCCCGCGTGCCATTGTTTGATTTCCTTTTCCAGTACTACGACTTGCTCGTCAAGCACCTTGAGATTGTCCGTCAGGCGACAGATAAGGTGGCGCATGCTTCCCGGCAATCCGTTCTCGCCATCTTCCAGTATCTCCGGAACGCGTTTATATACATGCGCGATACCTTTCGGGATGACGATACCAAACTCGCTCAACAGCCCGCGTATCTGATTGCCTTGCGCGGTGCGCGCTTTGACGAAGCCTTGACGGGCCCGATGAATCGACAGCTCTGCTTGTTGTTCGACGTTCTTAAGCGGCACGAAGCGCATGCTCGGGCGGGTTACGGCTTCGCAGATGGCTTCGGCATCGCGGGCATCGTTTTTGTTGCTCTTCACATACGGCTTCACGAACTGCGGGGCCATCAGCTTGACGGTGTGGCCGAGCGCGATTAGCTTGCGTGCCCAGTGGTGTGCGCTGCCACATGCTTCCATGCCGATCAGGCACGGTTCGAGGTTGGCAAAGTACGGCAGCATATCGTCACGTTTCATCGCGCGACGCGCCGCAGGCTTGCCGCGTTCATCCACTCCGTGTAATTGAAATATGTTCTTTGCCAAATCAAGCCCAATCGTAGTAATCTTCATTTCGGATGCCCCTTTCCTTTGGTGGTTTATCAACAATTCCACTTTGGCACATTGATGCCGTTTCGGAAAGCGGGCGTCCATTACATTATTCGAGAAAAGCATAAATCGAGCCACAATTTGAAACTAAAAAGTTGGAATGCAAGTTAGTTGCAGCGTGAGTCGACGTGTCAAACTATCTGCCGGAAACCATCGCGTGAACTTCGCATATTTTTCCTGCGATCTGTTGCAGGGGTATTTCCTCACAAACAGCACCCGCCTTCATCGCCTCTTTCGGCATCCCGTACACAACGCAGGTATCCTCATTTTCCCCGAAGGTATAGGCCCCTGAATCGCGCATTTCCTTGAGGCCGCGTGCACCATCATCTCCCATGCCGGTCATGATAATGCCCAACGCATTTCTCCCCGCGAACTTGGCAACCGAGCGAAACAAAACATCCACTGATGGGCGGTGACGATTTACCAAGGGCCCGTCAACTACTTCTACGTGATATTGCGCGCCGTTGCGTTTGAGCATCATATGTTTGCCGCCCGGTGCAATCAATGCTCGCCCCGGAATCACCCGGTCATTGTTTTTGGCCTCCAGCACCTCAATCTGACATAGGCTGTCCAAGCGTTGTGCAAATGCTGCTGTAAACAATTCGGGCATGTGTTGCACGATCACAATACCCGCACATATGCGGGGCAACGCAGTCAGTACAATTTCCAGCGCCTGTGTACCTCCGGTGGAAGTACCGATGGCGACAATCTGCTCGGAAGTCTGCCCCAAACGTGTTGCACTAGGTGTAGGTGGTGCGAGCAGGGCATCCGCATTGAGTTTGGGGCTGATATTAACCTGCGGCCGGAGGGTAGTGTCTACCAGTCGGCGCATATTGGCACGAGCCGCTGCCTTGACTGCCCCGATGAGGTCGTTTGACGCATCCTCCTGCAGGAAACGCTTCACACCCATCTTGGGTTTGGTAATGATGCTGGTGGCCCCTGCTGCGAGTGCCTGCATGGTCGCCTGGGCACCTTTTTCAGTGAGGGTGGAACAAATTACCACCGGCGTGGGATGTTCGGCCATGATCATGTGCAGGAAGGTGATTCCATCCATGCGAGGCATTTCGATATCAAGCACAATCACATCCGGCCACTGGACTTTCATTTTCTCTATGGCAAAAAGAGGATCCATGGCTGTACCGATAACCTGAATGGCGGGGTCTTCCTCCAACACTTGCTTGACAACTTCGCGCACCACGGCGGAATCATCGACGATCATGACTTTGATTTTATTCATTGGCTGCATACTCCCTGATAATTTATTTTCTCGAAGAACTACTGTGTGAGTTACCGAGTCAGTTCCTCAAATAAAATAATTAGACGAAATGTCCGGTGTCAGCACGTAACAACGCTTCTTCATTCAGACGACATCCAGCGGTTGCCTGATCGGAAGGTAAATTCGAAATGTCGTCCCGCTGCCAATCTTGCTTTCAACTTCGATTTTGCCGTGGTGTTTTTTCACAATTCCATATGACAAAGTCAACCCTAGACCCGTGCCCTTTCCGACAGGTTTTGTGGTAAAGAAAGGATCGAAAATACGTATCAGATTTTCTTTTGCTATTCCTTGACCGGTATCGCTGATCTCAACTATCACCTGATCACCTGCTTGGCGAGTGCGCAGGGTAATAATGCCGTGTTCCTTAATAGCTTGAGCTGCATTAACCAACATGTTCAAGAATACTTGATTGAGTTGCGACAGCTTGCATTCGATTTGTGGAAGCTCGTTATAGTCCCTGACCAGATCAACCTTGTATTTAAGTTCATTCCAGACAACATTCAAGGTGCTTTCGAGTCCTTCTTGAATATCTGCAATTTCCCAGACATCGGCAGCAGCATGTGCAAAGCTTTTGAGATCTATTACGATCTTACTAACCCTGCTTAAACCATCCGTGCTTTCCTTCAGTAAAGCGGGAATGTCTTCAAATAGATAATCAAGCTCAATTTCAGACTTGATTTTTTTCACTGTATCTTGCGCCTCTCCGGGAAGTTTCGTTTCCTGCAACTCATATACTTTAATTAGTGAAACAATCCGGTCAAAGTATAAATTCAGCGTCTTTAAATTGGAGGCAACATATCCCACCGGATTATTTATTTCGTGTGCGATACCGGCAGAAAGCTGGCCGATCGACGCCATTTTTTCAGATTGCAGCAGTTGGTTCTGTGCTTCATTGAGCTTATCGATCACTGCCAATTTTTCTTTAAGAATCTTGTTCGAAGAAAGGCGGAATTGTTCGGCTTCATGGCGACGGCGTTGCTGATTCATGAAAATGACCGTAAGCGACAGGGTAATAAGTAATCCAACCACCAGCATACTAACTGGAAGAGGGCTTTTCTTTTTCGCGATATAGGCAGGACTAGGAAAAAAATTGATTCTCCATTGGCGACCAGCAACGTCGAGCGACTTCGAAGTCAACCACTCTGAAGAATTATTCCAGGCACTTGAGTCCGCGCTCCGGTAAATTTCATCGCCTTTCCCATCCGTAACATCCTGCACTCTGACAATAAAATCGGTCATGGAAGGAGTTTGCTTTAAGGCGGCACTAATTAAGTCTCCGACACGATAGACGCCAAGGGCAAAACCCAAAAGTCGAGCATGATGGGCTGAAATATCCTCAGGAAGAGGGACTGACTGATAAATAGGGGCAAAGAGAAGGAAACCATGTTGCTCTCCTCGCTCTTGGACAAGCCTGACAGGTGCGGTAGCCACCATGAGGCCAGTATCGCGGGCTTTAATAAGCGCTGCCAGTCGAGTCGCATTGGATCCGAGATCGAAACCAAAAGCTTTTTCATTGCCTTGCCATGGCTCAACAAAATAGACAGGGTAGTATTCTTCCCTCGTGGCTGCTCTTACTGATTGCCCCAATTCACTCTTCTCAGTGAACTGAAAGGATAAATAACCTTCAGCCCGCGCGCGGTGTTCGTAATCAGAACGCTGATTTTGCTTGACCAAGGGTATCCATTCCAAGGCCTGAAGGCTAATTGTTTTATCGTAATTCATTTGGCGCTTTGCAAAGCGTCGAAACTCTTGTCTATCGATCTGGTTTGAGGCTTCGAAAAGCCCTACCATGGAATTACAATAAGCCAAATTAGCTTGTATTGATCTGCGCAAAGATGACATTGCTTCAGTAATATCAAAATCGATAGCCAAATGAAGCTCGGCCTGTTCAACGTATTGTTGCGTTGCCATGTAAGCGCCATAGGACAGGAATGCACCTACCATGGCAATGGCAATTGGGATTTGCAAGAGAAAGCTAAAATGCTTCGGCCAATTATTCAAGGCTTATCCTTGGTTGCTGAGTACGTCCAAATTCAAAACATTATGCTGGGAGAAGTTTAAAAACAGTAAACATCCGACAGTCTTACTCAATTAGCGCAGTTGGCATCAGCCCTTTTTCAATTCAATATAGCGAGTCTGTTATCCGATACATTCCATCCGGGTGGACAATAACCGAATGTTTGACCCATACTTCACCGCTCCAAACGTCGAATATCACAATACGGTGTCCATCCCCGCCAAGATGCTCAGCTACGCAATTAAAACCATGCTTCTTAACTAGGAGTCGTGCTATCCCGATATTGGAGACAGCAACATTACTTATCGGATTGCTGCTATCAGGAAACATATTTCCGCCACCGATCAGCTTCACTTGATACTCGCGGTGCGGAGCACCGACCGCATTGATCTCCTTAATCATCAAAGCAATTGCCTCGTCGGCATAACATCCATCAAGAACTGCATTTCTCAGATCTCGTTGTTCCTTGGAGCGACTCGGCAGCATGTAGTGGCACATCCCTCCTACCTGCAAACCGGGATGCCAGAACGTTAGAGACACGCAGGAGCCTAGTAAGGTACGAATACGTGTATCACGGTCTCCAAAATAGAGATCACCCGGCTGTAAAAATATCTCGATAACATGCGGCGGTTTATGCATTTCATAGTTTCTGGTACACGGATGGCTTCAACACTTTGAATTCATCTGTTACCCCGTTCAAACTTTCTGAATGACCGATGAAAAGATACCCGCCGGGTACCAGCAGGGGCAACATACGTCCCACCACTTGTTTTTTGGTTTCCATATCAAAATAGATCATCACATTGCGTAAAAAAATGACATCGAACTCACCCAACTTGGGTAGTGGTTCATTTAGATTTATCTGACGGTATTGCACATGATCGCGCAGTTCCTTGGTAATAATAAATTTACCATCCTGACTCCCCGTCCCTTTCAGACAAAAACGTAACAGATATTGTTTGGGAATTTCATCAACCCTTTCTATCGGGTACAGCCCGCTACGAGCCTGCGCCAGAATGCGGCTACTGATATCTGATGCCATTATTTCCCAGGTGGTTTCACCCAATACATCGGCCAAAAGCATCGCAATGCTATAAGGTTCTTCACCCGATGAACTTGCCGCACTCCAAATCCGAAATGGCCTGCCCGGTTTACGCGCAGGCAATACCTTGTCGCGCAAAAATTCAAAATGCTTGGGCTCGCGAAAGAAGTGAGTCTCGTTGGTCGTCAATAAATCGATCGCGACTTGTAACTCGCCATCTTCACTATTTTTTGTCAGCAACTTAAAATAATCTTCGTAGCTACCCAAAGAATAATATTTGACGCGCTTGCCCAGCCGACTGCACACTAGAGGCTTTTTGACTGGCGACATGCTGATACCGGCTATGTCATAAATCATCTTTTGAAAATGAGAAAATTCTTTATCACTGAGAGCGAGTTCCGTCATGCTATTTGTCTCCTGATAACCGATTGATAACCGATGGCAAATTTTTTGAACTCATTTCGTCACAAGTGCCTCCCCGCTGAGATGGTTCGAGAGGCAAGAACGGGAAATACCAGCCTGTGAAAAGATTTATACCGGTGCTTTCCCGATATCGAGACAAACGAAGTCACATAGTTACCCCTCAGATTTTTCTCCTTACTTAAAAACTTACAAATTCAGACTCATCACGCAATTTTGCCGCTGGAATAAACTTCGCTGCTCCCTTGTTGGGCGAACGTTTTACCGGCTTCACTACACTCAGATGAGCATCATTGTGTTTGGCATTAGTAGTCTCACTGCTTCCGTTCGCTTTGAAGAAACTCATCAGTTGCAATAATTGTTCGGATTGGCCGCTCATTTCTTCCGCAGTCGCAGCCAACTCTTCACTGCTCGATGCATTCTGCTGGGTAATGCTATTGAGTTGCCCCATCGCTGTATTAACCTGCGTAGCAGCCGAGCTTTGCTCTTCACTGGCGGCAGTAATCTCTTGCACGAGCTCGCTAGTCTTGCTAATAGAGGGAACGATATTATCCAGTAACTTGCCTGCTTGCTCTGCCTTATCAACAGAGCCGCTGGCAAGTTCGCCAATCTCTTGGGCTGCTACTTGGCTGCGCTCTGCCAGTTTGCGAACTTCCGCAGCCACTACTGCAAAACCTTTACCGTGTTCTCCCGCGCGAGCTGCTTCAATCGCAGCATTAAGCGCCAACAGGTTAGTTTGATAAGCAATGTCGTCAATGATGCCAATTTTTCCAGCGATCTGTTTCATGGCAGTCACGGTTTCTTTTACAGCTACCCCACCTTCGGTCGCCTGCTTGGCAGCCTGTGAAGCCATGCTATCGGTCACTTTGGCATTCTCAGAATTTTGACTGATAGACGCTCCCATTTGTTCTATCGAAGCACTGGTTTCTTCCACAGACGCAGCCTGCTCGTTGGTTGCTTGAGACATGCTTTGTGCCGTACTCGATATTTCTTCACTAGCCGACGCCATATTGGAAGCGGCACTGCTCACTTCGCCGATAACTTGCACAAGTTTCGCTACGGTATTGTTGAGGCTTTGCTTGACTTGATCGAATGCGCCCTCATAATTTCGTACGACTGTTTGGGTCAGGTCACCATGCTCCAATGCCTGCGCAACTTGGATAGTATCTTTGAAGGCAATATCGACGGTATCTGATAATTTGTTAAGTAGTTCAGACAATTCTTTTGTGTAACCAACCTTGTTTCTCAAGTCCATCTTGGTACTAAAATCACCTTTATTGGCAGACTCTACGATCTGCTGTATTTCCGAAACTATCTTGTTCAAACTATCCTGCATTACTTTCATTGAATAGATGAGGCTGCCGGTATCGTTTGTTTTAATTTCAATCTTACTGCTCAAATCACCTCCCGCAATTTTGTTGGCAATCTCTGCGGCCTGGGCAGGCTCACCACCAAGAACAAGCATCAAATTACGGACAATGAAAAACGCCAGGATTGTCCCGATAACAATAGCGCCTATAGCTAAAACTATAACCAGCTTTGCTGTCGCAGAAGCCAAGTCTGCTGCCGCTGTACCGACCAGCTTAGAAGCTTCATCCTCATGGGATGTCCAATCACTAAGCGACTTTAAATAGGTATCGTATGTCGGTCTGAGCTTGTCGTTGAATATCTTCATACTCTCATCCCATGACTTTGTCCTGACTGCTTTTATGTAAGAGGATTCTACTTCCAGAAACACATTACGCTTTTCCTTCACGTCAGCCAGAAACTTCTTGCCCGCTTCACTGTAGTTCAACTTGTCCAAATTCGCGATAATACCCGCGATGTTTTTATTCGCATCCTCAATCTTGCTTAATGATTCCCTCAGCATATCGTCTGTTTTATAGATCAGGATATTTCGTTCCGCGCGAGCAATGCGGGTAAGCTGATCGTTGATGTCGTTCGCATACTTAGTTTTGAGCATCTTGTCTGTGACCAAGTCTTCAATCTGCCGGTCGAGCTCGTTGACTCTCGCCACGCCAATAACAGCCAATGCTGCCAGAAGGATCAGCACTACCGCAAAGCTGGCTCCCAGCCGGACTCCGATTTTCATATTTTTGAACATGGTTGTACTCCTTGAATGAAAAACTATTACTCACATAAAAGTTGCCATTTTGAATCCGTAAACTCCTCAATTAAGCTGCGTGATATTTTGCGAAGCCACGCCCGCCAAATTTGACATTTCGTCCAGAGACAACACATGATCAACGTCCAGAATGATGACAAACTTGCCATCCACTTTGCCCATGCCGCGGATGAAATCAGCTCTAATCTTTGCCCCGAATGAAGGAGCGGGCTCAACTTCTTCCGGCGGAATTTCCAGCACTTCATTCACTGCATCAACCATTACGCCAACAATGTGTTGTTCCTCTTCATACAGAACTTCAATAATGACGATACAAGTACGGCGTGAAATAGTGCTAAGCTGCTTGGCAAAACGCGAGCTCAAATCTATCACCGGCACAACTGCGCCGCGCAAATTAATTACACCCCGAATAAAGTCCGGCATGCGTGGAACTTCAGTCAACTGTCCATATTCGATAATTTCTTTGATATTCAAAATTCCGATAGCAAATATTTCGCTACCAAGCATGAAAGTTAGATATTGCCGCTGTTGCTCATCCTGTATGTCACCGCTGGCTATAGCGGGTTTAGCACTGTTAATTTGTGCGATCGTATTCATTTGCCATCTCCTTAAAACTTGACGAATTCAGGTTCGTTATGTGCGAGATGAGTGGCAGCAAACTTTGCCGCTCCTCCCGCAGGTAATTTGGATGCCGGCTTGGCTATATTGGCATGCGCAATATTCTGTTTTTCTTTAGCAACGGCCCCGCCTGATACGCTGAAAAAGCTCATCAGTTGTTGCAATTGTCCAGCTTGCCCACTCATTTCTTCTGCGGTCGCAGCCAACTCTTCACTACTTGATGCATTCTGTTGGGTGATACTATTGAGTTGGCTCATCGCGGTATTGATCTGCGTAGCACCTGAGCTTTGTTCTTCGCTGGCAGCCGTAATTTCTTGCACAAGATCACTTGTCTTGTTGATAGCGGGGACGATCTCATCAAGTAGTTTGCCTGCCGTCTCGGCTTTCTCAACAGAGCCGCTGGCAAGTTCGCCGATTTCCTGTGCGGCAACCTGGCTGCGTTCTGCCAGTTTGCGAACTTCTGCGGCTACGACAGCAAAACCTTTGCCGTGTTCACCCGCACGGGCGGCTTCAATCGCTGCATTCAATGCCAGCAAGTTAGTTTGATAAGCGATGTCGTCGATGATGCCGATCTTGCCTGCGATCTGTTTCATGGCAGTTACGGTTTCTTTGACCGCTATTCCACCTTCAGTCGCTTGCTTGGCAGCTTGTCCGGCCATCTTGTCGGTGACTTTTGCATTCTCCGAGTTTTGATTAATTGATGCACCTATTTGCTCAACAGAAGCACTCGTTTCTTCCACAGAGGCAGCTTGTTCGTTGGTGGCTTGCGCCATGCTCTGGGCTGTGCTGGAGACCTGTTCGCTGGCTGAGGCCATATTGGAAGCTGCGCTGTTAACTTCGCTTATAATCCCGGAAAGTTTTTCCACCATTCCTTTGACAGATGCAAGCATGCTGCTGTTATCACCTGCCTTGATTTGCACCTCTACGGTTAAATCCCCTGACGCTATTTTGCTAATCACGTTCGCCGCATAGGCCGGCTCGCCGCCAAGTTGCAAAGTGAGGCTGCGGGTAATAAGCCACGCCAGTGCCATTCCTGCCAATGCCGCCACGATGCCCAAACCGATCATCACATTACGAGCTGAAATATAGGCTTCAGCATCCAATTCAGCTTCCTTATCCATCAACGATCCCTGAAAGTCAGCCAGTCCCTGCAAGGCTGCTACATAAGTTGTGTTAGTAGGGGCAAAGCTCTTTAACAGATATTCTTTCGCCTCATTTGGATCGTGTTTAAGCAAACTGAACAATTCTTCATACTTGAGGTCTAACGCTTTTTCTTCCGCGTTGATGGCATTCATCAGTTCACGCCCCTTGGGGGTGTTAATCAGCTTATCAAGTTTGTCCATGTTCTCCTTGATTTTTCCGCGCGTTGTCTGGATTTTTTGCTTGTTCTTTTCGACTTCTTCCTCATTGTCAACTAGAAACAAATTGCGCAATGAACGCCCATTGTCAAAGCTGTCCCGGATGGCAGCATTAACCAACACAGTCTTTTGATATCGATCCTTGACCATTACATCAGCAGACTCATTCATCCCAGACATCTTCGTTAGACCCATAACGAGGATCATCAACATTAGCAGGAGCAAAAACCCGAACCCCACCCCCAGTTTGGTTGCAACTTTCATCGAGTTAAGCATGGTCAAAATTCCTTTCTCACTTCAAAAAAGTTACTGTTTTTTACCGGTTAACTAGAAACTCATCCCGTGCGATGCAGTTCGGTTATTGACTCCGAACATTGACGAAAAAACCAATCGCAACGAGTACAAGCATTCCTCCGTCTGCAAAATTAATATCACTACCGTGCCAATGAAGGTTCTTTTGTGGCGACTTGCTGCATCAGTCTCGGCACATCCAATATTAAAGCGACTTCGCCGTTGCCCATGATGGTGAAGCCCCCCAAACCGCGCACATTGCCGAATACTTTGCCAAGCGATTTAATAACGGTTTGAAATTCTCCCAATAGCTTATCTACAACCAAACCTGCTTTGTGTCCGGCATACTGAACAACGACGATATTTTCTCTGCGTCCGGCTTGTCCCTCGACTTCGAACAGGTCGCGCAATCGCAGATAAGGCAATACCTCTCCGCGCAAGTTTAAATAGTTGTTGTCGCCTTGCTCTATAGTGCGAGGAGGTAGTTCGATGCATTCGATCACCATGTCCAGCGGCAAGACGTAAGAAGAATCGCCAACACCAACCAGGAAGCCATCGATAATGGCGAGGGTGAGAGGAAGGCGTATACTGATGGTGAGGCCTTTACCCAAAGCGGAGTCGATTTCTACCGTGCCGCGTAGAGCCTGGATATTTCTGCGCACTACATCCATCCCAACCCCACGCCCGGAAAGATTACTTACCGACTCCGCCGTTGAAAAACCGGCTTCAAAAATCAAGTTGTATATTTCTTTGTCAGTAATCTGTTGATCAGCTTTGACCAAGCCGCGCTCGATTGCTTTTGCCAATATCTTGTCGCGGTTGAGACCTCCGCCGTCATCGGACACTTCAATGACGATGTTGCCGGAGTCATGATAAGCGTTAAATGTTACTGTGCCATACGCGGGCTTGCCGCAAGCAATTCGCACTTCCGCAGGCTCAATGCCATGATCCATCGAGTTCCGCACCAAATGTGTGAGCGGATCACCTATTTTTTCAACTACTGTTTTGTCCAGTTCTGTTTCTGCCCCGCGAATCTCCAGACGAATGTCTTTGCCCAACTCTTTACTGACATCACGCACCACGCGTTGAAATCGGCTAAAAGTGCCGCCAATTTGCACCATGCGCATCGACAGCGCGGCATCGCGCACCTCTTCAACCATACGCGATAAAGTGGCGGTGGCTTCGACCAGATCGGGCATGGCGGCACGTTTGGCCAGTAGCGTTGTCCCGGCTCCCGCAATGATCAGCTCTCCCACCAGATTGATGAGTTGATCAAGTTTGTGAGAATCAACACGAATTAAATTGACCTCATTATTTTTGTTATCTTTGATCTGTTTTTGTCTTTCCAGCGCCGCGTCAACAACCGGAGCATGCACCATATTTTGCTCGATGAGAACTTCACCTATGGGCTTAATTTCACTACCGGCGCTATCTTGAATTCGAAGTGCATTTTCCAATTCAGTTCGGGTGAGTGTGCCGCATTGAACAAGAATGTCGCCCAGGCGCAAATTTTCACCATTCATATCCCGGATGAGGTCAAGATATTCAGTGATTTTGCTGCGAGGCGGCAATATGCGGAGAACACAATCTTCACGCACAAATTCGAATGCACCTTCGATGACGGATTTATTCACATCGGACTTGAAAGCAATCTCGAACCCCAAGTGACAATCTTCTGCATCAATCTCGCTGGCTGCGGGTATTGCGTCTGTCAGCGTTACGATGTGGATGATGTTCCCAAGCGTGGACAGATAGCGAATAAAGGATAGCGGATCCATTCCATTGCGAAAAACATCTTTACCAAAACGAACAGAGATGTGCCAATGATCGGTCTCGACTTCGCCGCCGCCTTCTCTCTCGACCGGGTGTTCAAACTCAACCGGCATGTCGGGAGATTCATTTTTTGATTGCTTCCGGGGAGCAGAGACAGGCATCCTGGCTGGTGCGACTCCGAGATAAGTTTGGAGCTTGGCGATAAGTTCTTTGCTACGTTGCCCGGTGGCTTCGTCGGGTTCTGTTGCATTGGCAGCATGATCGACCAGAATCCCGATGTGGTCGCCGGACTCAAGCAGCAAGGCAGCCAACTCGGTGGTAATCTTAAGTTCACTGCTGCGAACTTTGTCCAATACGCTTTCGACAACATGTGTAAATGAAACGATATAGTCCAGACCGAATAGTCCCGCAGATCCTTTGATGGTGTGCGCGGCACGGAAGATAGCATTGATGATGTCCGCATCATCCGGACTTTTTTCAATGTTCAAAAGAGCCGTTTCCATCTGTTCCAATAATTCACGGCTTTCGATAATGAACGTATTAAGAGCGTCGTCAAGATTCATGGTGGTTACACCTCTTATCTATTCACTAGCTAACCTCTAATCCAATTTATAGAGGCTCCCATTAATTAATGCGCTTATTTGGATCCAATCACGACTTGATCGCCAAA
>Ga0224559_1001378_pt1 | contig 13471 bp, 5 predicted proteins | sample 714S33034metaG_FD_180676 | JGI IMG/M metagenome (GOLD analysis project Ga0224559, IMG submission 180676) | Peat soil microbial communities from Stordalen Mire, Sweden - 717 S3 30-34 | ecosystem: Environmental > Terrestrial > Soil > Wetlands > Peat | place: Sweden: Norrbotten County, Stordalen... | reverse complement strand
TGCGCATCGCCGCACAACTGCCTTTATTGCGAGTGCTGTCCCGGTCAACTCGCAAAATGCGAGCTTCCGGAAAGTGTGCCTGCAGCGCTTCCTCGACGCGCTGCGTGCCTATACCTACCGGTTTTAAATCAGCATTGCCGCAGCTTGGACAGGCGTGCGGTACGCGCTCCTGATAGCCGCAGTGGTGGCACCGCAAACGTCGGTCTTTTGTATGCAGTACTAATTTCCCAGCGCAATTGGGGCAACCCGATAGCCAGCCGCAGGCGGTACACATTAATACTGGGGCGTAGCCGCGACGGTTTATGAAAACCAGGCTCTGTTCTTTGCGTTGCAGGCGTTCGCCAAGTGCCGCCAGCAGCGCCGGACTGATGCCTTCTTGCATGGGTGTATTGTTAATATTGAGGCAACGCACCTGCGGCAGCCGGGCTTGTTCAGCGGCACGCTGCGTTAATTTCAAGAGTTGATAGCGTCCACTTTGCGCGTTGTAATAACTTTCCAACGATGGAGTTGCCGAGCCAAGCACGATAGGTACGCCGCGCTGGTTTGCGCGGAAGATAGCCACGTCTCGGGCACTATAGCGTAAACCATCTTGCTGCTTGAAAGAGGAATCATGTTCCTCGTCCACCAGTATCAAACTGAGTTGCGGCAGCGGGGTAAACACTGCCAAGCGCGTCCCCAGCACAATACGCGCTTGGCCGGATTGTGCCCGTAGCCACTTGTTCATTCGCTCGCCGTCACTTAAGCCGCTGTGCAGACTTGCCAGTTCGGAATCGGGAAAGCGGCTGCGGAAATAATTCTCTAGTTGCGGTGTCAGGTTTATTTCTGGAACTAATAACAGTACTTGTCCGCCGCGTTGCAATGTCTGGTGCATCAGATGAACATACACTTCGGTCTTGCCGCTGCCAGTTATGCCATGCAGCAAGAAGCAACGATACCCCTGCACCTGAATGACCGCGTTGATCGCCACCTGTTGCTCAACTGTCGGCGTATGTATATTGCTAAAAGTATGCTCTGCTGTTACTGCGACGGGTGCTTCGCAGGAAATCACCCAGCCTTGTTCTATTATCACTTTAAGATTTGCGGGCGCACTGGGAGACAAAGCGCGAATCTGGGCACCATTCATTGCACTGTTTTGCAATGCCTGCAAAATCCGATGCTGTATTACACGGCGTTTTGGAAGTTGTGTCAGGTCGAGCGCGCGGCCCAAATCAGTCAGCGTAAAACTTAATTCCCGCTTGATCGCAACAGGTTCATTCGCGCGTGCTCTTGCCGGCAACGCAGACATGACAGTCATCCCCAGCGGATGATGGTAGTAGTCGCTACAGAAGCGCAGTAGCGCAAGGAGTTCGACAGGCAACGGTGGTACATCATCAAGTACTTGCACGACAGATTTTATGCGATCACGCTCAAGATCAGAGTTTTCTGCCTGATCAATGACAATGCCCACAACTTGTTTGCGCCCGAATGGAACGAGCACCCGCTCTCCGATTTCGACGGTCAAATCAGCACTTAAGTAATAATCAAAAAGTGTTGACAACGGCACATCTAGCGCGACACGAACGATGGGCATTTTAATGAGTAATTCTCCGGTTATTTCTGTGAAATTACGCTAACCCGCTTGAAGAATATGGAGATTTTTTCTTATACACAAATCCTGTGGATAACTATGTGCATAACAGTTTAACAGCGATGCTAACCTCTAAAGATTTATACAGTTATTTTCGTTGCTCAAAAAATAGGCTGTTTGTTATTCAATAAAAATCAATAACTTACAAAACAATAAAGGCCGCAAGAAATTACCCTGTGGCCTTTACATAAATCTGCAACAAACTGATGCCCTGTTTATAACCGCACTCTTTGTCAAGCGTTTTTAATGATATTTTTTACTTAACTCATGCACAGCTTGAACCAGAGCCGCAGCGTTGTCCGGGTTGGTAAATTGCGAAATACCATGCCCCAAATTGAACACATGACCGCTACCATAGCCGTAACTCGTTAATACTTTTTCTACTTCATTACGGATAACTTCCGGTGTGGCAAATAATACTGTCGGATCAATGTTGCCTTGCAAAGCGACTTTATCGCCAACCTTCTGCCGCGCTACGCCGATGTCCATTGTCCAATCCAATCCGACGGCATCACAACCAATACTGGCAATGCTTTCAATCCACAAGCCGCCACCCTTGGTGAACACAATGGAAGGAATGCGCACACCGTCTTTTTCTTTGATCAATCCGTCAACGATGCGTTGGGTATAAGCCAATGAAAATTCGTGGAATGCCGCGTGTGACAATGCGCCGCCCCATGAATCGAAAATCATCACGGCCTGCGCGCCTGCTTCAATTTGTGCATTCAGGTACGCGGTAACCGCCTGCGCGGTGACGTTTAAGATGTGATGCATCAGCTTTGGCTCTTTGTACATCAGCGTCTTCACCTTGGCATAATCATTACTGCCGCCGCCTTCAACCATGTAGCAAGACAACGTCCACGGGCTGCCGGAGAATCCGATCAAGGGGACACTGCTATCAAGCGCTCTTCGAATCTGTGAAACTGCATCGGTCACATATTTCAACTCTTTGCCGATGTCGGGCACGCGCAATGCCATGATTGCCGCTTCGTCACGCAGTGGGCGTTCAAACTTCGGGCCTTCCCCTTCGGCAAAATATAGCCCCAAACCCATCGCGTCGGGTACAGTGAGAATATCGGAAAACAATATAGCCGCATCCAGCGGAAAGCGATCCAACGGTTGCAGTGTCACCTCGGTAGCCATATCCGGGCTTTTGCACAAATTGAGAAAGCTGCCTGCACGTTTGCGGGTGGCGCAATACTCGGGCAAATAGCGCCCCGCTTGGCGCATCATCCACAGCGGAGTATATTCGGTTGGTTGGCGTAACAGGGAACGCAGAAAGGTATCGTTTTTTACTTTGAAATTCATAATTGCCCTATAAAATATACCGGTGTAAATCTGCGGAGCAGAAGTTATTACCGCGGCAATACCGACGAGCCTGTCAAGAACTCATCAACCGCGCGTGCAGCCTGGCGCCCCTCGCGAATTGCCCACACCACCAACGACTGGCCGCGACGAAAATCACCTGCCGCAAATACTTTATTAACATTGGTCTGATAGCTGCCCACGCCTTCGGTACTGGCTTTGGCGTTTCCGCGAGCGTCTTTTTCTACGCCGAATGCATCAAGTACTTGCTGCAAAGGATTGGTAAAACCCATGGCGAGAAACACGAAGTCCGCCTTGAGTTCAAATTCGCTTCCCGCAATTTCAACCATCTTGCCGTCTTTAAATTCGACACGCACTGCTTTGATCGCTTTGAGCACGCCGTCTTCACCCACGAATTCTTTCGTGGCTATCGCCCAGTCGCGTGTACAGCCTTCTTCATGCGAACTGGATGTGCGAAGTTTGAGCGGCCAGTTTGGCCAAGTCATCGGTTTGTTTTCCTGATCAGGCGCACGGGGCATCACTTCTATTTGAGTAACCGAAGCTGCGCCTTGGCGGTTGGATGTACCTACGCAATCCGAGCCGGTATCGCCACCACCGATAACGACAACATGCTTGCCGGATACATTGGTCGGATTCTTTGCATCACCGGCATTTTCTTTGTTCTGCGGGATGAGAAACTCCAGCGCAAAGTGCACTCCTTTTAGTTCTCGTCCCGGCACCGGCAAGTCGCGTGGCTGTTCCGAACCGCCTGCCAAAACAACCGCATCAAATTTCTTTAGCAAATCTTTTGGATTGATGGTTTGTTTCGCGTCATTGGCAATCCCTTTACCCGGCGCTTCTTTGCCCACAAAAGTATTGGTACGGAACTCAACTCCTTCTGCTTCCAATTGCGCGATGCGCCAATCAATCAGCCGTTTGTCCAGTTTGAAGTCAGGAATTCCATACCGCATTAATCCGCCAATGCGACTGTTCTTTTCAAACACGGTAACGCTGTGGCCTGCACGCACCAACTGTTGCGCGGCAGCCAGTCCTGCCGGCCCCGAGCCCACTACCGCGATCTTTTTGCCGGTTTTTTTCTGGGCAATCTGCGGAACCACCCAGCCATTTTCGCCGCCTTTGTCAATGATCGCGTGTTCGATGGACTTGATGCCCACCGCATCATTATTGATATTCAGCGTACATGCCGCTTCACACGGTGCAGGGCAAATACGTCCTGTCACTTCCGGAAAGTTGTTTGTGGAATGCAGTACGTCAAGTGCTTCTTTCCAATTACCGCGATACACCAGGTCATTCCAGTCGGGAATAATGTTGTTGACCGGACACCCTGTGTTACAAAACGGAATGCCGCAATCCATGCAGCGCGCACCCTGAATTTTGGCTTCCGCATCGGTGAGATGCGCGACAAATTCGCGGTAATTTGTCAGGCGGTTTTCAACGGGGATGTAGCCTTCGCTGAGGCGTTCAAATTCCATAAATCCTGTTGGCTTACCCATTATGCGGCCTCCTTTTGTTGCATCGCAATTTCAAGCAACGCACGACGATATTCGGTCGGCATGACCTTCACAAACTTGGGTAGATAGGTACTCCAGTTATCCAGAATCAGCTTGGCGCGAACACTGCCCGTGTAGCGCAAGTGCTTGGTAATTTTTCCATGCAAGGCTGCGGCATCGGCTTTGTTCAAATGATTGAAATGCACGCGCCCGTGCGACCCAACTTCTCCGGTTTCGCTTGCCGCAACTTCTTCAGGCACGGCTTCCAGCTCCACCATTGACAAGTTACATCGCTTGCTGAATGTGCCGTCTTCGTCCAACACATAGGCAACGCCACCGGACATACCTGCCGCAAAGTTGCGTCCGGTTTGACCCAATACAACGACCATGCCGCCTGTCATATATTCGCAACCGTGATCGCCGAGGCCTTCAACCACGGCAACAGCTCCCGAATTGCGTACTGCGAAACGTTCGCCCGCAACACCACGGAAAAAACATTCACCGGAGGTTGCGCCATACATCACGGTATTTCCGACGATAATATTTTCTTCCGCAATGATTTTGCAATCATCAGAAGGCTTGACCACAATGCGTCCGCCGCACAACCCCTTCCCGACATAGTCGTTGCCTTCACCGGTCAGCTCGAAAGTAATGCCGTGCGTCAAAAAGGCACCAAAGCTTTGCCCGGCGGTGCCGCGCAGTTTCACATTGATCGTGTCGGCGGGTAACCCGGCGTGTCCGTAGCGTTTTGCCACTTCATGTGAGAGCATCGTGCCCACGGTACGATTTGAATTGCCGATTGCGGTTTCAATCGTCACCACACGTTGCGCATCCAGTGCTTCCTTGGCTTGGGCAATTAATATATTGTCCAGCGCTTTCACGAGTTCGTGATCTTGTTCCTCCGTATGGCGACGCGCCACGCTGGCAGCCACTAATGGTTGATGGAATATCTTGGAGAAATCCAAACCCTGTGATTTCCAATGAGCGATGCTGTGTTTTACGTCCAGCAGATCGCTGCGTCCAATCAGATCATCAAATTTGCGAATCCCGATCTGCGCCATCAACTCGCGCACTTCTTCGGCAACAAAGAAGAAATAATTAACCACATGCTCGGGTTGACCGGTAAATTTCTTGCGCAACTCGGGGTCTTGCGTTGCCACGCCAACCGGACAAGTATTCAGATGACACTTGCGCATCATGATACAGCCTTCTACCACCAGCGGCGCTGTGGCAAAACCGAATTCGTCGGCACCAAGCAGCGCACCGATCAGAACATCGCGGCCTGTTTTCAGTTGGCCGTCAACCTGTAGTCCGATACGACCGCGCAGCTTATTCAGTACCAGTGTTTGTTGCGCTTCGGCCAGACCCAGTTCCCAAGGCGTACCCGCATGCTTGATGGAAGACAATGGCGATGCCCCCGTGCCGCCGTCAAAGCCTGAAACCACAATGTGATCAGCCTTTGCTTTGGAGACGCCGGCAGCAACAGTACCCACGCCCACTTCGGATACCAGCTTGACCGAAATTGAAGCCGTTGGATTGGAATTTTTCAAATCATGAATGAGTTGCGCCAAATCTTCGATAGAGTAAATGTCATGATGCGGCGGCGGTGAAATCAAGCCCACGCCGGGCACGGAGAATCTCAGCTTGGCGATATATTCCGATACCTTCCCGCCGGGCAATTGGCCGCCTTCTCCGGGCTTCGCTCCCTGTGCCATTTTGATTTGAATCTGATCGGCGCTGCTCAAATATTCTGCGGTGACCCCGAAACGACCCGAGGCAACTTGCTTGATGCGCGAACGCAAAGAATCACCCTCTTGCACAACCAAATCCGCCGCAATGCGATTTTTGCCGATGATGTCGGAAAGTTTCTCGCCTGCCCGCAGCGTGCGGAAACGATTGGAATCTTCACCGCCTTCGCCCGTATTCGACTTGCCGCCTATACGGTTCATGGCAATTGCCAAGGTGGTGTGTGCCTCGGTAGAAATTGAACCCAGCGACATCGCGCCGGTAACAAAACGCTTGACGATTTCTTTGGCGGACTCAACCTCATCCAGCGGCACTGCCGCGCCTGCAGATTTGATCTCAAACAGACCGCGCAATGTTTTCAGTTTGTGCGCCTGATCGTTGATGAGCTTTGCGTATTCTTTGTAGGTGTTGAAATTATTGGCGCGCGTCGCATGTTGCAGCTTGGAGATGGACTCGGGTGTCCACATATGCTCTTCACCGCGAATGCGGTATGCATATTCACCTCCCGCGTCCAGCATTTTTGCGAGCACCGGGTCGTTGCCGAAAGCATCAACATGCATGCGCACGGCTTCTTCGGCCACTTCGGCCAAACCGATACCTTCGATTTGCGTCGCGGTACCGGTAAAATAATCCGCAACAAAGTCAGCATTCAAACCGATGGCTTCAAATATCTGCGCCCCGCAATAAGACTGGTAAGTCGAAATGCCCATTTTGGACATCACTTTCAGCAAGCCTTTGTTAACACCTTTGATAAAACGCTTTTGGGCTTCCTTGGCATCAATTCCGCCTGGCAATTGATCGGCAATTTCGGCAATAGTATCGAATGCCAACCAAGGGCAAATCGCTTCCGCACCATACCCGGCCAGTAGCGCCACATGATGTGTTTCACGGGCAGAGCCCGTGTCAACAACCAAGCCGGTGCTGGTGCGCAAACCTGCGTTAACCAGATGGTGATGTATGCCCGATGTTGCCAGCAGCGCCGGGATCGCCACGCGATCACGTGAAACATTACGGTCGGACAAAATCAAGATATTGTAGCCGTCAGCCACTGATTGGCTGGCCGCTTTACGCAAGGCTTTGAGTGCAGTGGCACAGCCTTTGGCACCCTGTTTTGCCGGATAAGTAATGTCGAGCACGAGCGATTTGAACTGCCCCTTTGTCGACTTATGAATATTGCGCAATTTGGCAATATCATTGTTTGTCAGCACAGGTTGATGCGCTTCCAGACGCAGCGGCGGATCAGTCTCGTCAATACCGAGCAGATTTGGTTTGGGGCCGATAAAGGTAGTCAGCGACATGACGATCTCTTCGCGAATCGGATCGATTGGCGGATTTGTCACTTGCGCGAACAACTGTTTAAAGTAGTTGTAGAGCACCTTGCTTCTGGTGGAAAGAACCGGCAGTGCCGCGTCGTTACCCATCGAACCGGTGGCTTCTTCTCCCGATGCCGCCATCGGCGCGATCAAAAATTTAACATCTTCCTGCGTGTAGCCAAAAGCCTGTTGAATATCGAGCAGCGTTTCTTGTGGTGAAAACTTGTCTTTGGATTCCGGCAAGTCGGCCAAGAAGTACCGCGATTTCTCGATCCACTTGCGATAGGGTTTGGCTGTCGCGAGCTGGGTTTTTAATTCGGCGTCATCCACAATACGACCGGCCTGCATATCGATCAGGAACATCTTGCCCGGTTGCAGGCGCCACTTCTTCACAATCTTGTTTTGTGGAATGGGTAGCACACCCATTTCGGACGCCATCAACACAATGTCGTCGTCGGTGATCAGATAGCGCGCCGGACGCAAACCATTACGATCCAGCGTGGCACCGATCATGCGGCCATCGGTAAAGGCCACGGCGGCAGGGCCGTCCCACGGCTCCATCAGTGCGGCATGATATTCATAGAAAGCGCGGCGCTCTTCATCCATCAGGGGATTGCCGGCCCAAGCTTCGGGAATGAGCAGCATCATTGCGTGCGGCAGGGTATACCCGCCCGCCACCAACAGTTCCAGCGCATTGTCGAAACAAGCCGAGTCAGACTGGCCGCCAACGATCAGCGGCCACAATTTTTCCAGGTCTTCACCCAAAAACTTTGACGACATCGCCGCATGGCGCGCGGCCATCCAATTTACGTTTCCGCGTACCGTGTTGATTTCGCCGTTGTGCGCGATCATGCGGAACGGATGCGCCAGATTCCATGTCGGGAAGGTGTTGGTTGAAAAGCGTTGGTGAACCAGCGCGAGGGCACTGGTTACACGCGGGTCTTGCAAGTCGATAAAATATTTTCCGACCTGATCGGCCAGCAGCATGCCTTTGTAAACCACGGTGCGTGAAGACATTGACGGCACGTAAAAACCGCAGCCTTGGTCATCGGCCAAAGCGCGCACGGCGTGTTCGACGGTCTTGCGAATCACGAACAATTTGCGTTCGAAACTGTCCTGATCCTTGATCTTTTTTCCGCGTCCGATAAACACCTGGCGCACCACCGGCTCAACCGCTTTCACACTCTCGCCCAGACCGCTTCTGTCTACCGGCACATCACGCCAGCCGATCAGTGTTTGCCCTTCTGCATCGATTTTTTTGGCAATGACTTTTTCACACGCGGCGCGCGCGGCTTCATTGCGCGGTAGAAAAACCATCCCCACGCCATACTCACCAGCGGCAGGTAACTTTATGCCGCCCCAACCCAATTCATCGCGCAGAAATTTATCCGGAACCTGAATCAGAATTCCCGCACCATCGCCCGCCAAAGGATCGGCACCCACCGCGCCTCGATGCGTCAGGTTTTCCAATATTTGGAGACCCTGGCTCACAATGCCGTGGCTTGGTGTCCCTTTAATATGTGCCACAAAGCCCACACCGCACGCATCGCGCTCTTGGCGCGGATCATACAAACCCTGCTGGGCTGGCAGTCCGTATTGAACCGATACCCCAGACTTTTCTTGCAACGAAGAAGTGCTCACTTTGTTCCTCATTAAAACTTTAAGACAAAATTCGGCAGCAAAGGCCGCCGCTCATTTCAAAAGCGAAAGGGCGCGAATGTTACCCTGTCTCTGTGCTATCAGCAATATCGTATTTCAGTACTCGAATTAAATAGCATTACCCGTTTATACGGAAAAAATGGCCGCTTATACACAAAAAAAGGCCGTTGCATCATTTGGTGAGGGTTGTTTGTCAACAAGTCACGCTAAGCTATTGTGTTGAGGAAACTTTTGTTGTAGTGAATTGGGTACGATTATTGCGCGGAGCGCTTAAAAGGAAAACTCAATGGTGCGTTCGATCAAACAAAATTTTTCTGCAGTTGTTTTGAGTTCTCTGGCGTTGACTGCGACCGCGTTTTTACTGAATGGTTGCGGAGGAACACCCTCTACAACATCTACAACCACCACCAGTACTTCGGCGGCGTCGACGATTTCGCTTTCCACCACCGGTACCAGCGTTAAAAGCGATGGTACAAATTCAGTCACTATTACCGCAACCGTTTTAACCTCTTCTAATTCAATATTGTCTGGACAAGCGCTCACTTTTTCTGCGTCTTCCGGGCAACTTGGCGCAGCTACCGCCACAACAGATTCTACAGGTAAAGCTACCGTCACTTTCAATGCGGGTAACTCCGGACTCAATCGCACTGCAACAATCACGGTCGCGGTGTCCGGATCTGCAATTACTGCTTCCATCCCCATTCAAGTCACGGGCTCTACACTGACGCTAACCACCACAAACAACACTTTTGCTGCGGGAACAGCCGTTCCGATCACCATTGTCGCTAAAGATGCGGGTGGTAATGCAGTATCCAGCCAGTCTCTCAGCTTCTCCGTTGCAACAACCAGCACGGGCAGCGGCACATTGAGTACGGCAACCGGAACCACGAACTCAAGCGGAACAGCCACGGTAAGCTTAACGGGTACGGCGACTGGAAACGTTGACGTTCTAGTGCAATGGTTAGATACCACTGGCGCAGTCACGGCTTCGGCTACCGAAACTATAGCCATTACAGCTTCTGGCTCGTCGTTTTCGGTAACTGCACCAACCAGCTCACCATACGCTGTAACCATTAACACAAATCAACCCGTTGCGGTTTATGTGCCTGCCACAATAGGTGGCGTCACGGTTGCAAATGTTCGCTACGCCACAACACTTGGTAGCTGGTTATCAAGCAGCGCTGCCATAGCAACTTCTGCCATTTCTGGTCCGGGAGCGAATTCGCAAACTTTTGTTCCCGGTAACTTCGCGGGCAATGCCACAGTGCAAATCGACGCGCTTAGTGGGAGCGGAACTGTGCTTGCCTCGGCAACGCTGACGCTTTCAATTACAGCGAGCACAGCCTCGGCCACTACGATTACTCTGCAGTCTAACTCTACGGTGATCCCCCCGAGTTCAGGAACTACTCAGAGCACGGCAACGCTTACTGCATACGTCACTGATGGGGCAAATCCTGTTGGGGGTGCGCCCGTTTTATTTCAGCTACTTAAATCAACGGGCTCCGGTGAATCGATCAGTCCGGTAGTTGCTACGACCAACACTGTCGCCGCCGCCGGTGTTGCACCGGGTTATGCACAAGCAACATATACTGCTGGTACATTATCCACTACTCAAAATAATCAGGTTAGAGCAAGCATCGTAGGAGCCACTGGCGCAGCATCCTCTGCCGTGCTTAATATTACGGTCGGCGGAACCGCCGGATCAATCGCCATTGGAGCGAGCACCACCGTTGGAGTAGATACGTCAAACACTTACTATACACTACCGCTGACACTCTTCGTCACCGACTCCTCCGGCGCTGCTGTTTCTGGCGCTGTTGTTTCACTATCGCTATGGCCAACTTATTACTACAAAGGTACACGCACAGCGACTTGCGTAGCAACCTATATAGGTGGTGCATTCGCAAACGAAGATACAAATAAAAACTTGGTACTTGATTCAGGAGAAGATATCGACGGCCCTGGCGGGGCTTCACTTACCACCCCATTTTATGGCCCTGCGGATGGAAAACTGTGGCCAGCTTTGGCTGCTGCGGGCGCCATTCCCACCTCGGTGACTACTGATACAAATGGTCGGGCTACGTTCACTTGGTCTTATCTGAAAGAATATGCCAACTGGATCAGCGCGACGATTTCGGCCACCACGCGGGTGTCAGGCAGTGAATCAACTGCCTCCACTCTGCTGCCGTTAATGCCGTTAGCTTCTGATATCGCCAGCCCCTGCGCGCTACCAGCTTCTCCCTTTAATTAAGTTGTGCCTGCATGTTAAATGGCCCCTTACCGGGGCCATTTTTATACCTCGACAAGTTTGTATTAAATTTCTTCCACCGCAAATATCCGCCGATGTTCTCTGATCGCGTAACGGTCTGTCATGCCCGCGATGTAGTCGGCAACTGAGCGAGCATGTGTTAGCTCGGTGGCATGCAAGAATTGCGGCGGCAATAATCTGCGGTCTTCCATAAACACTTTAAACAGCTCGCTGATAATACGATGAGCTTTGGCGCTCATTCTCATGACGCGGTAATGCCGGTATAGTTCATTGTGCAAAAATGTTTTGAGTTCGCGATTTAGCGCACGCATGGGTTCGCTGAATGCGACCAGCGGGAGAGCGTTGCGCACAGCATTTGCATCATTAAGTATCTGTGCGCCGATATTTTTTTCCGTCTGCTCGATCAAGTCGCCCACCAGCGTGTTGATCATGCGCCGTATGGTTTCGTGTATGACTCGTCTCTCTGCCAGTGCGGGATAGAGCTCGCGTACTTCGCTCAGGTGTCTGGAAAATAATCTAACCTCGGCAAGTTGCTCCAGCGTGATTAATCCGGAGCGCAGGCCATCGTCCACGTCATGATTATTGTAGGCAATCTCGTCTGCCAGATTGGCGATTTGTGCTTCCAGTGTGGGTTGCTGATTGTTGATAAAGCGGCTGCCGACATCTCCCAATTGTGCCGCGTTTTCCAAAGAGCAATGTTTGAGTATGCCTTCGCGTGTTTCAAAACACAGGTTCAAGCCGTCAAAGGCAGCGTAACGTTCTTCCAGTACATCTACCACTCGCAATGATTGCAAGTTGTGTTCAAAACCGCCGTAATCTTTCATGCAGTTGTTAAGTGCTTCTTGTCCGGCATGGCCGAAGGGCGTATGTCCCAAATCGTGAGCCAACGAAATCGCTTCCACGAGGTCTTCATTCAGCATTAAGCGCCGGGCTATTGAGCGGCCAATTTGGGCAACTTCGATGCTGTGAGTTAATCTGGTGCGAAACAAATCGCCTTCATGATTTACGAATACCTGGGTTTTGTATTCCAAACGGCGAAAAGCGCTGGAATGAATAATGCGGTCGCGATCTCGTTGAAATTCGCTTCTGCCCGGCGGGGCGGCTTCAAACACTTTGCGCCCGCGTGTTGACTGGGCGCTCGTAGCGTAAGGTGCCAGTTGAAAATTATTCACTGCAAGACTCTAATGTTTTTACAAGCAAGTCTGCAGGCACATCGTCCGTAATCACCGCTTGCCCCAATGCTTTCAGCAATACAAATCGAATTTTGCCATCGGAAACTTTTTTATCCAGCCCCATGAGTTGCAAATATTTCTCTGTTCCCAGTTGCGGTCCTTTGATCGGCAACCCTGCCTTTTTGAATAATTCTTTTGTGCGCTCAACATCTTGCTCGCTCAACCAGCCCAGTCGTCGAGACAAATCGGCTGCCATGATTGTTCCCGCTGCAACGGCTTCACCATGTAACCAGACGCCGTATCCCATCGCGTTTTCGATTGCGTGCCCGAAGGTGTGGCCCAGATTCAAGAGGGCGCGTTCGCCGCTTTCTCTTTCATCGTTACCGACTACTTCTGCTTTGTTCTGGCAACTGCGCACAATGGCATATTGCAGCGCTTCCGCATCGCGCAGGAGCAGTTTTTCAATGTTAAGTTCCAGCCATTCCAAAAATGCCAAATCGCGAATCAAGCCGTATTTGACAACCTCGGCTATTCCGGCTCTCAATTCTTTATCGGATAAAGTACCGAGCGTGGCAACATCGGCAATCACGACTTGCGGTTGATAAAAGGCGCCTATCATATTTTTGCCCAAGGGATGATTGATCCCTGTTTTACCGCCCACCGATGAATCAACCTGCGCAAGCAGGGTTGTGGGGATTTGAATGAACGGGACGCCTCTTAGATAGCTCGCCGCTGCAAAGCCCGTCAAATCGCCTATTACGCCCCCTCCCAAGGCTATTAATGGCGTGGTGCGCTCGCTCCGGCTAGAAAGCAGAGCGTCATAGATCGAATTAAGCGATGCCGAGTTTTTGTACTGTTCTCCATCCGGC
>Ga0224559_1001377_pt1 | contig 13477 bp, 6 predicted proteins | sample 714S33034metaG_FD_180676 | JGI IMG/M metagenome (GOLD analysis project Ga0224559, IMG submission 180676) | Peat soil microbial communities from Stordalen Mire, Sweden - 717 S3 30-34 | ecosystem: Environmental > Terrestrial > Soil > Wetlands > Peat | place: Sweden: Norrbotten County, Stordalen... | reverse complement strand
CCGGGCTGTACGAGATCGTCGGTCTTCAACCGGGCGCATACACGCTCACTGTCGATAGTGCCGGCTTCAAGCGAGCTTCGCAGACCATCGATCTTGAAGTTGGCCAGCAAGCTACGCTCGACCTGCAGATGCACCTTGGCTCCGATTCACAGACGGTCACGGTGAAGGAGTCGGCTGAGCTGCTCAAGACGCAGGATGCAAGCGTGGGCGAAGTCGTGGATCAGCGTTCGGTGGATTCGCTGCCGCTGAACGGCCGCATGTTGATCGACTTGGTCCTCACTGTTCCGGGTGCGCACATCAGCCACGGCGCAGCGGTTGGAGACATGAGTTCCCTTTATTGGCGGCCGGGCCAGCGTTCGGCGGTAAGCATTGGCGGAAGCCGCCCCAACGCCAATTACTTCCTGCTCGATGGCGCAACCAACACCGACCCCACATTCAGCACGCAAAACCTGAGCGCCTCGCCGGATGCAGTGCAGGAGTTCCAGGTGGAAACCGGCAGCTATTCAGCCGAAATGGGCGGAGCCGGAGGCGGACAGATCAATATCGTCACCCGTTCCGGTTCCAATCGCTTCCACGGCACGGTCTATGAGTTCCTTCGCAACGGCGCCATGGACGCACACTCCTTCAACCAGATGGGCAGTTCGAACTTTCTGGTGCAGAACAACTTCGGCGCCTCACTTGGCGGCCCTGTGAAGCATACGGGCAAGACCTTCTTCTTCGTGAACTACGAAGCGCTGCGGCACGTGGAGACGGACGCCATGGTGGACACGGTTCCCACGGCAGCCGAGGACGCCGGTGACTTCAGCCAGAGCGGAGTGAACATCTACGATCCGAATACCACGGTCCCGAATCCCGGCTACAACTCCAGCCTGCCGGCGAGCCCGTCCAATCCGCAGTACATCCGCCAGCAGTTCTCCTACAACGGAGTGTTGAACGTGATCCCGCCGGGACGGTTGACGCAGGCGGCCTCGATCATGCTGAACAAGTACACGCCTCAGCCCAACACAATGAACATGGGCAGCATGACCATGATGGGGCAGCCGACGGTGATTGGCGCGGGCAACGACGCCAACAATTATCTCGACACCCGCAATGAACGCATGACCGACGACCAAGGAACGGTCCGCGTAGACCACAGCTTTGCGAACGGCGATCTGGCCTTCTTCCGCTACTCCGTATCAAGCGAGTACGGCTTCATGCCCGAGGGTCTGCCCGGATTCGGCCTCTACCACGACAATTTCTCGCAGCACGGAATCCTGGCCTGGAACCGCGTTCTTTCGCCGCACATGGTCAACATGGCGTCTGTGGCGATCTCGCGCCTCGTGATGATGCACACCACCGAAAGCGCCGCTAAGAACGACATTGTCACACAGCTGGGCATCACAGGCACCGGCTTTGGCGGCCCAAACGCGTGGGGCGCGCCTTACTTTACGGTTCAGGGATACTCGCCTCTTGGCGACAACTACCTTGCCACACCGATGCACGCCTGGGATACGGTCATCGAAGGACGAGATTCGTTCAACTGGCAGATCGGCCGCCATAGCGCCAAATTCGGAGGCGCATACCAGAAGTTCATCTGGCCCATGTGGGGCTTCTTCCAGAACCGCGGCTATTACCAATACACAAATGGCTACACCACGCAACATGCGCTCAACGACGGCAGCACTGGATCGGCCCTGGCCAGCTTCCTGCTGGGCCTGCCGGCTGCCCGCCAGGGGCAGGTGGGCGTGCCGCAGATGCAACTGCGCCAGTGGTATGCGGATGCCTACGCGCAGGATGCCTGGCGGTTGACCTCGACCACCACACTCAACTATGGCCTCCGTTACGAGTTCATGAGCCCGCTCGTCGATCTCGACTATACCAACAGCAATCTGGACCTCTCCAGCGGTGCACCTCAGGTCTTTATCGGCGGGCAGAACGGGTATCCGCGCGGCCTGATGTATGCCAACCACACGAACTTTGCGCCGCGGCTGGGCCTGGCGCAGATCTTTCCGAAGCTGGGAGTGGTGGGGCATATCGCATACGGAATCTTCTACACCCCCGTGGACATGAATACATGGTGCAATCAGCGCCACAACGTACCGTATGTCTTTCCGGAAACTTCCCAGAGCGATCCCTTCATTCCCAGCATCACCTCCTTGAACTTTCCCACGCCGGTATTAGGCACAACAGCGGTCAGCTTCACCTCGGTTCAATTGCATGCGGCCGCGCAGTACATGCAGCAGTGGAGCGCCTCGCTCGAAAAGCAGTTGGGTGGCCAAACCACGGTTGAAGTCGGGTATCTCGGCGCAGGCGGCTTTCACCTGCAGCGCTCCCACCTCATCAACAACGCTCAGCCGGGACCGGGCCTGATTCAGCCCCGGCGTCCTTTCCCCAAGATCGGCTTCGTGGCTAACACCGTATTCCCGGCGGCGGTGGCTAGCACCATGACCAGCTCCACCTTTCCGGTGAGCACGATCAACCTGCTCGAGAACTCATCGCAAAGCTGGTATGACGCAGCCTACGTGAACGTGCGCCGCCGCTATGCAAACGGCCTGAGCTTTCTGGCTAACTACACCTTCGCCAAAGCGCTTGAAAACGCGCCGGACTTCCGTTCGCCCATGTTCGAAGCCGCCACTCCCCAGGACAACAACAACCTCAACGCGGAGAAAGGACCAGGCTGTGACATTCGCGACCGATTTGCCCTGAGCGCGGTTTACAACTCGCCAACCGTCGGCTCAAGCCGCCTGACCCGTACCCTGACCCGCGACTGGCGCGGCTCCATCGAGTACCAGGTACAGACCGGCTTCCCCCTGACCATCTCTGTCTTTGGCGACACTGCCAACGCCGGAACCGTGGTGGGCGAGAACCCCATTCGAGCTAACCGCGCGAGCCAGCCGGTTTTCGGATCGGGCACGCGTAACTCGACCACATGGTTTAACCCGGGCGCATTTCTCGCGCCGCCAGCCTACACCTTTGGCAACGTCGGCCGGAACTCGGTCTATGGCCCCGGCTTGCAGACCATGGATCTTGGCCTGGTCCGTGAGTTCAGCCTTGCTGAAAAAGCCAGATTCGAGGCCCGCGCCGAGTTCTTCAACGCTCTCAACCACACCAACCTGGGAACGCCCAACCGTTTCGTCAACACCTCCAGCTTCGGAAGCATCACCGAGGTTGCCACGCCGGGCCGCGAAATCCAGGTGAGTGCGCGAGTCAGCTTCTAGACCAGTTCTCCAATGAGCGTAGAGGGGCTTTGAAAGGGCACGGCTTCAGCCGTGCCATAAATGCCGCAAATCTTATCGGGCTTTAGCCCCTGAGGGAATGCTTCTCCCTCTATATCGTTTGGAGAACTGCTCTAGCCGGCTCGCAGCATGAACGCCAAACGGGGCGGGCCTCGGTCCGCCCCCTTTACCCGCTCTCGAACCTGCGTACAAGAAAGTTCCACGCTTGCAGCCACGAACTGGTCCTGACCACAAGGTGGATCTTCTAAGTGCTTATCCGTATAGAAGTAGCGCCGACCTCCAGGTCGGCTGTCTTGTGGGCCTCCTGGCCCGCACACGAACCCTGGCGGCGTGGACGCCGCCAGTACAGCCGCTCTAGAGAGCGGCGCTACTCGAATGCGCAATTTACGGATAAGCTCTAAGTGCAGCGAAACCGCGGAGGCGATATTAAAGGAATGTTAATAGATGCTCATCTACCTGTGGATAACATAGGCATCAATATGTCAAGAGTTAGTTAATTCGATTCAAGACTTACGGATAGCTAACATTGCAATAACTTCATTAAAAGAATGTGAATTCGTCATATATTCACACAACTCTGAGAGGCTGTGAAACGGAAGCAGCTACAGTTACTTTTGCTTCTGAAAGCTTATTCCCGATGCCGCACATTATCCTCCTGCATGCCGATACAATTCACAACTGGCTTCTTGTTTCAAGTATCGAGATGCAAGAGCACAAGGCATCTGCTACGCAAATGTGCACAGCCACGAACCAACCAGATACTCAATGAAAAAGAGAGGCCCAATGAACTACAAGCTGAAAACTGCTGCCGTAGCAATTCTGGTAGCCGGTCTAGTTGCCGCATCCGCATACGCCGCCGACCCAAAACCGCCAGTCAAGAAACACGTAGCCGCCAAGAAGGCCAAGACGCCTCCGCCACCGACGGTTGCCGAGCAGATTCAATCGTTGCGCGAGGAATTCCAGGGTCAGATCGATAGCCTGAAGACCGAAATCGCCGACAAGGATGCGCAGCTGCGGAAGGCGCAGGAAGCCGCGGCCGAAGCCCAGGCCGCCGCGGACAGGGCCCAGGCAGCAGCCTCGGCTTCGAACCAGGCAGTCACCGATAACGCGGCCGCCGTCACCACGCTGCAAAGCACCGTGACCGACATGAAGGCCGCCAACGTCTCGATTGTCACTACGCTCTCCGATGAAACCGCGGCAATCAAGAAGGCTATCAACAATCCCGCGACGCTTCATTACAAAGGCATCACCCTCACTCCCGGAGGCTTCGTGGCGGGTGAAACTGTGTACCGCAGCAAGGCCACCGGCGGCGACATTCCCACCGCTTTCAACGCCATTCCCTATGAAAAAGCCGATGCCTATCAGTTGAGCGAGTTCTTCGGCAGCGCGCGTCAGTCGCGCCTCTCCTTGATGGCCGAGGGCAAGACCAGTTGGGGTACGCTACGCGGCTACTGGGAAGCTGACTGGCTGGGCACCGGCATCACGTCCAACAACAACCAGTCCAACAGCTACGTCGTCCGCCAGCGCGTCATCTGGGCACAGGCGGCGCTGAACAACGGCTGGGCTTTCACCGGCGGGCAGTTGTGGTCACTGGCCACAGAAGACAAGAAAGGCATCTCCAACATCTCCGGCGACATCATGACGCCGCAGACGATAGACCCCAACTACGTTACGGGCTTTGTTTGGACCCGTCAGTACGGATTCCGCGTCACCAAGACGTTCCCAAAGGCGGCCTTCGGCTTCGCGGCTGAGAATCCGCAGCTCCTCTACACCGCCTCACTGGCCGGCAACACGGCCTACGCCGTGATCGGCAACGCCGGCGCAAACGGCGGAAACTACAACGCCGCCATCAGCGCCTGCACCCCGGCGACCTCCATCGTCAACTACACGAACCAGGCCCAGGTTGACGCCTCCGGCGCTACCCTCGACATCGCCGTTCCCGTCTACAAGACGCTCAACGGATGCGCCGATATCGCCACCCTCTCCTTCAACCAGGCGCCCGATTTGATTGTGAAGGCCGCCTTCGACCCAGGATGGGGTCACTATGAGATCTTCGGCATCGGCGGGTTCGCCCACGAAACCGTCTACCCCGGCGAAACGACAAACAGCAACCTCTACGGCGGCCTGACCGACGTAGCCACCGGCGCGGTTGTGGCGCCCGCGCTGACCACCGCCGGGTTCTATAACACCGGCATCCGCGTCGGCGGAGTGGGCGGCAGCTTCCGCGTCCCCATCATTCCCGACAAGCTCATCTTCGGCGCCAAGGGCCTCTTCGGACCCGGTGTGGGCCGCTATGGCGACTCGACCCTGGCTGACGTGACCACAAATGCCCTGGGCCAAATCTCGCCCATTCACAACGTCTCCGGCCTGTTCACCCTTGAAGCCAATCCCACCCCCCGCCTGGCCCTCTACCTGAACTATGGCGGCGATTACGCCGGCCGTGACGATTACGGTGTAGCCGGCGTAACAACTTCACTGGGCGCGCCGAGTGCGGACTTCTGCGCAACTATCTCTGGCGTCATCACCTGCAGCACGTCGTCCACCGCGGCGCTGATCGCGGCGGGCGGCAAGTGGGGCGGCCACTGGGGCGCTCCCAGCAACGCGGCTGTAGGCTACGGCTCACGGCTGCTCTCCAACTCTGCCTGCCTTACCCAAGCCAACCCCGGCTACAACGGCGGCGGTTCAACCGGATACATCCCGGGCGGCTCCTGCGGCGCACAGACTCGCGACGTGCAGGAAGTGACCGGCGGCTACTGGTACGACTTCTACAAGGGCGATCGCGGCCGTCTCCGCCAGAGCGTCCAGTATGGCTATGTGGTTCGCGAAGGCTGGTCGGGCGCTGCCGTCAGCGGCATCAACATCGGCGCCAAGGGCATCGACAACATGTTCTGGACCAGCTTCCGCTACTATCTCCCATAACCCGCGAACATTAGGGTTCTGCGGAAACAGAAAGGGCAGCCCAAACATCGGGCAGCCCTTTCTTGCTTTCCTGAGGAGGGTCTTACGGCAGTACATACCGAAGGTTGGCATATCCCGCAAACACATGCGCATCCTTCGGAGTTGAGGGAGCCACATACCACGGCGCCCTGGTGATATACGAGCCTTGCGTGATGAACAGCACCGATCCGTAGCCTTTCTGCTTCCACAGCGTGGTTTGCGAGGCGAAGGTGGTCTCGGAGATGTTGCGGTTATTGGAGTTCGCGCTTCCCCTGAATCCATAGCCGACCAGCGTTCCGGTGCTCGGATCGGTGGAGAAGACGCGATCGAAGTAAGCGTCGCTCCATGAGAACGCGAGCAGGTTGCGCTTATTGGCTTGCCATTCCAAAGAACCGATGCCCGCGCCGGAATGCACCAGTTGCGCCTGGAACGGTCCGGTCTTGGAGCCAGCCTGTTCGACCACAAATCCCGGGCCAAGGCCGCCGATATAGCGCCCGCCGCCATCGCTCCAGTAGCCGGTGGCAATGAGGTGGAGATTCCTTACCACCTCGAGATTGACCGCGGACAGGACGCCGGCCCCTTCGTGGATGTTCGTCGCAGTGGTTGTTTTGGTCACGGAGACAGGAGTGACGATATCGACCGGCGTCACGAGACCCGCAGTCTCGAAGTGCCACTTGCGGCCACCCCACCCGGCATCGGCAGACAGCTTCGAAATAATGTCCGGATGAAGCGTAGGCGTTGAAGTTCCGCCTCCCGAACCGGAACTGGAGCTGAGGTCGGTTTCGGTGGTGCTGAAGAGCGATGGGGATGTGGCCGCGCCGCCGGTGAACTGCTCGGGGTTTTCAAGGGACAGGCCCCACGCGACATTCTTATTGAAGTGATAGACGCCGCGTATCTGAGCCTGACGCGCATAGGTGAGGCCCACCTGGTAGTTGCTGTCGAGGTGAAGGGTGTTGTAGACCTCGGAAAGAAACGGCGACACGCCAACGCGGTTAGGCGTGAGCAACGACCAGCTCTGGCCGCCGAGCGCCTCCCAGTGGCCGTGTGAGATATCGGTGAAATAGACGCGTAGGCGCATGGTGTCGGAGTTGGTGCTGACGTAGGCGTTGGAGGGTAGATAGCCGTTGAAATCGGCCTCGCCGTACCCAAAGACCTTGGTTCCTCCAAAGGTTTCGTCGGCGCGGAGTGTGATGCGCGAGCCCTGTGCGGTAAAGCGCGCCTCGCTCAGTTCGCCGGTCACCGTGTTGTTGTACGGAATGGCGGCAAAGGATGTGCCCAGACCGCTGCCCACGTCGGTGGAACGGTAAATCACGGTGAAATCCGCCCAGCCGCCAGGCGTAAGCGACCCGTTGCCGAAGTGGAGTGAAACTGGAGCATCGGCCGACTCGGTTCCCGTCCCTTGCTGTGCCCCGGCTGGCGCTTTGGAGCCAGGCTCGAGTGCGGGCTGGGTGGCCGAGGAACTTGACGACGCTGTCAATGCATGGGTTCCGGAGTTCAACAGTGCCGCCGTGGAGGCAGCAGCCAGTTCCTGATCGTGCTCCGAGTCCACGCCATTCGCCGGCCTGGACGCCGCCACTTCGCGCCGCAGTTCCTCAATCTCGATCTGCTGCCGATCGATCTGCTGGCGCTGCTCCTGAAGCTGCTGTGCCTGCGACTTGATCACGGTCTGGACCTGTTCCAAAACCGCTCTCACGTCAGCCGCGGCGATGGGCGCGGTCACTGATGCGCCACCAGCCGGTGCGGGAGTTGCCGCAGCAGGACTTGATGGGACAGGACCTGGCTCCGCCGCGGATGGACCACTTTCGGCCATGCCCGGTTGTCCGGCCATGCCAAGAACAAGAAACAATCCAATAAACTTGCGTACCATTTGGCCTCCTGAATGATTCCAAGCCGCTCAAGGGCTAAAACGCAGCGCCGTGCCGGATGGAGCATCGTGTTTAGTTTGCTGATTTTGCTTGCCGATGAATCCACCTAGCGCCGGGGAAGGGGCGAACGGCGGCGACAGCCACGACACGAACACAGCGCCGCCGGCCTGCTCAATGAGCGGGCGGTGTGGGCGCGGAACTGTTTGGTCTCAGAAATAAACATGGAGTTCCCGTGTTCGAGAGGCATCGAGATTCAAATCTGATTTGACAGGACAAAATCGCGGACAGGCCAGCGGGCGCTAGCGGCAACGGCGACAACAACACGCGATTCTGGTGGTCATGGTGTGCATAGTGTTACAGATACCGTCCCCTTAATGTAAAGGGGACGGGGATTGCTGTCAACGGAAACGCCACGGCGATCCTCTTCAACTCTTGCGCGAGTTCCCCGCATCGCACGCAGACGTGAGCGCTATCACAGCCAAGCCCGCAACTCTGTACCTATTCTATGGAATTGGCCGGAGTTTCGAAAAACTGCCAAGGGTTTGAGCAAGCAGAGTTTTTCCTTGCTGCAGGGGAGACGCGATCTCACCCACAGCACCGATAAAGCAGACAGCGGCAGAGCCACCGCGTGACGAGGAAAAACAGCCTCGTGGGGCTCTGCCGCTGTCTTGGTATTCACGGGGCTCTCGCATCGTTCAATGATGACAAACTCGCCAAATCGCCTGGAGCAACTTGAAACGCTCGCCACCCTTTTGCGCGAGGAAAACACGCTCGCGCTGGCCACCGTCGACGAGCATGGCGATCCGAGCATCGCGCCGCTCTTCTATCTCGTTGACGAAGATCTCTGCTTGCTCTGGCTCTCTTCCCCATCCAGCTTGCACAGTCGGAATCTCAAGAGAGTGCCCAGGGCGGTTGCCACGGTTTACCGGCACACAGAGAGCTGGAGCGACATCCGCGGCGTGCAAATGCGCGGCCTTGTTACGGTGGTCAAGGATCGGAAACGGCGTCGGCTTTTGATAAAAAGCTACTCTGAGCGATTCAAGCTAGGCACACTTTTTGTTGCCGCAATAAGCCGCTGCAGCCTGTATGAGTTTCGGCCCGGCTTCTTCCGCTTTATCGATAACTCAAAGGGCTTCGGTTACAAGTTCGAACTCATACGTGAGATCCACGACGCGACCCGGTCTAACTCCCGCGGCCTCTGAAAGACATTCCTCTGGCAAAGTTCAGGCATTGACGCTGTTCTGCGGAGTTCCTCCGCGCAGCGTCTCAAGAACGAGCGACAGCGCAACTTCCCAACCGGGCATGCGCACCCCGAATGTCTCCTCGATGCGCCGGCACGACAATCGCGAATTGGCTGGACGCCGGGCGGGGCGGGGAAACTCGCTGGTCTTGATCGGGACAAGATTGGGCGTCGCAGTTCCATTGACCGCACACTGATCCGCGAGAAGAGCTTTCGCAAATCCAAACCATGTGGTCTCTCCGCCATTGGTCAGGTTGTAGATTCCGCTTCGTCCTTGAAGTCCGCCCTTCGCGGGAAGCAGAATCTGCGCCAATATGTCCGCGGTAGCTTGTGCGATGCATTCGCTTGAGGTTGGAGCGCCGAGTTGGTCATCCACAATCCGCAACTCGCTACGCTCCCCGGCCAGGCGCAACATCGTCAACAGGAAGTTACTTCCGCGCGCTCCATACACCCAGCTTGTGCGCAGAATCAGCGCCTCGCATCCAACCGCCTGGATGGCCAGGTCGCCGGCAAGCTTGGTCTTTCCATAAACACTCAGCGGGTTGGGCGTATCGGTTTCAAGATACGGGCTCGGCTTCGCGCCATCAAAGACATAATCGGTGGAGTAATGCACCAGGATGCTGCCCAGCCGCTTGGCCTCTTCCGCAATCACGCCTGGCGCCGTACCGTTGACCGCCATGGCCAACTCCGGCTCGCTCTCTGCCTTGTCGACGGCCGTGTAAGCAGCGGCATTCAGGATGACCGCCGGTTCCGACGCGCGTACTGTCTCGCGAATGGAATCCGGCTGGGAGAAATCTACCTTGGGATATTCAACTGAAGCTACCTGTCCCAGGCAGGCCAGCTTGTGGCGAAGTTCCCATCCCACCTGACCGAAACTACCAAAAATCAATATCTTTGCGTTCGCCATCCGATTCCTTTAGTACGACTCTATCTTGAAAGCCTTTTACCTGCAACCGATTGAGCAGGCTCCAGATATCTGCAATATCAGGTTGCACATCGCCATCGGTAAAAGGGAAGGATTTCGAGTTCAAGCCGACACCGGCTCCAGCATCTCCGGAGCCACCTCCATGGCCGCGTGTTGATTGATGAGTCCCAGCGTCAGAACGAACCGATTGCCGGTGCATTTTCTAACCAGCGTCCCTTCAATTCCCCGCATCATGCCGCTCTTGATGCGAACCTTCTCGCCGACCACGAGTTCGCGATACGGTTCGACCCGCTGGCCGCGCAACCCGCAACGCAGAATCTCCACGTCGGAATCGGGAAGTGGCACTCCTTCTCTGCGGTTGCCCACAATCTGCAGAACCCCGGGAGACTCGAGGACCTTCACGCGTTCCCGCGAACTGATATGCACGAAAAGATATGTGGGGAACAGCGGCAGAATGGTCTTGACCCGCTGCCGGTTCTTCCACAGCCGAACCGTCTCGTAGGTGGGAAGAAACGTCTCGATCTCCCGCAAGCCCAGGTGCCTTACCACAGACTTTTCGCTTTGCGGCGCCGTGAAGACCGCGTACCACCTCCGCTCGCCTGACCGGACCCCCAATCCGCGGTCCAGATGCATGTTGCCGGATGAATCCGCACCGAAGTTTTCCGCGCCCATTCAACCCCTCGCTTTCAAATGCGACAACCTGCGGACAATGAAGAAATCAAGACCGAGCCAGCTCAACCGCGTCGCGCAGCCAGGTCAGGCTCTTGCCAGATTCCGATCGCTTCGACGCCCCATATCGCCGGGAGTTGCCCGGACCATGAAATCCAACGAGTGAAGCGCCTGAACAGGCTTACTGGCCGGAGCGCCGATCTTCTCCAGCAGCAAATCGAATGAAAGATCGCCACGAAGCCGCCGCAGGGCCGGATCGGATCCGAACCCCAGGCTCCAAAGAGACCCCTCGGCATACGCGGCTTCAAGCCACGGAACCGCCTGCCGCGCATTGCCCAAACCAATCAAAACCAGCGCGCGGCCGTATGCATTGTTCGGTTTCTTCTGGGCGCTCGGTTGCTCCAGATTTTGATATGCGTCCAGCGCGTTGCCGGTCTGCTTTGTGATTGCGTAGGCATACCCCAAAGCGCCCTGCAAGGTCTGGCTGCGCGGAAAATCGGCAGCGATGGCTTCGATGCGGTCAATGCTCGCCGCCGTGGAGCCGGCCTGGTTCAACGCAAGCGCTTCGATGGCGCCTATCGTGGCGCCGCTTCCGCCGCTCCCCCTCACCTGCGCTACCAGTTCCAGCGCTCGTTCAAAGTCGCCCTGCAGATACTTGCTCCAGCAGACAAGAGCGCCCAGCGTGGAAACCAGCGTGTTCTGCATCCATGCCTCCCATGCGCAATGCGAAGCGCTCGCCAGGTCGCCTTCCGCGATGTGCAGCAGGGCCATCCCGGCCAGGGCAAACGACATTCTGGGTTGCTTGCTCAACACGTCTTCAAAGCCCGCGCGCGCCTGCCGCCACCTTCGCTGGTAAACCATGTTGAGCCAGGCTTGGCTGCATCTTCCGTCAAGGTCCTGAGAGTCCAGTTGAGCCGCCCGCCGCAGCGCCTCGGTTGCGCAGGGGTATGCCACCGATCCGTCCATCACGCCTTCCAACGATGCGGAAATCATGGTGTCGGCCAAGCCGATAAGTGCCCGCGCGTTGCCTGGATACTGATCGATCGCCTTGCGATAGATCCCGGCAATCGTATTCAGATTCTCTTCCGAGTGGGTCTCCCACATCTCCGCGGCGCGCGCCGTCAGCTCCAGCGATCTTCGCTTCCGGGTCTCATGCGCCTCATCCCTGTCTGCCTCGCCGCCGCGGGTTTCTTCGTCCAGGCTCATGAGCCAGCGATCGATCTCCGGCGAGTAGGCGAATACCGATCCCTTGCAGCCGCCAAAATGATGAACCGGCAAGCCGTGGAACGCATGCCATCGCTGCACGGTCCGCGGGCTGCGTTCAAGATAATCGGCAATCGATTTCCAGGAATCCAAACGCAATTTAGGCATGATTCTGCAAACCTTTCTTGGCAAGTCAGGAATTGCAGGTCTTGGGAAGGAATGGAATTCAGGGTGGTGCGGATTCTCGCAATTGAATGCGTATCGCCTGAGAAACTCGGATGGGCAAACTATAGCCCAACTAAGGATGCGAATGCAATGAAGCTTTGATGAATTGCTTCTCCTGCTGACTGTACGGGCAGGGTTCATTCAATGCAAGCGAAAACATCAGCAACTTGACACAGATTGGCGCGTCTTGTCGCAACATGGCGGATCATGATGCGAAATGTCTCATCTTTGCGACAATTCGGCGTGTGCATGCACTCACGCAAACTCGCTGCCGCCTGCAACGTCCGCAAAGATCTTTTTCCTGGGAAGACAGCGTTGTTGTTGTTGTTGGATGAGAGCCAATGCGACCAGTGGTATCCGCCGCACAGATGGTCGTTTATGTTTTGAAAGGGCACGACTTCAGTCGTGCCGTAAACGGCCCAAAATGAACTGGGCTTCAGCCCCTGAGGGATGCCTCTCCTACGAACTCCTCCCAATCGTAGGCATCTGTAAATGACCCTATTTGCGGCGGCCTACACTAGGACATCAAGCCAAGTTAGCCGCAACGCCGGGCAGAAGCAAGCAGTTATTGGACTAAAGTAACTTCTGATTCAAGTCGAAGTCGCACATTGGGACTCAGCCTGTTCGACTTACTTAGAGCTTGTTTCAAGAAACTGCTCGTCGCGGCTAGTGTCAGGGCACGACTTCAGTCGTGCCGAAAAGGGCCGGAAGAAGAAAGGGTTTTAACCCCTGAGAGATCGCAGCCGAGATTCGGCGCACTTGAAATACGCTTTATTGGGCGCGTGGTTCGCCCGTCGGCAGAAAGGCAGCGCCGGAAACTTCGTCGCCCGAGGCCAGCACATCCCTTAATCGCTCCGCATTGGCGCCGCTGCGACAGACGCCTGCCACCAGCATTCGCAGCGCAGTGGCCGGCGTCGTCTCCGGCTGCAGGCGGAATATCCATGGAATGTTCGTCGAGGTCAGCGTCTTGTCGCTGCTCAGCGCGACCACCGGAACAAAGCTCTTGAGCGCCAGTTGCTCTGACAAATGGCTGGCGTTGCGATCGAGGGCGACGATAGCAAGCGCGTGCTCGTCCATCAGCGCATGAACCAGTTCGGTTGATGCCGCTCCCCAATTCTGATCGCTCTCGACAGGCAGCAGCTTCAGCGGGCGCCCTTTTGCCGCGCCGAACCGCAGCTCCGCCTGCACTTCAGGC
>Ga0224559_1001376_pt1 | contig 13478 bp, 11 predicted proteins | sample 714S33034metaG_FD_180676 | JGI IMG/M metagenome (GOLD analysis project Ga0224559, IMG submission 180676) | Peat soil microbial communities from Stordalen Mire, Sweden - 717 S3 30-34 | ecosystem: Environmental > Terrestrial > Soil > Wetlands > Peat | place: Sweden: Norrbotten County, Stordalen... | reverse complement strand
TCGCGCGCGTTTTGCAGGTCAAACGCAACGGTAAAAAGACCTTCGTTATTACCGACGCCGGAATGAACGACCTGATCCGTCCGGCGCTCTATCAGGCGCATCACGAGATTGTGCCGGTGAGGCCGCGCGATGGGAAGCCGCGCGTGGTGGATGTGGTGGGGCCGATCTGCGAGTCGGGCGACTTCTTTGCCCACGATCGCAAGCTGCCGCCGCTGGAGCCGGGGGATCTGATTGCGATTCTGGACGCGGGAGCCTACGGAATGGCGCAAAGCTCGAATTACAACACGCGGCTGCGGCCCGCCGAGGTGCTGGTGGAGGGCGCAAAGGCGCGCCTGATCCGCCGCCGTGAGATGATGGCCGACCTGCTGGCGCCGGAGATTTTGTGATATGCGCTGAACTGCATCCGATTGTTTCCATGCGCCATCAAACATCTGGTTTTAACGCGCATGAATGGATTCAGAGCGTTTCTACTTTCCTTTGCTAGCCTGATGACTGAAGAATGGATGGTGTTTTCGCATGGCGAAAGTAACACTAGTATTTGCGGTTCTATTGATTGTTCTGGGACTAGCCGGCTTTTTTGGCACCGGCAGCGCTCACCCCACCGCGCTGATTCCCGCGTGGATCGGCCTCGCGCTGGGTCTCTTTGGCGCGCTGGCGATTAGCCCCGACGAGAAGCGTCGCAAGCTCTTCATGCACATCAATGTGACCATTGCGTTGCTGGGCGCTATCGGCGCGGGCGCCGAGCTTATTCGTAGCAGCCACGCCAATCTCGTGGCGCACAGAGCGCCGAATCTCTGGGCAATGTACTCGAAGTTTACACTCGAAATGCTTCTATTCCTCTATGTGCTGCTCTGCGTGCGCTCGTTTATCAATGCGCGCCGTTCGGGGAAGGTTTAACGCATGGCGAGTATGGGGCATGGTGGAATGAATATGGGTGCGCGTGCCGAACGCACGCCGCACGGACGCAGCGGACGCGCGGCAGCGGCTGATCTACCCAAGAAAAAGCCTAGTCTTAAGAAGCTCTGGCCGCAGATCAAGGCACTGGTTCGCCCGCGCCTGGGGCTGCTGGTGGCCGGGATGGGGCTGATGGTCGTCAACCGCGTGGCGCTGCTGGTGATGCCCTATGTTTCCAAGCCGCTCATGGACAAAGTGCTCAATCAGGATCACCCGCATCCAGAGCTTTTGCCGGTAATCATCGTAGCGGTTTTCACGGCCATGGTGGTGCAGGCGATTACCTCGTTCGCATTGACGCAACTGCTTTCCAAGGCCGGCCAGCGGTTGATCGCGGAGATGCGCCGCCAGGTGCAGCGCCACGTGGGGCTGCTGTCGGTCGCCTACTACGACGAAAACCGCACTGGCACTCTGGTCGCGCGCATCATGACCGACGTGGAAGGCGTGCGCAATCTGGTCGGCACAGGACTGGTGGAGTTTGTGGGCGGGCTGTTCACCGCTGTTTTGGCCTTTGTCTATCTGCTGCACCTCAGCGCGTCGGTGACCTTGACGGCCTTTGCAGTGATGGGCGCTTTCGTCTTCGTCCTGCAATATGCCTTCAGGGTGATCCGGCCCATCTTCCGCGAGCGCGGCAAAATCAACGCCGAGGTGACGGGCCGCCTGACTGAATCGCTGGGCGGCGTGCGCGTCATCAAGGGCTATCACGCGGAAGAGCGCGAGGCGGGCGTCTTTGCCCTCGGCGTAGATCGCCTGCTGGCCAATGTGATGAAGTCGTTGACCATGACCAGCGCTCTCTCCGCGACTGCAACCACGGCCATTGGCCTGCTGACGGCCATCGTGATGAGCATGGGCGGACATTTGATTATGGCCCACCAGTGGACCTTTGGTGATTATCTGAGCTACAACATGTTTCTGGTCTTTATGACTGCGCCGATCTTTCAGATTGTGGCCATCGGCACGCAACTGACCGAGGCCTTCGCCGGCCTGGACCGCACCAATGAAATCATGTCGGAACTGGAAGAGAACCAGACTCCCGGCCGCACGGAAAAGATGCCGTCGATTCAAGGCACGGTGCGCTTTGAGGAGGTCGAGTTTGCCTACGACGCGGACAAGCCGGTGCTTCACGGGATCGATTTTATCGCCGAGCCGGGGACGGTGACCGCGCTGGTCGGCTCGTCGGGTTCAGGAAAATCAACGATCATCAGCCTGTTGTGCGCCTTCCACTCGCCCACCAAGGGCCGCATCCTAGTGGACGATGTGGACTTGGCGCACGTGGATTTGAACACCTTCCGCACGCAGTTGGGCGTGGTTTTGCAGGAGTCGTTCCTCTTTGATGGATCGATCCGGGAAAACATCCTCTTTTCGCGGCCCAATGCAACGGAAGAGGCGTTTCTCTTCGCCTGCCGCACGGCGCGCGTGGACGAGTTTGCCGAGCGCTATGACGAAGGATATGACACCATCGTCGGCGAGCGCGGTGTGAAGCTCTCCGGCGGCCAGCGCCAGCGGCTTTCGATTGCTCGCGCTCTCTTGGCCGAGCCGCGGATTCTGATTTTGGATGAGGCCACCAGTTCGCTCGACTCCGAGTCGGAAGCGATGATTCAGGCGGGGTTGAATCAACTGATGCAGGGCCGCACAACCTTCGTGATTGCTCACCGGCTCTCGACGATCAGGAGAGCCGATCAGATTCTGGTCGTCGAAGGCGGGCTGATCGTCGAGCGCGGCAACCATGCGGAGCTTTACGCGCTGCGCGGCCGCTACTACGACCTCTACACACGCCAGCACGGCCTCGAAGCAAATCTCTTCCTCGCGCCGGGTGAGGGCGATACGGTTGACTTCCCCGCGGAAACAGGATAAGTTTTCAGTGACGCAAGATGAAGGGAGGCCCCATGCAGCTAGAAATCAAAAGTCCGGAGTTGCAGGTCTTGATCGCTCAGCGGATCGAGAAAAACACATTCCCCGGAATCGAAGAGATTCTGATTCAGGCGCTCAACGCTCCCTTGCATCTGAAGCCGCAGAACGTGGGCAGCAACCCACGAAAAAATGGCCGGAAGAGTCTTGCCGCGTTGTTTGCCGATTCGCCCTTCAAGGGACTTGATCTCAGTTTTGATCGCGAACAAGATACAGGTCGCGGCTTCCGGCTATGAATGGCTATCTTCTTGACACAAATATACCCTCAGAGTTGACGCGCCCACGACCTGAGGAGCGCGTTGCTGCGTGGCTGGAGTCTGCCGACGACGAACAATTATTTTTCAGCGTCGTCTCCCTTGGCGAGATTGTAAAGGGCGTTTCCTTGCTTGCCTCAGGCCGTAAAAGAAATGAACTGGACCAGTGGCTGGAAACAACGTTGCGTCCCTGGTTTGGAGCCAGGATTCTTCCCGTGGATGAAACGGTGGCGAGGCACTGGGGAGTCTTGACTGCTCGACTGGAACATAAAGGAAGAAAGCTCAAGGTCGCCGACGGCATGATAGCCGCAACCGCGCTGGTTCATGATCTGACGATTGTCACTCGCAATGTGAAAGACTTCGCCGGTCTGGGAGCCAATGTCCTCAATCCATGGCTCCCCTGAAGTATCGCTCTCGTAGAAGACATTTTCCCTTTTTACGGAATCACGACAAGAAGCTCCGCTGACACCGGCACCCACACGCGCGTGGCAAGCTCTGGCATGGGCTTGGCCCGGAAGAGCTTCTTGCACTGGTGCGCGGTCCACTTGGCCCAAGCCTTCGACTTCTTGCGGCGCGCGCTATCGGTGGAGATGCCGGTACCCGCGTACATCTGCCGGTATAACTTCGACAGAAACATGAAGGCAATTCTGGAAGTCAGATTCGGGCAGCAGGCGGATCGCTTCCAAATATCTCCCCAGTTATAGAATTTGTCCCAAACTTTTTGCGTGCGCTCGCGAATCTCATCCGAACTCATCGTAGGATGAGGGGTGAACATCTTGGGCCGGACTGCGGTGGGAATCAGCCAGTAGCGCGTGATTGGCACGCCATCCACCATGGTGGGATTCACCGCTTGCTCCTTCTCCCAGCGCCCAAAGTCCACCGTACCGGGAAAAGGCGTCATCATCACAAATTGCGCAAAGGTAATGCCCGCCTTCTTGGCCATGGCGACGGTTGCGTCAAAGGTCGAAGGGCGGTCTGTCGGTAGTCCGAAGATAAACGAACCCAGCACATGAACGCCATGCTCTTTGAAGGTCCGCAGTTGCGCGGCCATCGCGTCGCCAGCCAGATTCCAGTCTTTATAAATAGCCTTCAAGCCCTCCGGCGTCACTGCTTCAATGCCCACCAGCGCTCCCTTGATGTTGGCCTTTTTCATCGCGTCAAGGAAAACGACATCCTCGCCTGCTTCCATGGTCATCTGCGTGTAAAAGACCATATCCTTGGGCAGCTTGGCCATCTCTTCCATCAGGTGGAAGCGCTCGGCGCGCATGGCCGTCAGCTCCTCAACTTTGGCCGTGTTGCCCTGTTCGCGCGCCAGTCGGAGATCGGTAAATGTGACCGGATAGAAGTTATCGTCGGCCAGGGCGATGAAGCGAAATCCGATTCGGCGCAGTTCTACAATTTCGTCGATGACTCTCTGGTGACTCCTCTGCCGCGGCTTCTGTCCGTCGGTGCGCCAGACGCTGCAAAATGAGCAGTGCTTGGGACAGCCGCGAATGGTCTGCACCGAGGCCCACATATATTTTTCCGGGTTCATCAGATCCCAGCGCGCGGCCAGGAACTCGCTGCCGCCGATGCGCCCACCGTCGTAGATTCTTTGCAGCTTGCCCGCCATGCAATCGGTGACTGCGCGACCCCAGGCCACATCGCCGTCGCCGGTGACCACGGCGTGCGCCTGCCCTTGATCCAGCGCCTCTTCGGGAAAGAGCGTGGCGTGAATGCCGCCATAAATCACTGTCGCGCCGCGACCGCGGGCCATCCTGCCCACCTCATAGCCGCGCAACGCGTTGCCGGTGTGGACGCTGATGCCCACGATGTCCCCCGGCTGAATCGTCTCCGGATCAATCTGCTCCAGCGACTCATCGACGAGAATGGGATCGCCAGCCGTGCGGGGCGTGGCCGCCGCCAACACAAAGAGCCAGCGCGGCGTAATGACCGCCGTGCCAAATGCATTATCGCTGGGATTGACCAGATGAACGCTCAACCGAACCTACCTTTTCTCGTGCGAATTGTATTGCGTGGGAGTACGGTGGCCGTGGAGAGCGCCGTCGTGAGGGGGGAGTGGCGATTTTTCCCGCCAGACAGTTCCATCATCATAAAGGCGTCGTGCGTTGCTAATTGTTCAATATTGACCGCTTTGAACCGTTTGGGAAGAAATATGGGTGAATTTCCAATAAAATTCCCGGCTGCCTCAACCTTCTTGCCCAGCCCCTTCCAGCGGAATCGCCACCTGCTCGGCGATCTCCAGGCCAAAGCCTTCCAGCGCGGGAATGTGCATCGGGGTGTTCGAGAGCAGCCGGATGCGCCGGATTCCCAGATCAGAAAGGATCTGCCCGCCCAGGCCGATGGCGCGCAAATTACGCCCGGTCCTTGCTTGCTGGCCTTCCCGCGCGCGCAGTTCCTTGTGCAATACCAGCCGACCGATCTGCGCCACCGAAGCGTCCTTCACAGCCGCCGCACCACTTGCGTCGAAGGCGCTGCCCGCAGTATGCGGATCGTCAATCTCAAAGCCCCGCGAGGTGCTGTGCAGGTAAACCACCACACCGCAGCCCTCCTCGGCGATCATGCGCATCGATTGATCCAGCGTCTCGCGGCAGCGGCAGTCGGCGGCAAAGATATCCCCCGCCGTGCAGCGGGTGTGTACGCGCACCAGCACGGCCCGCTCGCAGGGCGGACGCGTCGCCTCGCCGGAAGCCGCCACAGCCAACTCCCCCGGCAAACCCGCCAGGGTAGGCCCGCAGAGAAAAGCCGGGCAATCCACGCACAGGTCGCCGCGCACCAGCGCAATGTGGCTTTCGCCCCCATTCACCTGGCTCTCGTAGGCGATCATGCGAAACTCGCCGTAGCGCGTCTGGATGCGGCTCTCGCCGGCGCGCGCGATGGTCCGCTCATGGCGCAGCCGGTAGCGGATCAACTCAGCGACGGTCAGAATCCGCAGCCCGTGCTCCTGGCAGAAAGGGATGAGGTCCGGGATGCGCGCCATTGTGCCGTCGTCTTTCATAATCTCGCAGAGCACGCCGGATGGGTCCACCCCAGCCATCCTGGCCAGATCGACCGAAGCCTCGGTTTGCCCCGCCCGCACCAGCACGCCACCCTGGCGCGCGCGCAGCGGGAAGATGTGGCCCGGACGAGCCAGATCAGCGGCTGTTGACTTTGGATCAACCGCGGTGCGGATGGTGAGCGCCCGGTCGTAGGCCGAGATGCCCGTTGTCACGCCTTCACGCGCTTCGATTGATTCGGTAAAGGCCGTGCCAAAGCGCGAGGTGTTCTGCTGGGTCATCGGGAAAAGCCGCAGATAGTCGGCCCGCTCCTCGGTCAGTGTCAGGCAAATCAGTCCTCGGCCAAATTTGGCCATGAAGTTGATCGCCTCGGGCGTCACAAACTCGGCGGCGATGACCAGATCGCCCTCGTTTTCACGATCTTCATCGTCAACAACAACCACCATGCGACCGGCGCGAATCGCAGCGACAGCGCCGGGGACATCAATAAACGGAGGCTCGAAGGTGCGTGTGGTTTCTGGCATCGGCTCTTCCATTCTCGCCGATTGGAGCCGCAAGGTGCAAAAGTGACGGGCCAAACGGCCGCAGTGCCGTTCCAGGTTTTGCCGATCCAATCACGGAAGAATTGAAATTCAACCGACTATTGAACATCTTCCGTGTTCGAAATCCTCTTCAGCTTGCCGGATGCTCTCGGGACGGCCCAGATCGCGCCAGTAGCTCGCATCGGCGCGAAAGGCGATGATCTTCTCTCCCTGAGCCCCCAAGCGCAGGTAGCCGGAAATGATTGAAAACGCGCCCTCTTCTTCCAATTTCGAGAAAATTTGCGGAGAAAGAACGTGAATCCCGGAGAACGCCAACGCCGTCAGGTTTTCATCTCGCGGATGCCCCAGATACTGTTTTTGAGAACTAGTAGAATTCGGGTGCCCCAGGTCTCGATTTTGAGACCTGGGATGGATTGAAATCTCATCACTTCCGGCTCGGCGTCCACACAATTGTCCAGACTCGTCGAAGAGTAGTTGCCGCGAACTCCCGCGCTGCTGAACGGCTAGCGTGGCCAGCGCGCCGCTCTCTCGGTGGAAGCGCACCATTTCCCCCAGATCAACAGTGCTCAGAACATCCACATTGTGCAGGATGAACGGCTCTTGCAAGTTGCCGCTGAAAAAATGCGCGACCTTCTTCAAACCGCCGCCAGTGTCCAGCAGATCTTCTTCAAGGGAAACTTCAACTTTCACGCCAAGGCTATTGTGAGCCTTAAGAAAATCAACAATCATCCCGGCAAAATGATGCGCATTGACAATCACTTCATCCACGCCAAAGGAGCGCAGCCGGCAGAGCGTAATCTCCAGTAGTGTTCGTCCGCCGACCTCGACCAGCGCTTTGGGGCGGTCGTCGGTGAGCGGCCTCAGGCGCGTACCCAGTCCGGCAGCCAGAATCATTGCCTTCATCGTCCCATCTTCTCCTGCTCAATGTGGCGAACCACCACATCTACTCCACCGGCGCGCAGATGCTTCGCCAGTTGCTCGGCTAGGTAGACCGACCGGTGCTGTCCGCCGGTACAGCCAAAGGAGACCATCAGATCCCTGAAGCCGCGCTTCTGGTAGGCGCTCACGCTGGCATCCACCAGTGCCAGCACGTTGGCAAAATACTGATGCACGCTTGCATGGCGGTTCAGATACTCGATCACCGGCGCGTCCTTGCCGGTCATCTGCCGGAACTGCGCCTCGCGGCCCGGATTCGGCAAACTACGCGCATCAAAGACAAACCCGCCGCCGTTGCCGCTCTCATCCGTCGGCATCTCGCGGTGATAGCTGAAGCTGAAGATCCTCACCTTCAACCCATCCGCAGGGGCGGCCAGGCCCTTCAGCTTTTCCGACTCCGTGATCGCTCCGAGCGCCTCCATCAGAGCTGGAAGCTCGATGGGTAGCTTGACGTTCGCCGCCAGCCAGCGCAGATTTTTCAACGCAAACGGCACGCTCTGCAAAAAATGCGCCTTGCGCTCGTAGAATCCCCTGAAGCCATAGGCTCCCAGCGCCTGCAAAATGCGCACATAGACAAAGGCGTAATAATGCTCCATGAAGGCTTCGCGGCTCACCGGGATGCAGCTGCCCAGGCAATCCAGATAGTGGTCCAGCAGTTCCAGCCGCAGCGCGGGCGGAAGATCGGCTTTGCCGTCGTAAAGCATTGAAGCTATATCGTATTGCAGCGCGCCTTTGCGTCCACCTTGGTAATCCAGAAAGTATGGCTCTCCCTCGCGTAGCATCACGTTGCGCGATTGAAAATCCCGGTAGAGAAAATAGTCGGCCGTGGCTCCCAGCAGAAACTCTGTCAGCCGGTTGAAATCATCTTCCAGCGCTTGTTCGTTGAAGGGTACGCCAGCCAGCCGCAAAAAATAGTACTTGAAGTAGTTCAGATCCCAAGTGATGGACTGCCGGTCGAAGCTCGATCGCGGGTAGCAGAGCTGGTAATTCAGATCGCGCCCGCCCTCCACCTGAAAGCTGGGAAGCACAGCCACCACCTTACGGTAAGCCTCAATCGCCGGCGGGGCGATGGCGTCGCCGCTGCGATGCTGGCCGAGAAACTCAAAGAGTGTTGTGTCGCCCAAATCCTCTTCCAGGTAGGCGCCGGCGTTCAAATCCTCGGCATAAATCTCCGGTACCGGCAATCCGCACTGCCGGAAGTGCCGAGAAAACCCAATGAATGCAATATTTTCCTCACGCACCGAATACAGAATGCCGATGGCGCTCTGATTCCCGCTGGTGAGCCGGACAATGGCCCTCCCCGAGCCGCCCAACTGACCCTGAAGCGGGCGCGCCTCTTCCACCGGCAACTGAAAATGCTGCTCAAATAGTCTGCTTAAAACGTCCATGAATCTCTTTTCAATCCTCCGCGGCTTCTCTGGCTAACTGTAGCGCCGACCTCCCGGTCGGCAGTAGCGTGGACCTCCTGGTCCACGATAGTTTCATTTCAGGAATCATCTATCTGCTTCCCAACGATACCCATCCAGGGGGAGCGAGCGCAAGGCGCGCACTTGGTTCGCCAGGCATGGCATACTCATTTCTATGAGCACATCGGAAATCCCATTACCGATCCTCCCAGGCCTCGCTCCCGGTCCAGAGCACCAGGTGCCCTCGCTGCCGGAGGTCCATGCCTCGGTGCGCCTCTCCCGCTCGCCGAAGTTTTGGCGCAGGCTGGCGGGCTTTATCGGCCCCGGATTCCTGGTCGCCGTCGGCTACATGGACCCCGGCAACTGGGCCACGGACATTGCCGGCGGCTCGCGTTTCGGCTACACGCTGCTGTTCGTCATCATGACCTCCAATCTGATGGCGATCCTGTTGCAAAGCCTCTCGCTGAAGGTCGGCATCGCCACCGAGCGCGATCTGGCGCAACTCTGCCATCAGGCGTACGGCGCGCGCGTCAGTTTTTTCCTGTGGATCGGCGCGGAGATTGCCATTGCCGCCTGCGACTTGGCCGAAGTGATCGGCTCGGCGATTGCGCTCAATCTGCTCTTCGGCATTCCGCTCCTCTATGGCGTGCTCATCACCAGCGTCGATGTGCTGCTCATCCTGCTCTTGCAGCGCTGGGGCTTCCGCTACATTGAGGCGCTGGTCATTGCGCTGATCGGCACCATCACGACGCTGTTTGTGGTACAGGTTTTTCTCTCGCACGCGGATCATTGGGTTGCGCTCAAGCATCTCTTTTTGCCCTCGCCCGCCATCCTCACCAACCCCGACATGCTCTACATCGCCATCGGCATTCTGGGTGCCACGGTGATGCCGCACAACCTCTACTTGCACTCCTCGATTGTGCAGAGCCGCAAATACGAGCGCACGCCGAAGGGCAAGCGGGAGGCGATCCTGATGTCCAACATCGACTCGGCCGCCGCGCTGACCCTCGCGCTCTTCGTGAACGCCGCCATCCTGATCGTCGCCGCTGCGGTCTTCCATCGCAGCGGCCACTTCGAGGTTGCGGCCATTCAGGATGCCTACAAGCTGCTCAGCCCGCTGCTGGGCGTCACCGGCGCCAGCACGCTCTTCGCCGTGGCCCTGTTAGCCAGCGGTCAGAACTCGTCAATCACCGGCACCCTGGCCGGGCAGGTGGTGATGGAAGGCTTCATCCACCTGAAGGTCACCCCCTGGCTGCGCCGCCTCATCACGCGCTCGCTGGCCATTGTTCCCACCATCATTGTTGTCGCATTCACCGGCGAACAGGGCACGGAAAAGCTGCTCATCCTCAGCCAGGTAATTCTTTCCCTGCAATTGAGCTTTGCCGTGGTTCCGCTGGTACACTTCACGGGTAACCGCAAGCTGATGGGCGAGTTCGTCAACCCCCGCTGGTTGCAAGCGCTGGCCTGGGTTGTCGCCGTGCTGATCGCCGGATTGAATGGCTGGCTGCTGGTTCTGATGCTGCGATGATCGACTAAAAACCCACCATCACCGGCTCCATCTCCAGGCGAATCCCAAAGCGCCCTTCTACGGCAGCGACAATCTGCCAGGCCAGCGCCAGAACTTCCGCCGCCGTGGCTCCGCCGCGATTGGTTAGCGCCAGGGTGTGACGTGAGGAAACTGCGGCTCTGCCCAGCGTATAGCCTTTACTGAAGCTGGATTGCTCTATCAGCCACGCCGCCGGCAGCTTCACCTTGCCTTGATTTTCCGGCTCTGGCCCAGCAGGAAAGCGCGGCGGTTCCTTGCCGCACAGCGCCGCAATCTGCCTGAGCCGCTCTTCGCCGACCACCGGATTTTTGAAGAAGCTGCCCGCGCTGCGGCAATCCGGGTCGCCCTCGACGAGCAGCATTCCCTTCAACTGGCGAACCCGACGGACCAGCGCCGCAACCTCGACCAGGCTCGCTTCCCTACCCTCGGCTTGAAGCTCCGCCAGCGCCCGTTGCAGGTCGGCGTAACGAACGGTAGGCGCGCCGCCGGGGGTGAGCCGGTAGTCCACGCGGGTCACGATATACCGACCGCGATCCGTCGAGTTGAAGCGGCTACGGCGATAGGCGAAGCCGCACTCGGCTGCGGCAAACTCGACGAAAGCGCGCGTCTGAAGGTCGAAGGCCCGCACCCGCACAATGGCGGAAGCAACCTCCTGCCCATAAGCGCCGACATTCTGCACTGGCGTTCCGCCCACCGTTCCAGGAATGCCGGCCAGACACTCTATCCCAGCGCATCCAGCTTCAGTCGAGAACGCTACGAAGTAGTCCCAGGATTCGCCGGCGGCGACTTGATAGATTCTCTCTCCCGGCTCATCCGTCGCCGTAATGCCACACAAACCCACGCGCAGCACCAAGCCATCGAAGCCTGCGTCAGCAACGAGCAGGTTGCTGCCGCCACCCAGCACAAAGAGCGGCACGCCGCGTTGGGCAGCCCATGCAGTCGCCTCGACAATCTCGTCTTCGCTGGCAGCTTCTGCAAACCAGCGCGCAGGTCCGCCGATGCCGAAGGTTGTCAAGGGCGCAAGCGGCTTGTTTTCGTCGATGAGCATTGATTCTAGGCTACAGGACGGTGGGTTGGCGCTGGAAGGGGCGCAGACAACTTCCTTACTGGACAGTGCCAATTTCTTCCTTTCGATCATGCCGCCCGCTCATCGCGAAAAACTGCGATGAACGGGGCACAGCTTCCCATGGCTCATGGGCTTTCTTCAGGGCTGATGAGCGGGCTAACTGCCTTAACTGGTTGGAGTTTTACTGGCGTACAGCGATGGAAATGCGCGATTTACAGAATGGATATTAAAGCCTTTGAAATGATGGATTTCAGAGTGGAGATACTGGAATGCTTATCCTGTATGGGCGCCGGTTGTTGCCTTGCAAGTGGATGAAGGGAAAGTGGTTGACTGGCATTTACAGGCGCACAAGGCAAGATTTCGATTTTTTCGGGGAGGGACTGGACCATGTCAGTGAAGGTGGAATCATAGTCGGCGGCGATCTTCCGCGTTTGGCGGTAGAGTTCCGGTTCGACGGCTACGGTGATATTTCTGACGGTTCGCATGGACAGATTCTCCAGAAGTGCTCAGGAATTTTGCTTTATTTATAGTGTGCGCCAGAGGCGGGTAATTATCGGCAAGGCGCGCGCAGAAAAAATCGTGGTCTCCCGACAGAGATCAGGGATCAGAAAAACGCTGGTTGGGGTTCGTGGTCTCCCAGGTCCGAAAATCCGGACCTGGGGCACCCAATTTTTATGTAATTGATAATTTGGGACATGGGCCACCCGCCGGTCTTCCTAACGGCTAGAATTGAGGGTAGCCATGAGTGAATTTACGCATTTGCATTTGCATACGGAGTACTCGCTGCTGGATGGGGCTTGTGACGTTCATAAGCTCGTTGACCGGGTGGCGGCGCTGGGGCAGAAGTCTGTCGCCATGACCGACCACGGGAATATCTATGGGGCGGTGCATTTTTTTGCGGCGGCTAAAGAGAAGGGAATCAAGCCGATCCTGGGCTGCGAGCTGTACATCTGCAAGCACGAGGACCACCGGATCGAGCGGATGGCGGGGGACGGGGACGAGAATAACCACCTGCTGGTGCTGGCGGAAAACGAGGAGGGCTACCGCAATCTGGTACGGATTACCTCGGAGGCCTCGCTGCACGGCTTTTACCGCAAGCCGCGGGTGAGCAAGCAGTATCTGGCCGAGCACTCGAAGGGGCTGATCGGCTTCTCCGGGTGCCTGAGCGGCGAGCTATGCGAAGAGCTGATGGCAGGGCGCTACGAGAAGGCGAAGGGCGTGGCGCAGCAGTATGAGGATATTTTTGGCAAGGGTAACTTCTACTTAGAGATTCAGGATCAGGGGCTGGAGCAGGAGAAGCAGATTCACGAGGCTCTCTTCAGGATGGAGCGGGAGTCGGGAATTCCGATGGCGTTGACCAATGACTCGCATTACTTGTGCGGCGAGGATAGTCATGCGCATGACGTGATGCTGTGCGTGCAGACGGGCGCGAAGATACACGACAAGGAGCGCTTCCGGTTTGATTCGGACCAGTTCTTTGTGAAGAGCGCGGAGGATATGGGGCGGATTTTTCCCGATGCGCCGGGAGTTATGCAGCGGACGATGGAGATAGCCGAGCGGTGTAACTTCAAGCTGCATCCGGTGGAGAGTCCGTGGCCCAAGTTCGCGGTGCCCGAGGGTCAGACGATTGACAGCTACTTTGAGGAAGTTTGCCGCAAGGGCTTCCAGATGCGCATGGATACAGCGGTGCGCAGGCTGGAGGAGCGCGGGCAGCGGCGCGCCAGCGTGGCCGAGTATGAAGCGCGGCTGAATTACGAGATCGGCATCATCCGGCAGATGAAATACTCGGGGTATTTTCTGATTGTCTGGGATTTTATTAAATATGCCAAGGATCATGGAATTCCGGTGGGTCCGGGACGCGGCTCGGGCGCGG
>Ga0224559_1001375_pt1 | contig 13479 bp, 8 predicted proteins | sample 714S33034metaG_FD_180676 | JGI IMG/M metagenome (GOLD analysis project Ga0224559, IMG submission 180676) | Peat soil microbial communities from Stordalen Mire, Sweden - 717 S3 30-34 | ecosystem: Environmental > Terrestrial > Soil > Wetlands > Peat | place: Sweden: Norrbotten County, Stordalen... | reverse complement strand
ATTTTTACAAGATTCATGCAGGCTATCCCCGCCGGCCCCTTCAGGATATGGGCAGTAATAGCCTTTTGGGTGATTGTGGGATCATTTATTGTTGCACGATTCCTTGAGAGAGCTTATCCATGTGATTTTACTGAAGTCATGACCTGGATCGGATCGTTCTGGCTTGGGGCGATGGTGTATTTTATACTATCTCTTCTGGTTATTGATTTTGCCCGTCTGATCAATCATTTCATACCATTCTTTCCACAAATATTCTATGCAGATTATCAGAGAACCAAGCTGTTAACGTTATTGGTAATATCAGGATTGGTTATGATTATCACCACGGTAGGTTTCATTAATGCAAGAAATCCTGTTGTAAAATCATTGGATTTAAATATTTCCAAGAAGGTAACTGGAAATAAAACACTAAAGATCGCGATGGCCTCGGATATTCATCTTGGAACGCTTGTTGGAAAGCGAGGTGCAGCCAGGCTTGTAAGAATGATCAATGGCCTTCATCCAGATATTATCCTTCTTGCCGGAGATCTTGTTGACGAGGATCTTAGCCCTGTTATCAGAAGAAATCTTGGCGAAACTCTGAAAAACTTCTATGCACCGCTTGGGGTCTATGCGATAACCGGCAACCATGAGTACATCGGAGGTGCTGAACAAGCTGTCGCTTATCTGACAGCTCATAACATCAGGTTTTTATCCGATACTGCTGAACTTATTGATGACCGTTTCTATCTTGCAGGCAGGGAAGATCGGGACCGGCCCCGGTTTACCGGAAAGCAAAGGAAACCTTTGGCTGATATCTTGAAAGGCATTGACCATTCTTTCCCCATTATTTTAATGGATCATCAACCTTTTCAACTTTCAAAACCTGAGGAATTGGGAGTCGATCTTCAGCTATCCGGTCACACCCACCACGGACAGATATGGCCATTTAATTATATAACCAATGCAATTTACGAAGTAAGCTGGGGGTATAAGAAAAAAGGAAATACTAATATTTATGTTTCCTGCGGTTTTGGGACTTGGGGGCCTCCAATGAGGCTTGGTAACCGTCCAGAAGTAGTCTCAATCACCTTGCATTTTGATTAATTCATTAATTTAATTAACAACATGTATATATCTGTCAATCATTTAAATAGTTTAAGGTTTTATCCACCTTTTCAAAGACAGGAATTCAATAGAAAACGGATCCAAACACAATTGATTTCAGCTCTTCTCGCTGGGTTTATTCTCTTGTAAACGGGTACTGATTCTTTGACATTTTCCAGATCAGAAATACCGGAAAGAGAAACCAGGCTGCATTTGACAAGAGTACCATCGGCAGGTTCTTAGCTGGAGTTAATCCCCAAATTTCTTCGCTGAGGATAATAAAGACATTTGTAAAGAGGATAGACATAATAATAAGGGAAGGTACCCGTATCCAGTCTTTTCCTTTTATGAATGCATAAGCTGCAAAGAGGTAATAAGGGCCAAAGAAAAGTGCGTCAAGCCATATCGTGGCTTTCCACCATACCGGCCGTGCCATCAACAGGGGATCGAAGTTATTGCCATACCAGTGAACCATATCTATGAAAAATGGCAAGGGCCAGACAGGATATTTGAAATTAGCGGGATCTTTGATAACCAGCTGTTCAATATCAATTATATATGTGATGAGTAGCAAGTTAAGAATAAAAAAGGCAATGTAGATGTAGTCAGTTCGACGTTCCTTCAAAGGAATTGGTTGTCTCATGTTTCGTTATTTATTTAGTTTTTTTCTGGCAGTTTCAGCCATTTGACGGGCGATTGATAACCGGAATGCAGGCAGATTAGAAATAAAAGTTCCAATTTTGACACCCATTCCTGAATGCATCAAAAGTCTGGGTTTTATAGCCAACTTAATTAAATCATTGGCAACACTTTGAGGTGTCTTTGGTTTCGCAAAGACACGCGTCAGAAAATTTTGTTTCTCAGACATCAGAAAATTCTGAGGCACATCCCCTATCCTTGATTCCGGCCGGGAATCGGTACTAATATAGCCAGGAAAATATTCAGAGATCGTAATGCCTTTCCCCGTCCATTCTGCCTGTATAGTCCTTGTCCATGCTGACAATGCTGCCTTTGAGCATACATAAGGAGAATAAAATGGTATCCCCATCATGAAACCGGGAGATCCAATGTTGATAATCTGTCCGGTTCCTTGCTTACTGAAATATCTGAGTGCAGTTTGTGAAGCCACTACAGGAGCAACAAGATTGGTCCGGAAAGCCTTTACAAGATCTGTAGCATCAACCTCTTCAGAATGAGCAACAATGATGCTTGCAGCATTGTTAATTAAGATATCCAGGTGACCAAATCTTTTTACTGTTTCATCTATCATTCGAACCACAGCAGCCGAATCACTCAAATCAGCTTCAATAACGAATGCATCCTTCAACCCGGAAGCTAATTTATCCAGTTTATCTTTTCTCCGGGATACAAGAACTATTTTAGCTCCTTCCCGGTCGAATGCTCTTGCAGTTGCTTCACCAATACCTCCGGAAGCGCCTGTAATGAGCACGACTTTATTATTGAACCTGAACTTGTTTTTCAATAAAATATTGATTAAGTGCCTGAATCCGGCATGGATAAAAAGTCTCCAAAAATATGAAGATTCTTTCAAAAAACATGATATTTTTATCTTATGTTTGTCTGATTATTTTATTAGCTTTACGTTTGCTTTGATAATCAGGAATATCATGAAAAGAACTTTTCGATTACTATTCATTATTGTTTCAGTTGCAATTTTATTTGCAGGTTGCAGGGAATTGAGCACAAATAAAAAATCTGAAAGTAATAACCCTTTAAAGATGTCAATTATGAAAGAGAATTGGGGAAAGGTTGATAATCAGGATGTTTCCCTTTATACCCTGAAGAACAACAATGGTATTGTAGTAAAGATAACGAATTACGGCGGCATTATAACCTCAATTCTGGTGCCGGACAAAAATGGAAAGATGGGAGATATCGCTTTAGGTTATGATAACCTTAAAGGGTATCTGACAGCCACTCCCTATTTTGGTGCACTCGTGGGAAGATTTGCTAACCGTATTGCTAAAGGGACCTTTAAACTTGATAATAAAGTCTATAAACTGGCCATCAATAATGGGAATAATAGTCTTCACGGGGGGCTGAAGGGATTCGACAAAGTAGTTTGGGATGTAAAAGAAATCAATGATACGACCGGAGTAGGGCTTGTTCTGACCTATCTTAGTAAAGATGGAGAAGAAGGTTATCCCGGGAACCTGTCAGTGATGGTTACTTATTTGCTGAATTCATCAAACGAATTAAAGCTGACAATTGAAGCCCAGACCGATAAGCCGACGCCGGTAAATCTTTGCAATCATACATATTTTAACCTCAGGGAAGCTGATACAGATGTACTTAGGGATAGGATAATGATCAATTCCACCTATTATACGCCTGTGAACGACGAACTTATTCCTACCGGAGAACAATTACCGGTTAAAGGGACACCGATGGATTTCAAAGATTTTCACAGTATCGGTGAACGGATCGATAAGGTCAAAGGAGGCTACGATCATAATTTTGTACTTATCAGAAAAGATAATGAATTGAGCCTTGCTGGGGTGATTGAAGATCCCATATCGGGAAGGAAGGTAAGTGTATTTACAACTCAACCGGGAGTACAGTTCTATACTGGCAATTTCCTCGATGGAACTATTACCGGTAAAGGGGGCAAGATTTACAAACAGCATTTCGGTTTATGCCTTGAAACTCAGCATTTTCCTGATTCACCAAATCAGCCATCTTTTCCAAATACCATATTACACAAGGGGGAAAAATTTAAAGAAGTCACCGTCTACAAGTTTGAGGTGTCGAAGTAAGAGTTTCAGAAGCCAGAATTAATCAAGTAGCTGAGATAACTCTCATTGATAATCAATACTTTTCAGGGATAAAGTTCTGGTTAGACATCGGAGGTCTGACATAGCCATTATCCTTTTCAAAAGGAGGAAGGATAATCTTTTCCCTGGGGACCTTTTTATAGGATATCAAGCTCAGCAAATGACTTATGCAATTAAGGCGTGCCCGATGCTTATCATCACCCTCGACAACGTACCAGGGAGATTCTTTTGTGTCAGTATAAAGGAACATTTCATCCTTTGCCTTGGAATATTCAATCCATTTTGTTCTGGCCATCATATCCATAGGACTTATCTTCCAGCGTTTTGTAGGATCTTTAATCCTTTCGATGAAGCGTTTTTCCTGTTCCATATCACTAACTGAAAACCAATACTTTATAAGGATAATACCGGACCGGATCAACATAGATTCAAAGGATGGACAGGACTTCAGGAAATCCCAATACTCATCTTCAGAACAAAAGTTCATAACACGCTCTACCCCAGCCCTATTGTACCAGCTTCTGTCGAACAAGACCATTTCACCTGCAGCCGGAAGTTGATCAACATAGCGCTGGAAATACCACTGTGTTTTTTCCCGTTCAGTCGGGACACCAAGTGCCACAATCCGGCAAACACGGGGATTGAGACACTCTGCAATTCTTTTTATTGCTCCACCCTTTCCGGCAGCATCTCGGCCTTCGAAAAGAACAACCACTTTTAACCCAATATATTTAATCCACTCCTGAAGTTTAACAAGCTCTATCTGAAGCTTTATCAACTCCTGCTCATAGAAATCCAGTGGCATTTTTTTCTTTAACACCTGCGGAGTATCTTCTTTAACTAATTCCGTTGAAGCCTTCTTTTTTTTCTTATTTTTTGCCATATGTCAAGAGATATTTTTCTATTAAACATTTCAATCAGAATCCTATAAAACTATTATTTCTCAAGCAGTTGAACACCATCACAAATTTCTGCAATATAGAAATCTGCAGTGAGTCCGGTTTTAATTTTATATTTCTTACCCACTTCCTCAATAAAAAGAGGGACTGCACTCTCAGTAACCAGGCTGACGGTGCATCCGCCAAATCCAGCACCCGTCATCCGGGATCCCAAAACACCTGGTATCTTCCGTGCTTCTTCAACAAGTGAATCCAATTCGAAGCCGGTTACCTCGTAATCATCCCGAAGTGAATCATGTGAAACATTCATGAGAACTCCAAACTGGGGTAAGTCATTCTTTAGCAAGCATGATACTGATGCTAACACCCGCTGGTTTTCGGAGATAACATGACGAGCTCTTTTTCGAACAATTTCATCAGGAATACTATCTTGTGCCTTAAAAAACTGCGGGAATCCAAGATTTCCCAATTTATTAATAGAGAACCGTTCGGCCAGAAAAGCAACTGCAAGCTGACATTCTGCTACCCGTTCATTGTATTTGGAATCAGCCAGACTTCTGGGTTTATTTGTATTCGCTATAATCAGTTTATAGCCTGAGAGGGGAATTGGGACGAGCTTGTATTCCAATGTGTTACAATTCAGAAAAATAGCATGATTGGCTTTTCCCATACCCACTGCAAACTGATCCATGATACCACAATTTACTCCAGCAAATTCCTGCTCTGCCTTCTGGGACAATTTAACCAGGTCAATTGTGTCTAAACCAGCATTAAACAAGTAATTAAGGGCAAATGCCATGACCACTTCAATTGAAGCTGATGATGACAAACCAGCATTATTTGGAATATCACCATAAAATAAAAGCTCCATTCCATCTATTGAGATTCCTTTTTGCAGAAATTGTTGAATAACGCCCAACGGGTAATTTATCCAGCGGATTTCCTGCCGGGTAAAATGGTCAGAAACCGGGATTACACTTTTCTGCGGATCATTCAAAGAGGCAAACTTTACTAATTTGTCATTTGTCCTCCTAATGAGCAGATAGGTACCATATTGAATTGCACAGGGAAAAACAAAGCCTCCATTGTAATCGGTGTGTTCGCCGATCAGGTTGACCCGACCTGGAGCAAAGAAAAGTGATGGATTATTACCCTGTGTATCGTAAAGTTCAGTAAAAGCATGTCTAAAGTTTTCTATTTCAGTTCCGTTCATGAGAATACATTGAATAAATAATTATCCGAAATTACAACAAAATTTGTTATTTTAATTTAGCTTTTAAACTTATTTCTGAACCGGAAGGCTGGATTTCATTTTAGTCGCACGTTCTCTGAATCAACTAAAAAAAATGGTACATTTGTTACGGTCAAGCAAGATCCTAATGTTTATGAGATTTTCCCTGAATTCAATCCTCACTTTTTTCTTCATACTTCCCTCACATTACCTGTTTTCGCAGGACTTAAAAAAAATTAATCTTGGAGGAGAATGGAAATTCAGGAAAGCCGGTACTGTCGAATGGATGATTGCAAGTGTCCCGGGAGGTGTTCATACAGATCTGATCAGAAACAAAATCATTCCAGACCCGTTTTTTGGTGATAATGAAAAAAAAGTACAATGGATCAGCGATACAAGTTGGGAATATGAAAAGTCATTCTTCGTTTCAGATATACTTTTCAGGGCCTCGAATGCTGAACTTGTCTGTGAAGGACTTGATACATACGCTAATGTTTATCTCAACGATTCTCTGATCATTGTTGCTGATAATATGTTCAGGGAATGGGATGTAAATATTAAGAATCTCTTAAAACCCGGAATAAATCATCTGAGAATTCAATTTCCTTCAATTACTGCTGAAAATAAGATCCGTTACAAGCGCCTGGGACAGAAACTTCCTGGTGATGAGAAGGTTGTATGCAGAAAAGCCGCTTATCAATTTGGCTGGGATTGGGGTCCGACGCTTATCACTTGTGGTATCTGGAGACCGATATACATCCGTTGCTGGAACTATTTAAATATCAAAGGAGTCCAGTACGTACAAAGAAAGTTGACCGATTCTATCGCCGATCTTACTGCGGAGTTCACCATCCTTTCTATAATAAAAGGCTTCGCATCCATTCAACTTACTGTAAATGATAAGCTTGTGGCAACTAAAATGGTTGCTGTTCAGACCGGGTTAAATAGTTCTTCAGTCGATTTCCAGATAAGAAATCCAAAACGATGGTGGCCAAATGGGCTTGGGAATCCTTTCCTCTACCCTATCCTTTATTCTATTTATTATCAAGGGAATAAGGTGGCTTCAGGCATACAGAAGCTGGGACTCCGAACTTTAGAACTCCGCCAAGACAAGGATACTTCAGGAAGCTGCTTCTACTTTTTGGTAAATGGCGTTCCTGTTTTCATGAAAGGAGCTAATTACATTCCTCCGGATAACTTTCTTCCACGAGTTACTGATTCTACATATAAGGCTTTAATCGCTTCCGTTAAATCGGCAAATATGAACATGTTACGAGTCTGGGGAGGCGGTACCTATGAAAAAGATATCTTCTATGACCTTTGTGATGAAAACGGGATTCTTGTATGGCAGGAGTTTATGTTTGCCTGTGCGATGTATCCGGGGGACAGTGATTTTATAAGGAATGTCAGGGAGGAAGCCATAGAAAACGTAATCCGGTTAAGAAATCATCCTTGTATAGCCTTATGGTGCGGTAATAATGAGATCGATGAGGGATGGAAAAACTGGGGATGGCAGAAACAATATGAATATACACCTGAAGATTCAGGCAAGATCTGGAGTAACTATGTTAGTATTTTCAGAGAGATACTACCAGATGTTATCTCGAAATATGATCCACAACGTCCTTATATTCAGTCTTCTCCACTATTTGGGTGGGGACATAAGGAAAGTTTGAAAGAGGGCGATATGCATTATTGGGGAGTATGGTGGGGAAAAGAGCCATTTTCTTCTTTCTGTGATAAAACCGGGAGATTTATAAGTGAGTATGGATTCCAGGGATTTCTGCCGATGGAATCGATTCGTAAATTCACATCAGTCTCTGACCGACAATTGGGATCAACAGTAATGAAGGCCCATCAAAAGCATCCTGTTGGATATGAAACCATTGATGAATATCTTCTTCGGGATTATAAAAAGCCAAAAGACTTTGAATCTTATGACTATGTCAGTCAGGTACTTCAGGCAGAAGGAATTAAAACAGCTATCGAAGCTCACCGGAGAGCAAAACCATTTTGCATGGGAACACTTTACTGGCAACTGAATGATTGCTGGCCTGTAGTCTCCTGGTCTTCAAGAGATTATTATGGAAATCAAAAGGCTTTGCATTACTTCGCAAAAAATGAATATGCAACCTTACTCGTATCGCCAGTAATAAAGAACGGCAAATTACAGGTCTTTGTAATTTCTGACAGTCTAAAAGACTGTCATGCAGATCTCCATCTTTATTTAACGGATTTTAGAGGGCAAAAATCCTTTGACACCCTGATGCATGTTACGATAAAGAATAATTCCTCTGCCTGTTTCTTTGAATCCATGATAACCAACTTGATACAAGGAAAGGATCCAGGGAAATTAGTGTTTATTGCTCAATTAACTTCAGGGAATAGAGCTTTTTCCCGGAATAACATCTATTTGCGTTCCGTAAGGGACCTCCTTTTGGAAAAGCCATTAATCAGTAAATCCATCAAAAGAATTCAGAAAGGTTATCTAATAGTGCTTACCACGGACAGGCTAGCAAAAAATATTTATCTTACATCCGAAAAGGAAGGATCATTTTCAGATAATTTCTTTGATCTACTGCCCGGGGAAACGAGAACAATTTGTTTTATCACTAATGACTTGAATAACAGCTTTGAGAGTAGTTTAAAAATACTGACTGTTGCTGATACGTATTAATAATGAAACCTAGCTACTTGAATCAGGAAGACTGAATCTTGAGCGAACGATGACTGAACCTCAAGCGAAGGATGGACGAAGGAACGACGCAGGGAGGACGCAGGCAGACTATATTATTCATTGAAAATCAGTGACTTATTCTACATGAAAAGAATACTAAGAATGAAACCTTAAAAAACGTAAAATATGAGGAAATTATTGGTTCTTTTTGCAACTTTATGTTGCACATTTTTTGCATCCGGACAGCGGTCAGGATTAAAGGTGATGACATTTAATATCCGGTATGACAATCCTGCAGACGGAGACTATTCATGGAAGAACAGACTGCCGCTTGTTAAAGATCTCTTGCTGCAGGAAGGACCAGATATTGTGGGCATCCAGGAAGCATTGAAGAATCAGGTTGACGGCTTACAGGAATTTCTTAAAGATTATACCTGGACCGGAGTGGGCAGAGATGATGGAGCCGAAAAAGGAGAATATTCCGTGATCTTTTATCGTTCCATCAGGTTCATAAAATTAGGTGGCTCGACCTTCTGGTTATCGGTAACGCCTTCAGTTCCAGGATCACGGTCGTGGAAAACGGGCTGTACCCGCATTGTGACCTGGGTAAAGCTGATGGATCAGAACAGCAATAATGTCATTTTCGTGTTTAATACTCATTTCGATAATGCCAGTAGGGAAGCCCGTGCGCAAAGTGCAAAATTGCTTAAGGAGAAAATCACGGAAATTGCAGGTAATTCGACTTCCATTATTACCGGTGATTTTAATGATTCTACATCCAGTGTTCCCATCCAGACATTAACCTCAGGACCAGATGCCTTAGTAAATACCCAAAATCTTTCAATGACCAAACCAGGAGGTCCGGACTATACTTTTATTGATTTCCCATTCAATCCAAAAAAAGGAAACACCTGTGATTATATCTTTCTAAAGAATTCTGCAGTAATCAAGGTTATAAGGCACCTGGTTCTGACCTTTAACAGAGATAATAAATACCCATCCGATCATTTGCCGGTATGTGTTGAATTGCAAATCCTAAAACGCTGATATTGAAATGAAGATCAAGCTTTTTCTCATCATAACACTTATATTTTCTTCCGTCTTTAACTGCTTAAGCCAGGAGAACCTCCATCTCACAGATTTTGTCAATCCTCTGGTAGGAACGGGCGGACACGGTCATACGTACCCAGGACCCTGTCTCCCATTCGGGATGGTCCAGCTAAGTCCTGACACACGTCTGGATGGTTGGGATGCATGTTCAGGATATTATGGGACCGATACCATAATTTATGGGTTCAGTCATACTCATTTAAATGGCACGGGGTGTTCAGATTATGGGGACATCCTTGTAATGCCCGTAACCGGGAATGTAAGTCTTGCTAATTATGGCTATTGTTCAGTTTTTCATCCCACACCTCAGGGAGAAGAAGCAAAGGCGGGATATTACAAAGTACAATTAGATACTTACAATATAATAGCCGAGCTCACTGCGACGAAAAGAGCCGGATTTCATCGTTATACATTCCCAGCATCCAAAGTTGCCAGCATTGTTATAGACTTAAAACACCGTGACAAGGTAATTGAATCTTCATTAAAGATTGTATCCGACACTGAAGTTGAAGGAATGAGAATCTCCCAGGCATGGGCACAGAGACAGATCGTTTATTTTGTTGCCAGATTCTCAAAGCCCTTTATCTCATGCAGGATCAATAGTCTGAAAGATAATCTTCCTATTGGGAAAGAAATAAATGGAGACAGCATCATTTCCTGTTTCTTATTTCCCACGATGGAGAAAGGGAAAATCCTTGTAAAGGTTGGCCTTTCGGCAGTAAGTTGTGAGGGTGCGAGGAAAAACCTTGAGACTGAGATTCCAGGATGGGATTTTGACAAAGCTGTGAAAGATGCCTCTCTTGCATGGAATAAAGAATTATCTAAAATCGAGGTTGAAGGGGGCACACAGGATCAAAAAAACACCTTTTACACAGCATTATACCACGCCTTTCTCACCCCGAATCTTTATATGGATGTTGATGGAGGATATCGTGGCCGTGATCTGAAAGTTCACCAGGCACAGGGATTTGATTATTATACAGTATTTTCTTTATGGGATACTTACCGGGCAGCGCATCCCTTATATACCTTAATAGAACCGAAGCGTGACAATGATTTCATCAAAACCTTTTTACATCAATATGAAGACGGTGGGATGCTACCAGTTTGGGAACTCTCTGGTAATGAAACAGGTTGCATGATCGGATATCATTCGGTACCTGTGATTGTGGATGCATATATCAAAGGGATCCGGGACTATGATGCCCGTGAAGTACTCACTGCAATGAAACACAGTGCAGAGCAGGACCATCTTGGACTGAAATATTACCGAACTCAAGGATTTATCCCTGGTGATAAGGAGAGTGAATCGGTCTCAAAGACCCTTGAATATAGCTTTGATGATTGGTGTATCGCCCAGATGGCAAAATCGATCGGAAAGGATAGCGATTACCAGAATTATATTCAACGGGCTCAATATTATAAAAATATATTTGACCCTACAACAGGATTTATGAGGGCTAAAATGAACAATACTTGGTTTTCCCCTTTTGATCCTGAGGAAGTTAATTTCAATTACACAGAAGCTAATGCCTGGCAATACAGTTTTTACGTTCCACAGGATATGGATGGTTTTATATCATTATTCAGCGGGAAAGAACAATTTTCGAAAAAACTAGATGCAATGTTTGCTGCAGAATCGAAAACCACAGGAAGAGATCAGTCGGATATCAGTGGAATGATCGGTCAGTACGCACATGGAAATGAACCCAGCCATCACATGGCATATCTCTATGATTATGCCGGAGAGCCATGGAAAACACAGGAACTGACTCATCGTATATGCAACGAATTATATCTCAACGCCAGAGATGGCTTATGCGGAAATGATGACTGCGGACAGATGTCGGCCTGGTATGTATTGAGTGCCATGGGCTTTTACCAATTGACCCCCGGTTGTCCTGTTTATGCGATTGGATCGCCTTTATTTTCTGAGGCATCACTTCATCTGGATGATGGAAAAACCTTCACAATAAAGTCAGAAGGATTAACCGGGAAGAATTTTTACATTCAGTCAGCAAGTTTAAATGGACAGCCCTATACAAAATGCTATATCACTCATTCTGATATCCTTGCAGGTGGAGTTTTGACGTTTATTATGGGCCCAGATCCCAATAAAAACTGGGGAACCCATCCGGGTGATGCTCCTTCCACTTCTATCAGTGATAATCTGATCTCTCCTGTTCCCAGTATCTTAAAAGGGAAGAAGAACTTTTCTGATACGACTATTGTTACTATGACTGTTCCGGTTAAAGGAGAGATGATTTATTATACACTAGATGGCAGTGAACCAACAACTTACTCAGCTGTTTATAGTCAACCTATCTATCTTGATAAAACGAAAACGATAAAAGCAGTCGCAAAAGTAAACGGATTACCTGAAAGCTTTATAATTATCTCGAACTTCCAAAAAATCCCAAAAAACAGGAAGATAACACTTAACACAAAGTATTCTCCGCAGTATAGTGCCGGTGGAGATATGGCACTCATTGATTTCGAAAGAGGCTCAGAGGATTTCCGGACGGGTACCTGGCAGGGTTTTGAAGGAGATGATATTGATGCAACTGTTGACCTTGGAGATAAGCAGTCCATTACTTCATTAGCCGGAGGGTTCTTGCAAGATGAAGGATCATGGATATTCTTTCCTGTAGAAGTCACATTCTACCTTTCTGATGATGGTATTACATTCAATAATGTGGGAACAATAAAGAATGATATTCCTGAAAACCGTGAAGGAGCCATGTTAAAAGATTTCTCTCTAAAGTTGAAAGACGCTTCTGCCCGTTACATCAGGATGGTCGCTAAAAACCGCGGCGTATGTCCAGCCTGGCATCCTGGAACTGGCAATAAGGCATGGATCTTCGCGGATGAGATTGAAATAAATCAATAACCAGGAAGGATAAACTTCCAAAATATTGAAATAAACAAATGTCAGCCAAACTCCGCTCTGACTTCACTTTATTACTTGCTGCCGTCATCTGGGGCTTTGCCTTTGTAGCTCAGCGTGTCGGAATGGAATATGTCGGCCCTTTCACATTCAACGGAGTCAGATTCACACTTGGTGCTCTTGTGTTGGTTCCATTTCTCCTCTTTGTGAAGAAATTCACACCTAAAGATCCTTCACTGATAACAGACAAGCGGGAAATTATCATTGGTGTAATATGCACGGGAATCCTGCTTTTCTTCGGAGTTTCTCTTCAGCAGGTCGGATTACAAACCACAACTGCAGGGAAAGCAGGTTTTATAACCGGACTTTATGTCGTTTTTGTTCCTCTTGCAGGAATTTTTCTCGGCCATAAGACGAATCTGTATACCTGGCTCGGAGTGATATTTTCAGCGACGGGTCTGTATTTATTAAGTATTAAAAGTGGATTTCGTATCGAACATGGAGATCTTCTGGTGTTTGGCTGTGCTATGGTTTTTACTTTTCATGTGCTGCTGATCGGATGGTTATCCCCAAGGATGAACTCTTTTCACCTGGCAACAGGTCAATTTGCAATCTGTGCATTTTTAAATCTGCTTGTGGCTTTTCTCTATGAGCCAGTAATTCTAAGGAAAATCATGGAAGCTGGAATTCCAATTCTATATGGAGGAGTCCTATCTGTAGGGATTGCATACACACTGCAGGTCATTGCTCAGAAAAATGCACATCCTGCCTATGCTTCAATTATACTAAGCCTG
>Ga0224559_1001373_pt1 | contig 13492 bp, 18 predicted proteins | sample 714S33034metaG_FD_180676 | JGI IMG/M metagenome (GOLD analysis project Ga0224559, IMG submission 180676) | Peat soil microbial communities from Stordalen Mire, Sweden - 717 S3 30-34 | ecosystem: Environmental > Terrestrial > Soil > Wetlands > Peat | place: Sweden: Norrbotten County, Stordalen... | reverse complement strand
AAAATCTTAAACTTTGAGTTGATAAAACTATTGAAAGTAGCTAAAATTTCACTAATCATGTTAATCATCTTTCATATCTTGATTATTTTTACAAGACAAATATAAATTATATATAAATTTCCAAAGTTTTTGGTTCATCAACCAGTTTTTAAAATCATCATATCTGTTTAATAATCCGATACTTAGTATATATGAAGCTACTACAACAGCAAAATAATAATATACTTCCCATCTCTGTCCACTAGCCCAGACTGTTGGTGAAAAACCTCTCATCATTTGTGAACTAAATCCCAAAATTAATAAACAAAATACTGCAAAGCTAACCCTCTTATCGCCATACTTATATATTTTTATCAGACTATACATAACAGAAAGTGTTATAATTGCATATATACCATAAATTATTATAATGTGCTCTAAATTGGAGTTCAATAATCCATATTTTGTGATTCCAAAATTTATAAATTGAATAAATGACATATAACCCATTAAATTCATTAATCCTAGTATTACTAAAATAATTAGTGGTATGAAACTAAGTAGTGTAGAGAATTTTTTCTTAGTAATGGAATAAATATAAATTCCCAAAATTCCAAAGAAAACAAGGTTAACAAAACTGTATAAAAGTAGAATCCTATAGAATAGTACACTAATTCCTAAATCTATTTTGTTAACCAAAGTTAATTTATAATAATCCGGAAACCAAGTTGAAATCTCATGATAATATCTTAAATGGTTTCCAGGACATAAATAAACATTTAAAAATTCTAAAATTATAATGAAAAACATAAATAATACTGAATATGGTATTTTTACCTTCTTATATAAACAGTATAAAACAATGAGGAGATAAACTTCAGAAACAACTACTAACATTACTTCTTGATTAATTGCAAAAATCAATGCAAAAATCATTACTGCATAAATAACTATTTTTTGTTTTGTACTTGAACTATTTTCACTAAATACATATTTTTTTAAAAGATAAAAATGTAAAAGTCCAAAAAATAGGGGCCACGTATAATTTAAAGTAGTGGCAATGTAACCCGCGGAATCTAAAGAATTTATTGACATAAAAATATAAATCAGCACAAAAATACAGGACAAAGAATTATATATAACTGATTTTTTTTCATCAATTTTTTCCATATTTAATGTAATTTGGGGGATTAAAACAGCTATTAACAAAAAAACAATCGAATCAAAAAAGTTCCAAATTATTCTAGGTAAACCCGCTAGTGGTACTAAGAAAAATTCAATTAAAATTCTTGAAGACCAACCTAAATATTGTGATGTTAAAAAATCAAAAATATTAGCACTATGATAAACTTTACTAAAACTAACCTCATCCCCGAAACGGGGTAAAGTAAAATGCCAAGTAAATATGATCACAAAAAATATGATAAATGGTAAATATTTTAGAAATGATTTATTTACAGTTATTTTGTTAAATTTCAATATCTAATTCCTCTTTTAGTTTTAAATAAATAAATAAATTATACATAATAATTTTTGAAACTCTCTTATCATTATTATTATGCATTTTTTCCAAATTTTTACACACAATAATTTCAAGAAAATAGAAATTTATACTATTTTTAGTTTAAATCAACATATCTAAACAATTAAGGATGTGATATTATTACCAATAAATTTAAAAAATTTATGATATTATTTAACAATAATTTTAATACCTTAGTTCATCTTTGTTTTAATTACTTATATACATATAATCATAACTTTAGAATTAAAGAGTTTAAACATATAAAAAAAATAGATAGATTATATCTTTAGTTTCTGTCCAATTTGGAGATAATAATCATAAAAATTCTATTTTGATTGCTATAACATAATATAAATTATTAAAAATTTTTTAGTGTAATACATCCTTAAAAATTAATATTTTTTGTATTATTAATAGGATCATCCTTTTATACTAAATAGGATTAAAGAAGTAAAAAAAATGAAGCTGTCAAGTTAATGGGTGTTGAGCTTAATTTATATTTTTGAGTTCCGTTTTCCTAGATTGGCATTCTATAAAAGCTTAAAATTATAATTGTGGTTACTCCACACCCCAACAAGTTGACAACCCCAAAAAAATTGATAATTTAATAGTTTATTATATTCACCCTTCTTTTTATTTATAAAATTCATTATTTTATAAAACGATTAATTATAAATCAATTGTGTGGTTAATTGTTTATTTAATGTTAATTGCTCTTTATTTGTTTCTTGTGATTTTTGTGCTTGCTGAATAAATTCACTTCGTTAAAATGAAAATTAAAAAAAACAACATATACTATTTTTTTTGTTATAAATTTCTCCCCAAATATTTATGTTCGTTCTACAACGAATGTTCTTTTATATGCGAACAAGAGTATTTATAAGTTACAATCATCATAATTTATCCAGTGAATGTATATTGATTTGAATTTAAAGTAAAAACAAGTGATCAAATGAGTAAAAAAGAACCCCTCAATGATATGCGGATAGAATTATTCTCCACATCTGAGGGCATTTATGCAATTAATAGCCCTGTAAGGGTAAAGATATTATCAGTGCTACGACAGGGAGAATTAAATTTTGATCAACTGGTTGAAATGTCTGAAAAGGCTAAATCTACCGTATCTGTCCATTTAAAAAGGATGGCAAATGAAGGTATTATAGGTTCAAAGGTAGATCCCCTAGATGCTCGTAAAAAAATATTTTTTATTAAATCCGAATATCTTGGTAAATTATCGGGTAAAAAGGTTGTAACTGAAAAAATAGAAGATTATGTAACTAGTTACGTTGACAGTTCAGGAGATCCATACGAATTTTTCAGACTAATATTTCTTACCATACGTGTTTCACTTATAAGACAGGGGATAGATATCGATCCAATACTGTACGAAGCTGGTATAAAGGTTGGAAAAACACTTTATAATAAAGTTAAGGATCCAGATATAAATAAACTCGCAGAAAACATTGAAATATTCTGGGAAACCCACAATCTAGGACAAGTAGAGATTGAAAGTTTAAAACCATTAATCATCAATGTTACCGATTGTTTTGAATGCCAAAGCTTGCCACAAATAGGAAGACCCGCATGTGCATTTGACTCAGGAATACTAAAAGCTGTCTTCTCAGCACATTTCCAAGAAGAACTAATTGTAAATGAAACTAAATGTTATGCATTGGGCGATAACTATTGCTCATTTACAATTAAAAATAAGGAATGGTAATTTAAACTCATTTAATTACATGAACTTATAAAAATTTAATAATAAAAAGTATTAATTTTAATAATAAGAACTACAATCATATTAATAAGAATTTTACTTGGTTTATTGAATAGTTTAAGATTTATAATTATTATAAATAATAAAATGGTGATGCTTATGAGGGGTCTACTCGTTGGAAGAATGCAACCAGTCCATAAAGGACATTTAGAAGTTATAAAAAGAATCCTTGAAGAAGTAGATGAAATTATTATTGGAATAGGAAGTGCTCAATTAAGCCATACAATCAAAGATCCTTTCACTGCAGGTGAAAGAGTACTAATGCTTACAAAGGCCCTTACTGAAAACGGGATACCTGCCTCAAAATATTATATTATACCAATACAAGACGTTACTTGTAACTCAATCTGGGTCGCCCATGTTAAAATGCTAACACCACCATTTAAACATGTATACTCGGGAAACTCCCTTGTCCAACAGTTATTTAAAGAAGGAGGATATCAAGTTACAATTCCGCCACTTTACAACAGAGAACTTTATTCTGGTACCGAAGTCAGAAAGAGAATGCTCGATGGAAAAGACTGGGAATCCTTGGTTCCAAATTCAGTTTTTGGAGTTATTCAAGAAATAGATGGAGTATCAAGACTTAAACAGTTAACAATTAAAGAAGTTAATGAAATTAAATAGTTAACGAATCTATAAACATTAAAGAACATTAATCTCTAAAAGATGTGGTAAAATGACTGTTAAAATAATAGAAAAAACAGCAGAGACAATAGCTATCTGTGATTTAATGGATTCAGTAAAAACAAATCCTAAGATCATGGAATGTGGTGCTATATTTTCATTCGAAGGAATAGTACGTGGAAAAGAATCGGATAAAAATACTGTTACTATGGATTTAACTACATCAAACCAAAAAGAAACAGAAAAGGAACTTGAGAATATTGTAAATGATATCCAAGATAAATACGGTGTAATTGAGATCACTGTTGTTCACTACATAGGGAAATTCTCACCAGGGGATCCGTTGTTTCTTACCGTTGTTGCCGGAGCCCACAGACATGAAACAAAAGCTGCACTGAATGACGTTATTGAACGTGTAAAATACGAACTGGACTTTAAAAAAGAGGAACACACAGACAATGGTACCAATATCATAATGTCAGGTGGTTAAATGAAATTTATAAGGGATAGCCTTCATGGAAACCTCCAGATAAATGAATTTGAGGTTAAATTAATTGACACCCCACAAATTCAAAGACTAAGGCGTATTAAACAGCTTGGTTTTACTTATTTAGTTTATCCCGGAGCAAATCATACCCGATTTGAACATTCCATAGGTTCAATGTACCTTGCGTCCAGACTTGCAAACAGTCTTGAACTGTCTACAGAAGAGAAAGAAATGTTACGTGTAAGTGCAATACTCCACGATGCAGGACATGGACCATTTTCACATGTTTCAGAGTCTGTACTAGAAAAATCCCACGAAGAATTAACTTCAAAGCTCATATTAGAATCTGAACTATCGGATATATTATCAGAAAAATTTGATCCTAAGGATATAATTAAACTGATAAGTGGAGAAGGAAGATTGGGCCATATAATATCTGGAGATCTTGATGTTGACAGAATGGACTATTTATTAAGAGATTCATACTACACAGGAGTAGCATATGGAGTTATAGATGTTGAAAGACTCATACACAACATGAAACTTGATGATAATCTTATACTCAAGGCAAAAGGCGTACAAGCTGCAGAATCAATGCTGCTTGCAAGATATTTCATGTATCCCAGCGTTTATCAACATCACACAACACGTATAATCAACTCAATGTTCAGACGTTGTCTCAACCAACTATTTAATAAAGGACTCATACTACCCGAAAAAATTTACAAATACGATGATGCAGATATAATAATCACTGCAAGAAATCAAAAGGGATTCATAGCAGATATGATGCATAGACTGGACAACAGGAAACTTTTCAAAACAGTTTACTCCCTTTCACTTGATGAATTAGAAAACCCCAATGCAGTTTTCAAAATAGACATAGATCGCATAAGATCATTTGAAAAAGAAATATCCGAGGAATTGAATATCCCTGCAGAATACGTTATTGTCGATGTTCCGGATTATCCATCATTTGATGAAATGAAAACAACTGTATCTTCCAAGGGAAACCTAGTTAATCTAAGTGAAATATCCACCATAGTAAGTACACTCCGCGATGCAAGATTCAATCATGCCGATCTTTGTATATATTTACCGGAGGAATATTCAAACTGCTCAAAGGGATTCAACTTTGAAAACTATATTGAAATACCAGAATAATTAATCAAAATTAAGATAACTAAAAATTAAGCTTATTTAATCATATACAGATAGATGTGATAAAAATGATAGTTGTAGCAATTACTGGTGCAAGTGGTGTGGTTTATGGTAAAAGGCTTCTTGAAATTTTAAATAACCTTGGAGAAGAAACTGCAGTTGTTGTAACAGATCCAGCAAAAATAATCCTGGAATATGAACTAGGAATTAAAGAAGATGAAATTAAAAGACTAGCATCGGGATATTACAGCCCTGAAGACCTTACATCTTCTATTAACAGTGGATCCTTTAAATTTGAATCCATGGTTATTGTACCCTGTACAATGAAAACACTTTCTGCAATAGCAAATGGGTATGCAAACAATGCAGTTACCAGATCAGCAGATGTAACACTCAAAGAAAGAAGAAAACTTGTAATTGTGCCTAGAGAAACCCCTTTAAGATCTGTTCACCTTGAAAATATGCTCAAAGTAAGTAATGAAGGTGCAATAATTCTACCGGCAATGCCAGGATTTTATCACAGGCCTAAAACCAATGAAGAGTTGGTTGATTTCATTGTAGGGAAAATATTAGATGTTCTGGGTATAGAAAACAATATGTTTGACAGATGGACAGGGGAAATGGAATGATCAAAGATCAAGAATTTATTAAAAATCCAAATGTACCTGGTCCAACTAAGGAAGAGGTTAGATGCATTGTGATCTGTAAATCTGATGTTAAACTCGAAGATGTTGTTGTGGATATTGGATGTGGAACTGGAGGCTTAACATTAGAGTTTGCAAAAAGGGCTAAAACTGTCTATTCCATCGATATTGACCCTGATGCAATTGAAACAACCCAGCAAAATCTTAAAAAGCATGGATTAAACAGAAATGTTGAAGTTATTGAAGGCGATGGCTTTGAGGTATTGGATAAAATAGAAAAATTTGATCTACTAGTTATAGGTGGAAGTGGTGGTAAACTACCACTTTTAATCGAAAAAGGTTACAAAAAACTCAACAAAAATGGTCGGATTATTATAATGGCAATACTCCTCGAAACATGTGCAGAGGCCATATCTTCGCTAAAAAAACTTTCCATAAAACCTGATGTGGTAAATGTTTCAATTTCTAAGGGTGAAACAACTAAAAGAGGAACCATGATGTTTGCAAGAAACCCAATTACCATAATATCTGCCAAAAAAGGTATTTAATAAATTTTATTTTAACAGGAACACCATGAAACTAATGAAAAGATTAAGCTGGCGCTTTGAAATTGCGATTTTACTTATTTTAAGTGCTGTGATACTATATTTAATCCAATTCTACATTTTCCATGAACCAAGAACAGAACTATTTTATTTAGGGATTGACCTTGCATTTTTACCCATAGAAGTTTTACTTGTTGTTCTAGTAATAGAAACTGCTATAAGTCAACGAGAAAAAAGTGTGTTGCTTGAAAAATTAAATATGGTCATTGGCGTTTTCTTTAGTGATGTGGGAACAGAACTTCTGGGAGAAATATCTAAATTTGATTCGAAATCAAATACCATCAACAAAACTTTGATCATAAATTCAAATTGGGTTGATCTAGATTTTCAAAAAGCTAAGGATGATATAACAAAACGTAAATATCATCTTAAAATCACTGGTAACGATCCAGATTCAATAAGATTTTTAGAAGATACTAAGAAATATTTAATGGGTAAAAGAAGATTTTTATTAGTTTTACTTGAAAATCCCAATTTATTGGAACATGAAACGTTTACAGAACTTTTAAGAGCTGTGTTTCATCTTACAGAAGAGCTTGAAAAAAGGAAAGACATAAAACACCTCCCAAAAGCAGACTATGATCACCTAAAATTTGATACTGAAAGGGCATATAACATACTGATCTATCAATGGGTGGAATACATGGAACACCTTATGAACAACTACCCTTACCTTTTCTCACTGGCCATGAGGACAAATCCATTTGATCCACATGCAACAGTTGAAATACAAGATAATTATTGATATCATAAAATATCATGATAAATAATATTTTTAACGAAAAATAATTTTAAAAAATTTTTTAATTCATAAAATATTTATATAGCCATTTACATAGATTTAGATAAGCTTTAATAAGCTGAATAATGTTAAAAAAAAGTAAATGTGGTTGATTTAATGGAGAGGTTAACTCTCAAACAGTATAGAAAGATGGTTGAAAAGGTAATTGAGTTCAAAAGGTTGAACGGAGAGATGCCCCCATATACAATTGTTGATGGATGTAAAATTAGTAAAATTGTATATGTTGATATGATAGAAACTGCAAATAAGTTTCTACTTGAAATGGGCCGTAACCCAGAAATTATAGAAATTGGAAGACAACCGGATATGAACTGTATTATAAAGTTCTAATTCATTGAAATCCATTTGGGGAAACGAATAAATCTCTTAATACCACTATTTTTAATGTTCTAAAATTAATACAAGTTATGTTTTTTTTATAATGAAAAATATTTTTCGTAGATTTAATCTAAAAAAAATATTTCACCGATTTATTAGCTCACTTAATATTTTTAACATTATCAAAATCTGTTTTGTATATGTGGGCACTTACAGAATGAACAGTAATTGGCCCTAATTTTATTTTTAAATGTTCTGATACATATTTTGACAGTCCTTTAAGTCCAAAGAAGTTAGGAATCCAAGAACCATAAATATCTTGACTTCTCCAAATACCTGTTGTAAACAGCATGTTTTTACGAATTTTAAAGTCGATCATAACCAGACTTGGGATCTCGTTCTGGCACTGATCTATTGATGGATCAAACGTGGTCATTGTTGCTCTTCTTGAAGTTTCACAATTATTAAGCCGGTTTATTACAGATTCGACTTGATCAATTTTTACCTTGTAAATGTCTCGGCCCATCTTGAATCCAAAATGCTCCCTTAATCTCTTTCCATAATTAATGCCGTCATGATGATTTTCACTATCCAAAAAAGCTTCTTCATATCGTTTTAACTTTTCAAGTGATAAATATCCCTGGGGTAGTTCTGAATTTAAAGGATCTTGAACCGTGATTATGACATTTAAAATTTCTTTGGTTATAAGATCACGTTCATCCTCTATTATATCACCATGATTCATTATCTGTTTTATTATAGCATTCCACGCATCTTCAGCCTTTGCAGTTTCTATTGTGAACATATATAATCACCATTAAATCCATATTTAATGATTTCAAAATGAATTACATGAATGTGTTATATCCTACCAGAGTATTTGAGTTAACTGATTTATTTCAATTTAATAACTTAATATTCTAATATGATAATAACCTCTCTAAAGATAACATTCTTAAACTTTATTTCTTAATATTTTCATGAATATTTAAGATTTAATCTACAAAAATAATAAACTTTAGCTTTTATATTAGAATTCTTAATTCAAATTTATATTGTTAGGACAAGAAAACTTAGGTAGTATTTCATGATAAGGTTTCTATTGAAATTAGTTTTTAATTGACGAATTACTAAGTATGCAGGAAACATAAGTTCATGATTTGCTAAATATCCACTTCAAGATATTCAAATCCTTCTATTTCTATTTTAAATCTATTCATTTTGTTAATTATAACTTTTTAGAATAGATAAAATACTCTAATTTATTATTAAGTAAAAAGTAAGCGCTCATAAATATAAAAAGAAAAAGAAAGTAATTTATGTTTCTGTTTTGAATTTAAAGGAGTATGTAGCTTGTAAGTTGTTCCCAGCGTAGACTTTTACTGCTTTAGCCGGTATGGTTACTTGATACAATGCGTTTGTTGTGGTGCTGGTTGTTTTGATTTTGAGTGTTGTTCCTGAAATTGATTTGCTGATTGAAACTGTTTTACTTATTGATAGTTTTTTGATGGTTATACTATTATAATATGTGCTTGGTTTGATATTCTCATTGAATTTAATTGATATCGTAGCTGTTCCATTAACACCAGTTTGCATGTTAATAGGGTTTGTATTAGTAATTTGAGGGTTTTTTAGGGTTACCTGGCCGATGTATAATTTATTTGGGATCTTTGGTATGGAATATTTCGATATAGTTTTGCTTCCGAATATTATACCATCTGGAGTTCCTCTACATGTTGAGGCCCATATTTTAACTTGGGTTGAATAATTAATATTCATAACTTGATAGGTTATTATGTTACGCCTGTTAATCCCATATTTGTCGGTAGTTTCTAAACTTATAGCAGAGGATATAGGATTAACAGTAGAAATATAACCACTTCTATAATAACTAGGACTGTTCGGTACACTAACATACTGACCATTACCCATTTTAAATAGAGATTCTTTAAATCTCCCATAATAATAAGTCACCAGACCTACATAATCATTGGGAGCTTTGATTATAAAATGTCCTATACCTTCTCTGCGAAGAATGCTATAAGCAGTATTTAATGTAGTTTGAGTAATGTGACCAGATACTGAGGTTTTCCCCGCGAGAGCCTCGAGTTCTCTTTCATAATAAGGCATATCCGGGCCACCTGTACCCACAATCCAACTACCATTAGAGATTATAGTATGGAAGAAATAATGGAACTGCAAATGTAATTGCTGAGTTTGCCCATTCTAGAGTATAATCCAAATCAGTTGTAAAATGCCATTCTTTTAATGTTTCTTTAGTTGTGATTCCAACATTACATGCTCCAAGTGTCTCGGCCATGTCTTTTACTATTTCAGTTAATTCAGTGTCATGATCCTGCATGATCCACCTCAATGTCTCTTACTTTTTTGTAAACTATAAATTATTTTGTATAAAGCTTCTTTTTTTTATCTGGCATATCTTGAATTATTATTTCCGCTTCTTCAGGTGTTACTGCTTTACGATTACCTTCTTCATCTTCAATGATCTTTCCACTATTTCTAAGCATTTTAAATCTGTTTTTCCTGACTTCTTTGTCTGGATGACAGATTAATTGACAGTTGCTACAAGTATATTCTAATTTATATTGTGGAATTAATGGATGATAGAATTAGTCTCCATTTTTGGGTCTTTGTAGGTATGCAGGTATTGCATCTAACATTGCAAATTTATAGTCTTCATCCTTTTCTGGGAGGTCTATTCTTGTTGGTGATCATGTTGACCATTTCTTTGATGGATGCAAGCCTGCGAATCCTGAGCATACAATTCCACATCTTGAGTAATCTCCACGTTTACCATATTCAAATTTTTTTCCACCCATTTCTATTAGGGTTTTTTCATTTTTTGGAATGAACTTTGGTTACACGTAGCTGTACATAGTTTACATTCATCACAATAGTTTTCTGATTTAGGTAAAGGTTCTGTTGCTTTAAGATCTGCAGTCGTTACAACTGAAGCTAAACTATTGCTGCACCATATTCTTTGGTTAGAATATGACCTGAATGTCCAAAGAATCCTACTCCAGATCTTGCTGCCAGATATCTGTGTGAAATAATGGGTTTCATATCCCTTATTCCATTTGGAGTATCTTTTCTGTATACAAAATTTGTGGATATGGCTTTAGATCCAAATCCAATCATATCTAAAAATTCTGCTATCTCTGAGGCAATTCCACGTGTAAATGTAGTTGTACGTATTTTATTTTTATTTAATGAATGGTCTTTTTTGCTTAGGTATGGTTCAATAAGCTTTTGATCGAATGGAACTGCAAATACTAATGCAGATTTTGCTCCGGGTAAAACATAATCTAAATCTGTTGATACAAGACCACCTTCAAGAGTTTTTTTTAGTTACTATACCCACTTTTGAGGCTTCTAAATCCTTTGCCATATTTTTTACAACTTCTGAAAGATCATTTTTAAATAGAACGTTCTTTGCTATAAATTTAGGATTTTTAGACACAAATTTTAATGTCTTTGCTGTATCTGGCATTTTCAAGTTTATCACTAGGGTCAAATAAAATTAATCAAAGTTATTCTGTTTTTATTGATTTTTGAAAATCAGCAAGAATCATGAGTAGATTAAATCCTTTTTTGGTAATCATGTAATCACCTCGTTCATGCCTTTGTAGGATGAGATCTGTTTCTAGCAGTTTTTGCGTATGGAAAAGTAAATTACCGCCCTTAAGTCCTGTTATTTCAGAAAGGGAAGAAAAAGTTCTGGTCTCGGAAGCCATTGATTTAAGTATTTGCAACCTTTGTTTATTGGATAGTGGTTCAAGCACACTTTTAACCATAATCTCTTCATGAATATCAGAAATTTCAGTCCTTTTTTCTTCATTAGTACTATAAATCTGAAGTGAGCTAATAAGACCTAATTGTTTCTCAAATAGTGAGTTAAGTTCAGAGAAACAAACGTTACATTTATCAAATGGAGCTCCTTTTCTTAGTTCACTTAATTCTGCTCTCTTCTCATTAATTATATCATTAGAAACATTATCTTGGTGGATAAGATCTTCGTTGTTTGCCAGGAAATTTGTAAATCTTAATTTGCATTTTTCCCGCATCTCACATGGATCCACCATACCCCGTTCCAGGCTATTTTTTCTATCATCAGATACATAAGATGTGACGGAATTTAAAAAATCTTTTTTTAAATTGGTCAACATCAGATCCAAATATTCTTTATTGGATCTTTCCATCAAACGTTTAATATCTTGATGTATAGACTCTAATTTTGTATCAATATCCACCATTTTTTCGTTGTAGATTTCTTCTGCCTTCTCCATAATGATATTATTCAGTTTAATAATTTATAAAGGTTTCTGACCCTAAAGGTCATCTTAGTAATTATAATGTAGTAACTATATTTTACTGACCGTCAAGTATATTATAATCTCAACCAATTATTATTTAGAATAAAAAAAATGGAAGGTGACAGTATGGTATTGAGTACAGAAATGATGGATTCTATTGAAAAGAGTAATATAGTATTTTTAGCAACTGCAAACAAAGAAGATTATCCTAATGTGGTCCCCATAGGACTTGCTAAACCACTAGATAATAAAACTGTGTTATTAGTTGCTAATTTCATGAACAAAACTTATAAAAATCTCAAAGAGAATCCTAAAGCAGCAATAGTAGTTGCAGACGTAACAAAATGCCCGTATCAATTCAAGGGTAAAGTTGAGATACATGAATCTGGAAAATACTTCGATGATGCAGTAGAGTGGGCAAAAAGCGTGATGACTCAACTCAACCCCAAAGGTGCAGTTTTACTAAAAGTAGAAGAAATTTACTCAGTACAACCCGGTCCAGATGCCGGCAAAAAAATATAATGAAAAATTCGTTGCACAATAAAGACAATAGGTGAAATCATATGATTTAAATCTGCCAAAGAGGTTACAGATGTTATAGTGGATAAGGCAGGTTTATAAACCTATCTCTCTTTGTTTATGAGTAACACGTTGCTTAAATTTACAAAAGGTGGTAATATGAAGATAATAGTTACTGATGGAATGGGTAGTGATGAAGAAAAAGAAATCAATACTGAGAGTATTACTGGAAAAGATCTGTTAGAATTGCTTGATATCTCTGTATTTGTAGCAACGATTATGAAAAACAATGAAATTGTAGGCGAGAATGAAATACTCACAAGTCAAGACAAAATAAAAATTTTAAATATGATTCATGGTGGCTAAAAAATAATTACGAATATCTTGCATAATCTGATATTTGAGGTATTTAAAAGGTTACATAATAATCTGAAGTAACCCCTTAAAGATAACATTCTTAAACTTTATTTCTTAATATTTTCATGAATTAAGATGGGTTATAAAATAGATAACGTTAGTTGTTAACATTAGAATTCCAATAGAATTAATATTCTCGGGATAACGAAATATGGGGCATATTTCAGGAATTGAGTTTTTATATTTGAACTAATTATTGTTACACTATTCCAAAATTCATTAATAGCTCGTTCCTTAATTTATCGCTTTATACATTAGAGATGGAAATGAAACAAATGATATATTTTTTGCATATCT
>Ga0224559_1001372_pt1 | contig 13506 bp, 12 predicted proteins | sample 714S33034metaG_FD_180676 | JGI IMG/M metagenome (GOLD analysis project Ga0224559, IMG submission 180676) | Peat soil microbial communities from Stordalen Mire, Sweden - 717 S3 30-34 | ecosystem: Environmental > Terrestrial > Soil > Wetlands > Peat | place: Sweden: Norrbotten County, Stordalen... | reverse complement strand
AAAACGCAAGGTTCTTCATCGATCACCCGCAAAACCTTGCAAACGCAAATACCCTGCTACGCCGGAATCATCATGAAATGCACGCGTCTCAGAGATTTTCACGGACGACGAGCGAGCGCTATCGGCTTCGTCTCAAGGCGACGCGCCCCATCAAGTCCTGCCGATCTTGTTCTGATGCACGGCGAGGCAGACGTAGGCGGCGGAGAGCAAGGGCGCGGCGATCCCCGCCTTCGCGCCGCGGCGGATGAGATCGCCGACGATCGCTTCGGCCTCGGTCGGCTTGCCGGCCTGCAAGTCGCGACACATCGAGGCGGCCAAGGGCGATCCCTTCTGGGTGAGCGTCGCGCGCACGCCGGGAAGAAAGCCGTCCGACGGCGGAACGCCGACCGCGGCGCCGATGGCGGCGACTTCGTCGAGCAGTTGCAGCGCGAACGTCGCTCCGCCCGCACACGCCTCGACCTCGCCGACCGTTGCGCGCATCAGGCAGGTGATCGCGCCCAGCGACGCGATGAAGATCCACTTCTCCCACATCTCGCGTCGGATCGCCGGCGACAGCCGGGCGTTGATCTTCGCCGAGCGCATGAATTCATCCAACGCCGCAATGCGCGGGGTCCGCTCGCCGTCGAGCTCGCCATACGCGACGTCCATCAGGGTCGTAAGTTGGACAACGCGGCCGTCGTCGTCGAGCGTCGTCGACGCTTTCAAGGCGCAACCGACGACGTTGCGCGGGCGGAAGTGCTGCGCCAGCAGCTCCATGTGCCCCATGCCGTTGAGCGCCGGCAGGATCATGGTCTCAGGGCCGACCGCGGGCGCGAGGTCTTCGAGCGCGGCGTCGAGTTGATACGCCTTCACGGTCAGCAACACCGCGTCGTAAGTTCCGGCGAGCGTCTCTGTCGTGACCAGCTTCGGCTGCAGCGTCGCGTCGCCGAGCGGGCTGACGATGCGCAGGCCCGATTCTCTCAGTTTCGCCGCCCGCGCCGGACGCACGAGAAACGTCACGTCGCGTCCCGCCTCAGCGAGCCGCCCGCCGAAATAGCCGCCGATCGAACCGGCCCCGACCACCAAAAGACGCACGTTGCAGCCCTCACCCTGAATTGCCGCCTAACGTAAAGCCAAGCTGCGTTTCACGCCAGACGCGCAGATGTCGCTGTCGCGGCGTGACGCTTCCGAGCCGAATTATCGAGGTCGTCGTCGCGTCGCTTTTGTTCAGCCCGAACGCTCGTCACCGATGTGTCCAGGCTGAACGCTCGCAATGACGATCGGAACCGCATCGATCCGAGGCGGGCTTACTCTCACTTCGGCGTGAAGATCAGCTCCTGCGCGCCGGCGCGCTTCAGCGCCTCCTCGTCGCCGGCGAGCGTGATCGACTTGCCGTCGTTCCACAGCGGCGCGAGGTCGCGATAGTGCGGCGAGAAGATGTGGCCGGACTCGCCGGTGGCGATGACGAAGCGCGATCTGTCGGGATCGGCGAGGTCGTAGATGGCGCGATAGCCGCCGCCATGGGTGCGCGCGTAGGGCTGGTCGGCCGGCGCGGTGAAGGCGCCGCCGCGATCGACGGTGTAGAATCCGCCGCTCGAGGGCATGCTCAGGTCGCTGATCCGGTCGAGCAGCGGGATGTGGCCGTAGAGGCTGTGTTGCAACAGCGCGACGTGTTCGCGGCCCCAGCGCCATTGGCTCATGTCGGCGCCGTCGCGCCGCACCAGTTCGGCGAGACCTTCGTCGAGCGCCCGGCCGAGCGTCGCGCGGCAGTCCGGATCGGGCTTGTCCTGCGCGTCGCACCATTCGGGGTGGTCGCGCAGCAGGGCGATGAGCGTCTCGGCGGCGAACGGCCCTTTCTCGCTCATCGACAGGCCGGTCTTGTCGACCAGCATGATGCGGTGCAGCGCCCGGACGAAGGCGGTGTAGATGAGCGGCTCCGGGCGGTCCCGGTTCATCACGCCGTCCCACGCAGCGAGCAGCGCCAGCGCCTGGCGGGCGCGCTCGTCGCCTGGCGTCGCGCGTTTGAGGAACGGCAGCAGATCGGCGAAATCGAGCGTCAGATGGTCGGCTTGCATCGCCGCCGACAGATCGAGGCTCAGCTTGAGGTTGGCGTCGAACAACTGCTGGATGCGGCGGGCGCGGAAAGCCTCTTCCCAATCACGGCCGTATTGGGCGGCCTTGTCGGGGCCGACAATCGCGTTGTTGGCGTTGAAGATGAAGCCGGCGTCGGGATTGTGCAGCTGCGGCGCCTGGTCGAAGGTCGTCACGCCCGTCCAGTCCGCGCCGCCCGCGGCGCCGTCGACTGGCGCGAGCCCGTCGCCCGACTTGCGCGTCGGCAGCAGGCCGGGGCTGATGAAGCCGATGTCGCCGTCGACGTCGGCGTAGGCGAAATTCTGGGTTGGCGTCTGGTAGGGTTTGAGCGCGTCGAGGAACTCGTCCCAGTTGCGCGCGACGTTGACGCGCATCAGCGCTTCGGCGGTCGTGTCGCGGTCGCCTAAGCCGGTGAAGGCGAGCGCGATCGCCTTGCCGGGCCCGGCCAGCGCGGCGATGTCGCCGACGACGTCGGAGATGACCGGGCCGTGCCGCGTCGCGCGGATGTGCAGCGTGACGTTGGGCGCGTCCTTGACGTGGATGGTCTCGTCATGGACCAGGAACGGCTTGGGGCCGTCGGGCGTCAGGTAGCGGGTCTGATCCGTCGGATCGATGGTCTCGACGAACAGATCCTGAGCGTCGGTGTCGGAAGTGGTCAGGCCCCAGGCGATGCGGTCGCTCTGGCCGAGCAGGACCAGCGGCAGGCCGGGAATGGTGCCGCCCTTGATCGAGACCTGCGGCGTGACGATGCGGGCGAGATACCACAGGATCGGCGCGCCGAGACCGAGGTGCGGATCGTTGGCGAGGATCGGTTTGCCGGTGTCGCTGCGCGAGCCGGCGACGACCCATTCGTTCGAGGCGCCGTGGCTCATCTGCAGCAGCGCGCCGAGTCGCTCGCGCGGGTCGTCGAGGCTGGCGTGGTCGGGATGGGCGACCGGCGCCGTGGTGATGGGCCAGTCCGCGTTTGGCATGGGAAACAGCCAGCCGGCGCGGTCGGCGGGAAGTTTCTGCGCCAGGCGCGCGCGCAAGCTCTCCAGCGGGTAATTGCCGCTGAGCTGCAGCGCCATCAGCTTGCCCCAGACCAGCGAATCGGCGGGCGTCCACGGCTCGGGCTTGTCGCCGAGGATGAGGAATTCGGGCGGCAGCGCGTTGCGGTGGCTGTCGAGAAAGGCGTTGACGCCTTCGGCGTAGGCCTGCAGCCGCTGCTGCGCCCACGGCGACAGCGCGGCGAAGCTCTCCTGCGCCAGTCGATAGAGGCCGAGCGTGCGGATGAGCCGGTCGACATTGACAAAATCGGCGCCGGCGATCTCGGCGACGCGTCCCTGGCCGGCGCGACGGTTGATCTCCATCTGATACAGCCGCTCGCTGGCGTGGAGATAGCCGAGCGCGCGCGCCGCGTCGTCGAGATTGGCGGCGAAGATGTGCGGCGCCCCGTAGCCGTCGCGCCACACCCGCGCGTCGGCGCTCAAGCCGCGCAGGACGACCGCGCCGGAATAGGCGGGCATGGCGCGGTAGAAGAGATAGGCCGCGCCGACCGCCGCGACGACGACGAGCGCGACCAGGAACTTCAGCGCCGCCTTGACCAGCCGGATCTTCATGTCCGTCGCTCCTCCCCAGCGCGGCGCGCGGCGCCGCGGCGCGCCAGTCAAGCGGCTCGGCGCGCGCTTGTCCATGCCTCGCTGCGTCGCGCCGCTGTCGCGTTCAGAGCGAAAGGTCGACGATCACCGGCGCGTGGTCGGAAGGGCGCTCCCAGCCGCGCGCGTCGCGTAGCACCCGCATAGCTTCGACCTTGTCGGCGAGCGCCGGGCTGACCCAAACGTGGTCGAGGCGACGGCCCTTGTCGGCTTTGGCCCAATCGGGCGAGCGATAGCTCCACCACGTGTAAAGCTTCTGTTGCGGCGGAACGAAGCGGCGCAGCGCGTCGGTCCACGGTCCGGCCGCCTGGGCGCGGCCGAGCTTCTCGACTTCGATCGGCGTGTGGCTGACGACGTTGATGAGCGCCTTGTGGCTCCACACGTCGTGTTCGAGCGGCGCGATGTTGAGGTCGCCGACCAGGATCGCGCGACCGGCGGCGACCCGCCCGGCGGCGAACCATTCCGCCATTTCGTCGACGAAGGCGAGCTTGTGGGCGAACTTGTCGTTGATCGCCGGATCGGGCTCGTCGCCGCCGGCGGGAACGTAGAAATTGTGGATCTCGAGTCCGTCGGCGCCGCCGCCGAGGGTCACCTGCATGTGGCGCGAGTCGCCCTTGTCGCAGAAGCCGCGCGGGTTCGCCGCCACGATCGGCAGCCGCGAGACGATGGCGACGCCGTGATAGCCCTTCTGGCCGTTGAGGGCGATGTGCTCGTAGCCGAGCTTGCGGAACTCGCCGAGCGGGAACTGCCCGTCCGGGCATTTCGTCTCCTGCAGGCACAGCGCGTCCGGTTGCTGTTCTTTGAGAAAGCGCGCGACGAGGTCGATGCGCAGACGCACCGAATTGATGTTCCAAGTGGCGATGGAAAAGCGCAAGGGGGAAGCCTCGTCAGGGAGCGCCGACAATGACGGATCGGCGCGCCGCGGCATACAGCGAGCGTCGACTTGCCCACAGCCGGCTCTTCGCGCGCTCGGGCCGCCTCAGCGGCGGGAGTTCGACCCGCCGGTGATCGTCTCATCGATGTGGAACAGATTAGGGTCCGGCTTGGACGTCAGATCGACGTTGAACAGCGACACGACCGTCCGGAAGCCCTGCGCGTCGATCACCGTCCACTGCTTGAGCGCGAAGCTGTCGGGGTCGAACACCAGCGCGATCTCGGCCGAGCCGCCGAAGGTCGCCTTGTCCTCGATCTCGATCGTCGCGGCGTTTTCGTCGATCGTCACGCGCTTGACCACGGTGTCCTTGGCGAGGTCGACGTGGTCCTTGAGCAGGAACTTCAGCGGCGTCTGGGCGATGAAATAGAGGTCCTGGGTGTCGAGCTTCTGGTCGCGGACGGCGACGCTGCGGCCGTCGGCGACGATCTCCAACCGCGCCGGCGGCTCGTAGTGGAACAGCATCCGTCCGGGCCGGTCGACGTAGAGTTGCCCTTCCGAGCGTTGGCCGTCGGGGCCGATCTGGACGAAGTCGGCGGTCATGATCCGCGCCGAGTCGAGATAGGCGTCGGCGCGCTGGACCGCTTCCTCAGGCGAGATTTGCGGCTGCGCCGCGTCGGCTTTGGCGTCCTTGGCTGGCGCGCGGGGCGCGGCGGCGTCGTCCGACTTGGCCGGGGCCGGCGTTTTCGGCTCGCCGAGATTGGCGGGGCGGGGCGGGGGCGTTGGCGAGGCGGCGTCGTTCGCATCGCCGGCGAAGGCGACATGCGCCAGGGCGAGGATGGCGACGGCCGACCAGGCGAGGGGTCGTAACGAAATCATCGGGGCCGGCTTTCGGGCGGAGGCGCGGGCTGCGCTTCGCCGCTGCATGGCAGGGCGTTGTGATCGCATTGTGGCGGCCCGGTCAAGGCCGGCCGGGCGGCCGACGCCTGGTCCGAGGCGGGTCACGGGAACGGCGGCGCCAACGCAAGCGACCTTCTCTCAATGTATAAAAATGTAATAGTTGCGTTCACTACGATAAATACCAGGTGAGACTTAAATATAGCGTTTATCTTACCCAAATCTCTACTTAATGTTCTGTTGACTTCACATTCCGTAACGGCAACACTCGATGGGCAGGGTTAATATTGGGAGAATGGGTATGACTAAGAATTGGTTCGCCGTAGCCACGTCTTTCCGTGCCTCGATCCAGCCGGCCGTCCCCCGTCCGCTTCCCAGTCACGAGGTTTTGCAACGCCGTATGGACCGATTTGGTCCGCGGCGCGACCCCGCGCGCAGCGCTGCGCTCGAAGCGCCGCCGCAACCGCTCGACGCGCGTCTGATCGCCGACGGCGAGGCGCTCGAGGCCGCCTGGCAGGCGGAGATCCGGGCGATGATCGGCGCCCGGCGCGGCGGGGCCCAGGCCGTAGCGGCGGCGCGGGCGGCGCGCGCGCAAAGCGAGGCGATCGTCGCGCGCATCGAAGCGACGCGCGCGCTCACCCTCGACGGCCACAAGGTTAAAGCGCGGGCCGAATCCTGGCGGCGCGACGGCGCCCCGCTCAAGTCGGCGCGAGCGGAGGACCAGGAAGAAGATGGCGTGTGGACCGACATGGCGGACCTGCCGCGCTACGAAGCCCCGGCGGCGCGCCCGGTGACTGCGGCGTTCGCCTGATGCGGTCGAGGCGCGCGCGGCCGGCGTCGTCGCCGGCCCGCCGCCCGCCGCGCTAAGGCAGGCGCTTCAAAGCGCCGAGGACCCAGTCGGTCACCTTGCCGTAGGGCGGCCGCAGCAGCGGAAAGCCGCTCCACTTCGACTGGTGGAACACCGGCTTCAGTTTGCTGAAGGTCCGAAATCCCCATTCGCCATGATACGCGCCGACGCCGCTCGCGCCGACGCCGCCGCATGGCTGGCCCTCCTGCACGAAATGGAGCAGGCAGTCGTTGACCGTCACGCCGCCGGCGATGGTCTGGCTGAGCACGCGCGCGCGCCGCGCCGCGTCGCGGCCGAACCAATAGAGGGCGAGCGGCCGGTCGCGGCGATTGACGTAAGCGATCGCGTCTTCGACCGCGTCGTATTCGACGATCGGCAGCAGCGGCCCGAAAATCTCTTCCTGCATCAGGCGCGACGTCGGCGGCGCGCCGATGACGATCGTCGGCGGCAGCTTGCGGCTGTCGGCGAAGCTTTCGCCGGCCGGATTGACCTCGACGATCCGCGCGCCGACGTCGCGCGCTTCGGCGACCAGGGCGACGAGGCGGCTGCGGTGCCGCGCGCTGATGATCGCCGTGTAGTCGGGGTTGGCGACGAGCGTCGGGTAAAGGCGCTTCATCGCCGCGGCGATGGCCGCCGCCGCCGCATCGGCCTGGCCGCGCGGGACCAGCAGATAGTCGGGCGCGACGCAGGTCTGGCCGGCGTTGAGGAGTTTCCCGGCGGCGACGCGCGCGCTCGCTTGGGCGAGATCGCAGGACGGGTCGAAGATCGCCGGCGACTTGCCGCCGAGTTCGAGCGTGATCGGCGTCAGATTGGCCGCCGCCGCCGCCGCCACCTGCCGCCCGACCGCGGTCGAGCCGGTGAACAACAGATGATCGAACGGCAGCGCGACGAACGCCTTGCCGGTCTCCGCGTCGCCGAGAACGACGCTGACGAGGTCGGGGTCGAAATATTTCGCCGCCAGCTCGGCGAGCAGCGCCGAAGTGCGCGGCGTCAACTCGGACGGCTTGATCAGCGCGCGGTCGCCCGCCGCCAGCGCCGCCGCCAGCGGACAGAGCGTCAACTGGATCGGATAGTTCCACGGCGAGACGATGCCGACGACGCCGAGCGGCTGCGGCGCGAGGCGATTGCGCCCCGGCAGGAACGGCAGCGCGGTCGCAACGCGGCGCGTACGCATCCAGCCCGCGAGCTTTCGCCGAGCGTAGAAAATCGCGCTGCGCGTCACGAACAATTCGGCGATGCGCGTCTCGTGCGCGGCGCGGCCGCTGAAGTCGGCGTCGACCGCGGCGATGAACGCCTGCTCATTTTCGTCGACCAGGCGCAGCAGCCGGGCGAGCCGCGCGCGCCGGACGGGCAGGGGCGGATTGCGGTCTGCGGCGAAGGCCTGGCGCTGCGCGAGGAAGCGCGTCGCGTAATCGGGCATGGGCGGCGGGACCGCGTTCATTTCGTTCCTCCCTGCACATGCGACAACGGACTGACGCTCATCGCGGCGACGACGCGCGGCGAGGCGGGCGCAGGCGGTCGACATGGTTTCTCCCGCGGACAATTACGCCTCAGAAATCAGCGGTTGACAACAGTAGTTATCGCCGCCGTCCGATTGGCGCCGACGTGCGCCCGGGCGGCGTCCTTCCGAGCGGCGGAGGCTCGTCGGCGCGGCCGCAATCGTAGCGGATTCCGTGGGGGACAACGCGCTCCCGGCGGCGGGCGCCCTCAATTCGCCGACAAAGTGCGCTAGCCGCCGCGCGCGACGCGTGAGCGAAACCGCGTCCGACAAGGGAGGTTTGAATGGCCTCGCAAATGTCCTTGCGTGAGCGCTATCAGGATTGGATCAATCTGGTCTGCGCCGTGCTGTTGTTCATTTCGCCGTGGATTCTCGCCTTCTCCGGCGACGTGACGGCGACGCGCGCCGCCTGGATCAGCGGCGTCGTCGTCGCGATCTTCGCCGTCGCTGCGCTGGTGCAGTTCGCCGAATGGGAAGAATGGATCAGCGCGCTGCTCGGCGTATGGATGATCGTCGCGCCGTGGGTCGTCGGCTTCGCTGGCCTCGGCGTCGCCGTGGCGGCGTTCGTCGTCCTCGGCCTCGTCGTTCTCGCGGCCTCGGCCTCCGAGCTGTGGCAGATCCGTCACCCGCACGTGATGGCGCATTGACGTTTGTCGTGAGGGGCCGGCGGCGTCAGCGGACGTCGCCGCGACCCCTTCGCGCCGATATGCTAGATTGGCTTCGGCGTGGGAGGGGTCATGACGCGGTGGCTGAGTCTGGCGGCGCTGGCGCTCGCGTGCGGCGGTTGCGGCGAGAAGCCTGAAGTCGATCAACTGGCTCAGGCCGGCATGATCAACAAGCCGGCGCGCGTGGTGCGCGCCTGCCTGGGCCGGCCTGACGCGACTCGGGCGATCGACGGGACCCAGATCTGGACCTACTGGGCCGGAACGGTCCGTTCCGACGCTTGGCCGCTGCCGCCGCCGGGCTCGCCCGATCTTGTCCGCCACACCGCTTGCAACGTCGTCGTCGTACTGACGCGGGCGCGCGTCAGTCAGGTCTATTACACCGGCCCGGCCGGCGATCATCTCGGCGTCGGCGAGCGCTGCGAATTCCCGGTTAGCGCCTGCGTCGACCCGTAGGTCGCGCGTGGCGATTCCTCGCGGGTTTGTTCGTAGCGTCCCTTTTTCGGCCTGACGCAACGGCGCGGCGCGCTCCAGTGTCGGGAGGTTGCGCTCGCCGAGCGCGCTCATTGGTTTGCGTTTTCCATACGGGAAACCCGAGGGGAGGCGGCGAACTTGACGTAGCGCAAACGGAAATTAAGATATATTAACGGCAAAATTAACAATAATGTCCGGGTGTTAGTCGGAAATCCTCGCGTCTACGGAGGGGCAAATCATGAAGTCCGTCGCCGCACTGGTTTGCGCCGCCGTTTTGACCTCGGCGAGTTCGGCGCTGGCGGCCGATCTGCCCACGCGAAAAACACCGCCTGCTCCCGTCGGCCCGACAGCCTTCGATTGGACGGGCTTCTATGTCGGCGCAGAGTTCGGCGGCGCCTGGGCTCAGTCCCGCGCCTACTATCCGATCGCCGGCCCCGCCGGATATCTGCCGTACGACCCCAACGGCGTCTTTGGCGGTCTTTATGCCGGCTACAACTATCAATTCGCCGGCGGCGTCGTCGTGGGCGTCGAAGGCGACGTCAATTACGGCGACGTTCGACGCGGAACCTACTATCACGACGTTCCCACCGGCTCGATTCCGAGCGACACCGGCGTCGGCGACTTAAGCTGGTTCGGTTCGGCGCGCGCGAGATTGGGCTACGCCTTCGACAGGTTTCTTCCCTTTGTGACGGGCGGCGCTGCATTCGCCGATTACAGGAACACGCTCGTCGCCAACAGCAACCCGTCGTTCTCAGGCTCGTCCGACCACACCATGGTCGGCTGGACAGTCGGCGGCGGCCTCGACTATGCGTTAGCGAGCAATGTGACGCTGAGGCTGGAGTACCGCTACGCGGACTACGGGTCGGTTTAGGACACCTTGCCCACCAACGCGTTTTCGGTCCACTCCACCGGTCTCAAAACGAACGATGTGAGAGTCGGGGTCGGCTACAAGTTCTGAGCTCGGCCAGGAGTCGCCGCGCGCGACCGTTCGGCGTTAGCAAGCTCGCAGGCGGAAGCGTCGCGTTGCGGTCAGCCCGTGCGGCTGAGCCGGCGACGATCAGCGCGAGTGCTGAGGCAATGATCGTGCGCATGCGCCTCCCGATCGAATCGGCCTGATTCAACAACCGCCTCTGTTGGCGGCTGCGGCGCGGCGCGCTCAAATTCAGAACTTGTAGGCGAGGCCGACCAGGACCGAGTTGATGCGCGGATCGATCTGTTCTGCGTAGCCGCTCAGCGGGAAATTCGCGACCGACTTTCCATAGTCCGTGTAACGATATTCGACTCTTCCGATGATGTTGTTGGTGAACGCCATTTCCACGCCGCCGCCGATCGTCCAGCCCGTCCAGGTCGTTCCGATGCTTTCCGTGACGCCGTCATGGAAGGGACCGGAGAGGTTGGTGGCGTCGCCGCCGAGGAAGGCTGCGCCGCCGGCCGCATAGACGAGCGTGCGGTCAAAGAGCGCGTAGCCGAGCCGGCCGCGGATGTCGGCGTTCCAGCGATGCCGGACGCCGTTGACGTCGCCCCCCGAACCGCCGTCGTTGCCGTCGACGCCGTCGACGTTCAAGTCGCCTTCAAGGCCGAGCACAAAGCTGCTCACCTGATAATTGAAGCCGACGTAGCCGCCGCCGAAGACGCCGCTCTGGCGCGCGGCCGCCTGATATAAGGGAAACGTGCTCGCGTTTACGCCGCCGTACGGCGACGGCGCGTCGCCCCAGCCGTAGCCGAATTCGGCGCCGGCGTAGAAGCCGGTCCAACTAAACGCGGAGACCGGCGGCGGCCCCTTTGTCGTCGGCAGGTCGGAAGCATGAGCGGAGGATACAAGCGCTGCGAGCGCGCCCCCAGCGAGAATAAGCGCCTTTCGCATTGACTGTCCCCCGCAATGCCGAGCGCGACGCCGGCGTTGATCGAATGTCTTTGTCCAAATCTCTCGCGCAGGCCGCAACGCGGCTCCGTCGCGCCTGCATCGGTTAAACGAGAAACGGACCCCGGTCGTCTCGTTGCGCGTCGCGTCGTCTCTCATCGCGCGCACAAACTGCCGAAAGAAAGCGCGTTCACCCGCGCGTTGCCGAATGGCCACACGATGCTGGTCGCCCGGCAAGCGAATTGATCGCTGCGACGCCGCTGGCCTTTCACTCGCCTTCGCGGCGCGCCGCCTCGCGAAACTCGGTCGCCGTCATATGAAACGTCGCCCTGAACACGCGGTAGAATGTTGCGAGGTTGTCGAAGCCGCAGCCGAGGGCCACTTCCGTCACGGACAACGCTGCCGCGCCGGTCAACAATCTGCGCGCCTTGTCGAGCCGCAGCGCGACGATGCGCCGCCCGACGCTGACGCCGGTAGGCTCGAATAATCCGTGCAGGCGTCTGACCGATACGCCGATCGCGGCGGCGATCTGCGCCGGCGACAGGTCGGCGCGATGAAGATTGCGGGCGATGAAGCGCTCGGCGGCGGCGCGGCGCGCCGCGGCGATCGCCTCGCGATTGGCTTCTGCGGTCGTGTCGACCGAGCCCTGCGCGAGCGTCGCCAGATGCGCCAGGTTGTGGGCGGCGGCGTCGAAGGCCTCGCCTTCCAGCGCCGCGAGGTTGCGTCGCCAGGCGGCGAAATACGCGCCGAGCAACGCGCCGAGGCCGCCGTCGGTCTCTACGACGCGAGGCATCGCCTTGCGGCGGCCGCGGTGGAACGAACCGATCAGCGCCACGGGCAGGCTGACGAGCGCGCACACGATCGGTTCGTCGCCGACATTGGCGTGCGAGAAGGGGACGTCGGCAAAACCGACAACCAGGGAGCCTGGCGGCGCGATGAATTCGTCGCCGTCGTGGGCGCGAATCCACGAAGGCGACGCGGGAGCGGAATAGATCAGCAGATTGTCGCTTGGGAAGCGCGCGATGTCGCCGGCGCCGCGATGGGCGCGCGCGCCGGAACGGTCGAACCCCATCGAGGTGACCCCGGCGTGGCGGATCGCCGTCAGTCGCGCCGAGAAGAGGCGACGCTGTTCCGGCGTCGTCTCGAGGGTCATGCCGGTGTATTGGCGCGACACCGCCTCGACCCAATAGACGAAGCGGTCGCGCTGCGGAACCGCGTCGGTCGAGATCGAATGGACTGGAATCATGCTCCGTTCCGCGTTGGTCAGTTCCAGTCCGCCGCGCCGCTTGCATGCGCGCGAGCCTCGCAGCCGACCGCCTCGGCGCGGTCAGAGACGCACGCGCGTAGCGTCGCGTTGCGGCCAGCCCGCGCGGGTGGGACCGCACGGACGTGTGCGGCAGATCGGCCGCAACGCGACGCTCTGAGCTTACGGGACGATAGACGGGCCCGGATCGCCGGCGCCGCCGCCAAAGCGCCCGAATGCCTTCACCGTTCTTTACATTCGGCCGGATCGCCCGAAACGTTCGCCCGTTAGCTTCCTCGTCGACAGGGCGCTTGGCGCCGTCGACGAAGGAGATCGTCATGACCAGTATCGACAATGTCCCGATGCAGCCCGAACCGCCGCTCCAGGAGCCGCAGCCGAAACGCGCTGGGCGCGGCGCTTCGTCTTGGCCCCGCGCCATGGCGTTGGTCGGAGTCCTCGCCGCCGGCGTTGCGCTCGGCGTCGGCGGCGCCGCGGCGGTGGCGGCGGCGGGCATGGATCAGTCGCCCTGGCGGCAGGGCGCCCGCCTGACGTTCGTCCAGCGCGCCGTCGCGCGCGCGCTCGATTCCGTCGGCGCCAGCGCGGCGCAGGAAGCCAAGGTCCACGACATCGTCGCCGCGAAATTCGCCGAGGTCGCGCCGAAGCCCTACGATCACGAAGCGTTGCGCAAACAGGCGCTCGACCTGCTCGCCGCGCCGACCATCGATCGCGCCGCCGTCGAGCGTCTGCGGGTCGACGCGGTCGCGACGTTCGACGCCAAGTCCAAGGCGCTGGTCGGCGGCCTGCTCGACGTCGCCGACCAGCTCACGCCGGCGCAGCGCGCGCAACTGGCGGCCGAAGTCGCCGACATGCCGCGCCACGGCCCGATGATGGGCGGGTGGGGCGGACCGCACGATCGCCTGTTCGACGGGCGAGCCGAGGGCGCTCCTGACACCGGACCCGACAAGGAGTAAGCAACCGCTGCGGTTCGGAGGCGTTGTGGCGGAGCGGCTTCTCATCATCGACGACGACGCAAGGCTGGCGGCCATGGTCTCCGACTACCTCACCGCCGCCGGTTTCGTCGTCGAGCGCCGCTTCACCGGTCGCGACGGGCTCGCCGCGCTCGACGGCGCGGCGTTCGACGCCGTCATCCTCGACGTCATGCTGCCCGACATCGACGGCTTCGAAGTCTGCCGCACGATCCGCACGCACGCTGAGACGCCGATCCTGATGCTGACCGCGCGCGGCGAGGAGATGGATCGCGTCGTCGGACTGGAGATCGGCGCCGACGACTATCTCGCCAAGCCCTTCAGTCCGCGCGAGCTGCAATCCCGCATTCGCGCCATTCTCCGCCGCAGTCGTGCCCCCGCCGCGGCTGTGGCGCTGCGCTTCGGCCGTCTCGCCATCGACCGCGAGTCGCGAACCGTGCGCGTCGACGACGAGGAAAAGACC
>Ga0224559_1001371_pt1 | contig 13538 bp, 10 predicted proteins | sample 714S33034metaG_FD_180676 | JGI IMG/M metagenome (GOLD analysis project Ga0224559, IMG submission 180676) | Peat soil microbial communities from Stordalen Mire, Sweden - 717 S3 30-34 | ecosystem: Environmental > Terrestrial > Soil > Wetlands > Peat | place: Sweden: Norrbotten County, Stordalen... | reverse complement strand
CCAGATAATCGTCATCGAGATCTCGCTCCAAGGTGTCGAGCAATTGGACGAACCCCTTTGACGAGAATCGGTTCCTGTTCGCCGCGCATGTGTCGCGTACGCGACCTAGGACGTCCAAGCAGCTCTGTATCGTTCGCACGCCGCTTGCGACCATCGCCGACGCGCTCTGCCTATAGAGGTTGAAGTTCCAGCTTCGTTCCCGACTGAACGGTTCGCTGACGATCGCGTACAATCGCCGAACGATCGCGGGAGTCGTCAGGCAATCCTTGAGGATGTCCTGTCGATAACGAATGGTGGCGACGTCGTTCGCCCAAGCGCCAGCGAAAGCGGCGGACATGACGTTGAAGAGGTATCGGTCGTGGCGCGCTGCGACGTCGAGGAGGACCTCGAGTTCGAGATCCTGGAAATTCCCGCCGAGGTCTTCCGGCAAAGGGGAGCGGGCGTCGAAATCCCGGTCCGGATGCATAAGAAACGCCTTCATTGTCGCACCCTTAGACGTAACTGGTCGTAGGTGACGCCTCGCTTCTCCGCGAGTGAAAGCGCGTAGGCGAGGCCATCGGCCTGCATGCGCACGATTTTGAAAGTGCGGTGCGCCAGATCGTCGGGGTCTACAGTGGCGACCATGCTCACGGTCTTGTCGCTGAGAGTCGTCAACGAGTCGATGAACGTCACGCAAACGCCGATCGCGTCAGTCGCCAATATGCGTCCGAGCACATTTGTGCTCAGGAACACCTGGTCTTCGAGGCTTGTAGAATTGAAGATCTCATTGAGAACAATTGCGCTGTCAGACGTCATGGCGCAGCAACTCTCGTGGAGACGGATCAGTTCGTCCTCCAGTTTCCCCCGAAGGTTGGCGATGTCCTCCTCGCGTTCAAAATGGGTGAACACTTGGTCGGGAAGAAACACCCGCGCATTCGCGCCAGGGACGGGGCATCCCAGGCCTGCCAGGAAGTGCAATTGACCAAACATGCGAGCGAAAGTGGTCTTGCCCCCTTGGTTCGGTCCCGAAACGACAATCAGGCGCTCCGCGCCAGACAGAGTGAAATTATTGCAAACGGCGGAGCGCTTTTCTCCGACCAGCTTGGCGGCCAGAGCCAAATCGAAGCTAGCCGACACTCTCGTGGTCTTGTCGAATGCGGATACGATTGGGTGGCAGAACGGCAGACCCGCCTTCTTCAGGGGATCGATGAACGCCAAGTACGCCACGAAAAAGCCGATCTCGCGCTCGAAGGTCGCGACAACGTCATCGACGAAGCCGCCGACGCAACGCGCCGCGAAGTCTTCCAGAAGTCGGAATTGGTCGGGAAACAGGCGGCCCACAAACTCGAGGATGCCCTCTTCGATATGATTGAGCGAGAAGGAATCGATCGGACGAACGCTAGTTGCGGCCTCGGCATCCGCTCCCCTGAACTTTGCGAATCGCCCGAGGATCGTCGCCGCATAATCGGGCTCCGATGCGTACTTGCGCACAGTCACCTTGTCGCCTCGAAACAGCGTACTGTAGTTGACTTGTGACAGAAACTCTTTGAGATCTTGCGCCTCCGCTGCGAGACGTGCGAAAGCGTCCGAACCGGCATAGGCAGCCAGATAGGCCCTCAAGGTTCTGAGGCCAGCTGACTGAAGAGGCAGCGACTTCAGGCCACCTAAAAGACGCGCAACCGCTTCGCAATAGGAACTGACGGCGAGCAAGATCACCATGTGCCGATGGCGCTTGGCGGAGATCTTCTTGGCGTACGCAACGTCAGCGTGGACTGCGCGCATGGCCTCGCAAAACGCCGGAAAGAGCCGGAAGACGTCCGGATACTCGAGATCGGCGAAGACGGCCTGTCGATATCTGACGATCTGTTCGCTTCGGTAGGGCGAGTAGAAGAGTGGCCTCAGAAAGTTTTCGTCTCGCCGCGCCACAATCGCCGCGACGACCTGATCCAGGTTCAGATCGACGAAGCATGCGGGCTCCCGGCTGCGCTGCACGCGCGCCCTCTCCAGCCCCCGAGGAAGGAGGATGCTGCGAAAGGCGTGGGGATCGGCTGCCTCGTGGTCCCCACGGACGTTTGGATCGCTCCGGATCGATTCCCGCCGGGTGATGTGCGGGCCTTGGTTTGTCATGTCCGCTTCCATCGGCGTCACCGCGGTCGAAGCTGTGACGGTCGAAGCTGGGCGCTGCGCGGCGCATGGCCGACGGCGAAGTTGGCGTTGCGCCGTCCCGCAAGGAGCAGCAGTCCGCGCTTTGCAGCGGCCTCTTCTTCTTCAGTGTGGAGTTGCCGCCTCGCTGCGCTTTGTTTGAGCGTGAAACGGCGCATGTCTTCGGCGACGCGTTCATGGGTCGACGCGAGAAGGTTGGCCAGGGCTCGGATGGTTTCGGGATCGTCCACGACTGCAGCCAGCGCCGCTAAATGAGGCAGACAAAGCGCCGAGAGTTCGTCGAGGGCGGTCGTGACGTCCTCGCGCAGTCGCTTCGACGCGGCGCCGATCGCGAGCGCTTCCGCTTCGTCGCGCACCGCACACACGACGCACTTCTCGTGTGTGGGGAGCAGGACGTCGATGGCTGACCGCGGATCGGAGACACTTGACGCGCCGATTGCGCTCAGCGCGGCGGCCATGCGCTCCAGAAGTTGGGGGTAGCCAGAACTCGCGCCGACAGGCGACGCCACCCCCTGGTGCTCCCAGGCGTGATAGCAGCAGAAACCGGAGCGACGAGCGAGATCGGCCTGTGCTTCATGATCTGTGGCGAGCTTATACTGATATCGAGCAAGGAATCTCCAGGTCTGTTCATCGATCTGCGCGCAGATTTGGCAGGACCGAAGCTGGCTGCGGCTGAAGGTCGAAGGCAGGCGCTCCGCGGGCGACTCCGAATCGCCGCCGTCCAGAGTTTCTCGATACTTGGCCCACAGGGCTTGACCTTCTCGACGCAGCTCGACGAGTCCAGGGAACGCCGGCATGTCCTCGATGAGTGCGGCAACTCGCCTGCGCATTCGCGCTAGGAACACGTCGCGCTTCTGTCCGAGAAGGAAGAGAGTTATTCGATCTTCAAGTGCCGACAAACCGCTGTCGCGAAGGAGACTGACGTCTCTTGCACGTTTCGCCGCCAACCCGTCCCGCGCCGAAACTGAGAAGATCTCTGGCGGCGCCTCGCCAAATGCCGATTGCAGCCGCGCGCGCGCGAAAGCGAGAACTTCTTCGCGCTCTGCCGCGCTAACCAGGTCGTGCTTGTTGACCACCACGAAGACTGGCTGACGCGCGCGCGCGGCTGCCGTGACGAAGCCAAGCTCCTCTTCGGATAGAGCACTCTCGAAGCTTGTCACGAGGAGGAGCGCGTCGGCCTCAGGCAGGTAGGCCTGCGTCGTCAGAGTATTTTCGGCGATCACAGAGCCGAGCCCAGGTGTGTCAACGAAATAGAAACCGCGCCGAAGAATTTCGGCAGGCAGCCGGATGTTAGCCGTTGCAACGCCAAGCCTGTTGCCGGGATTGCCAAGTTCGGTGACGTACTGTGGCAATTCGGCTAAAGCGATCTCGGAGTCGAGTCGGCGCTGCTTGTACTTGATCGTCACCTTATCCGAAGTGCCGTATGAAACGGTCGTGACGACCGACGTCAGCGGCACAATGCCAGTCGGTAGACGATCCACTCCGAGGATCGCGTTCATGAGCGATGATTTCCCGCGGTTGAAGCGGCCTGCGACAACAAGGTTGAAGCGGTCCTCCGCTAGGCGCACGAGAAGATCGGCGATGGTCTCCCTTATGGCGTCAGTCTTCTTGTCGCCGCCGAGCTCGGCAGCCGACTGCAGAAGCTCCGACAATTCGAATTTCGCTCGGTCGTACCCGCGCAGATCCATGGGTCGACGCCGCACTAGACTTTGCGCGCCTTGACGTGAGCGCAGTTCTCAGGACGTGCGGTAGGTATCGAGGCCCGACCAGCCCCGCGCGCCTTGCATTTCGCCAAAGGCGAATCGCGCTGAGCGAAAGAAATTCGACGAGGACTCGAATGATTCATGGCGCCCCTGCCTTAGCGACCGCGTACGGCGCGCTGCTCCATTGGCAGGAGTCATCAGCCAAAATAGCGTGAAAGGGGACTCCATCCCTAGAGCGGTAAGATAGGTCAGGTCGGCCGATCCGTCAATTGAGCGTTCCCCCGGCGCCCGAGAATGAAGAAAAGCGGCGCAGCGGCAAGTTGAGTGACGACGCAAAAGGCTCTCGTCGCCGAGAGAAGGGCGTCGTAGAGAATGCCGATCGCGGCGCTTCCTGCCAACCGGCATATGCCGTAGCCTGCGGCGAACGGCGAGAAAGACGACGCCCGGAATTGCGCAGGCGCCGTCGGCATCCCTCGCCGCGCGCTCCGAACCGCCCAAGTCAGAGCGCCTTATGCAGATTGTGCTTGGGCCGTTGAAAACTCGGAAAACGGCCCGACGTCCCGTTCGGCCTCAGAAAGGTAGTCGCGGGTTAGCGGCACGTCGTCGACACTGGCCGCGAGTTGCATCTGGAAGACCATGAAGCCGGCGTAGCGAAAGCTCATTTCGCTCGCGACTAGATAATATTCCCACATGCGGCAGAAGCGGCCATCGTAGAGTTTCGCGACAGTGTCCCAGTTGTCGAGAAACCGCTCGCGCCACAGACGCAGCGTGTTGGCATAGTGGAGCCGCAGAATCTCGAGATCGGTAACCCACAATCCGCTGCGCTCGACATGGGGGATGACCTGCGAAAGGGCGGGAATGTATCCGCCCGGGAAGATGTATTTTCGGATCCAATGACTGGTCGTCGATGGCCCGAACGCGCGGCCGATAGAATGCAAGACCGCGATTCCGGACGACGGAAGCAACTCACGGATGCGGGCGAAAAAGGCCGCGTAGTTGGGCACGCCGACATGCTCGAACATCCCGACCGATACGATTCGGTCGAATCGATCATTGACGTCGCGGTAGTCGAGGAGTTCGAATTTGACGCGCCCTGCCAGCCCAGCTCGATAGGCGCGCCGCCGAGCCACTTCGAGCTGTTCGCGGGAGAGCGTGATTCCGAGAACCTCAACCTGTTCGGCTTGTGCGAGCGATAACGCGAGACCGCCCCAACCACATCCGATGTCAAGGACGCGCTGCCCGGGGCGCAGTTGGAGTTTCGCCGCCAGGCGCAGCTTCTTGGCCGCCTGGGCGGCGTCGAGCGTGAGTTCGGGGCGGGCGAAGTACGCACACGAATATTGGAGATCGTCGTCGAGAAACAGCCGATAGAGATCGTTCGACAGATCGTAGTGGTGGGCGACATTCTTCCGCGCAGAAGCGCGCGAATTATGCTGGAACATGCGAGTGAGTAGCGCGCGGCCGAACTCGAGCAACGGCCCATCCTTTTGGATCAACAAGTTCCGGCACAAGAGATCCATGAGATCGCGCAGCGAGCCCCGTTCAAGGCGAAGCGAGCCGTCCATGTACGCTTCGCCCAGGTAGAGATCCGGGTGCATAGCGAGCTTGAGGGGAGTGAGAGTCCCAACCAACCGAACTGCGACGTCTGGGGCCGCCTCGGCGGCGGCGCCATATCTGGCGGTGCGGCCATTCGGCCACGTTACGGTAAGCGTTCCAACTTGAACGAGCTGACCGAGTTTTGCATCAAGCGCCAACCGTCTATCCTCCAGACGCAGCCGTTGCTTCGCGCATCAACAGCGCGCGCAGTCTTGCCGAAACAGCTCCTATCCCTGTTCCGTTCGCCTGCGATTGATGAGACCCGCACGTTGGTCATCCACAATCACCGGATCGAAGCGCTCCAGCTCAGAAATCGACCGTTCGGAATCATCTGCTTCAAGATTGGCAGGACGGCCTCGACAACCGCCGGCTTGTCGAAGAATTCGACGATCAGGGGAAGGTCGACCAGCACGCGCAAGACGTCCGCGGCCCGGCTCTCTCCTCCGCGCTCGCCTGTCCCTGCGATGCCGCGAAAAACGGTAACTTGTTTGAGCCCGTGCTTGTCGTGCAGGAGAGCCAGAACCTCATGGATCAGGTTCCTGTGCCGCCCCTGCTCAGCCTCGGTCAGATAAATTCGAACGACAGTGAGGTCGGTATCCATGGCAACCTCGTCAGAGGCTTCGGGCGATGTAGACGCCTCCTGTGACGGCTGCGAGCCCGAAGATGATCGACAGGAGAACGTAGAGAAGACTTCGTGCCGGTTCGCCTTGCTCCGCGAGGAGAAGCGTCTCCATGGCGAAGGTCGAGAACGTCGAAAACCCGCCAATGAAGCCGGTCAATATGCCGAGGCGTAGGACGGGGCTGATTGTCAGGCGCTCGAGAGTCTCCTCGAACAGGAAACCCATCATGAAGCACGCGAGCAGATTGATCGTCAGCGTCGCGTACGGAAACTCGCGCCCGTAAATCGCCTGAACCAGATTTGTCATGGCGTATCGGGCCCAACAACCCAACACGCCGCCAATGGCGATTGCTACGTAGGCCCACATCTCGATCCGATCCGGACATTGGTTAGAATAGCGAAATAAGCAAAATCAATACCAGGAGGCCGCCGATCAGCGACAGATAGAAATTCAATTGACCTGACTGGATCAATCGGAACCGCTTCGCGACATTATTGACGATTCTTATGAGGGGAACGAAGAGATAGGGACCGAATATCGGCGCGACGTCGTGACTGAAGGACAGTCTCTTGATGAAGTAGGGCTGACGGCTTCCTTTGGCGATTTCCCGCTCCGTCTCGACCGTCGGACGATAGATGAAGCTGTAGAACGTCCGCAGCGCGTTCGAGAACGTGAGGGCCGTTGTCGCCGCGCGCGGCGGCGCCTCATTTGATCCGCCGTACCAAACTGCCACCGCGCGGACGCCCCGGCGACTGGTGAGCAGCAGCAGCGCGATCGGCAGGATCGCGAGCAGCGGCATGACGATCACCAGCTTGCTCGGCGAGATGAACGCGAATTTCGACGTCAGAGGCACGAGCAGCCAGCCGTCACGCATGGCGTCGGGGGCATTAGACGACAGCGTCATTGAGACCGCCGTGGCGAGACCGGAGAGCCAGACCGGCATGCCGGCCGCCAAAGCGAGTACGAGAAAGCCCAGCAAGCCGACGGCGATGGCGTTCGACCATGGTGCGCCTTTCGCCGTATCGCGCTCTCGACCCAGAAGCCCGATGCCGAACGCCTTGACGAAAGTCGCCAACGCGATCGCGACGGTAAGCGCCAGGCCGGCGCCAGCGAGCGCCGCCACGAGACGGCTCGCGAGACTTGCAAGGTGGAACCCCTGAAAGAAGGTCTGAAACAGATACCACTCGCTGACAAATCCGGCTTGCGGAGGCATTGCCGCTAGGCTCATCGCCGCCAACAGCGCGCCGAGTCCGAACGGCCATGGGCTACGCTGCAACAATCCGGATTGGACGAGGGCGTAGCTTCCGGTCTGCCGATAGACTCCGTCCGCCGTGAGGAACAAGGCCCCTTTCGCGAGCGCGTGGCCCGCCAGATGGATAAGCGCGACGGTCCAAGCGAGACCCGCGAGGTCGCCGAGCCCGTCCTGGCGGAACATCAACGCAGCGCCGAGCAAACAGACCGCGATCGACCCGTTCTCCGCCGACGAGAGGCTCAGCAGTTCGCGCCAGCCTTCTTCCTGGAAGGCGTAGAGGGCGGTCAGAATCGCACTGGCGACGGCGACGGCGACGACAAAGATTCCGGGCAACGAGACGGACCATCCCGGCGAGGACGGCAGCCATTCAAGGAGGCAGCGGCTCAGAGAAAAGAAGGCGGCGTTGAGGATGACCCCGGAAAGAAACGCGCCGGTCGCTCCGCTCCCCGAACCGTAGGCGCCGGGGAACCACTCGTAAAACGGCAACAGGCCGAGCTTGGCGCCAAAGCCGATCAGGAGCAGGAGAGCGACGAAATACTGCTGCGGCTGGGGCAGCGCCCGCATCGCCGTGGCGAAGTCGGAGAACGATAAGCCGCCTGCCTGGTTCGCGAGAAGGACAAAGGCGAGAATGAGCGCCACCGCGCCGGCTTCGAGCAGGGCGAGCATGAACAGAGCCGGCCGGCCGACGTCCGAGCCCAGGTTCTCGCCAAGCAGCATGACCGCCCCGCCGAGGCTCATGATTTCCCAACTGATGAGGAACGTCGCGGCGTCCTGCATGCCGAACACACCGAGCGCCCCGATTAAGCTGGCGGCCGCGCCGAAGATCCATTGCGCCTGACGCTTCGCCGGCGTGCCGAGCCAGGCGGCAAGGATCGCCGACGGCAAGCCGAAGCCCATCAGCCAAAGAGCGCTTGGCGACAGGAAGAAACGCGAGCCGAGCCCGTCTATCCCCAGCGGCGTTGAAACCGTGTCCGTCCCGCCCGGCAGGGCGCTGAGCGTCGCGGCGATCGCTGCGACGCCGCCGAGGCCGAGGATCGCCCGCGCCAGCCGAACCTGCGCGCCGGCAAGACCAAGCGCCGCGGCGACCAGCCAGCACAAACCGCCAAACGCCAGAAGGTCATTCGACATGGTGTTCTCCGACCGCGCGTCGGGGCGAACGCCCGAGGAACATCAACAGCGCGCCGATCAGGGCCGCCGGATTCGGGGGGCATCCCGGCAGATAAAGATCGACCGGCAGAATGCCCTCCAGCCCATTGGCGCAGGCGTAGCCGCCGCCAGACACGCCGCCGGAAATCGCACAGGCGCCGACCGCCATGACCCATCGCGGCTCCGGCATCGCCTCGTAAGTGCGAAGCAAAGGGTCGCGCATCGCGTAGGTGACGGGGCCGGTGACGAGCAGCAGATCGGCGAACCGCGGCGAAGGCGTGAAGAAGATGCCGAAGCGATGGAGATTGTAGAACGGATTGTTAAGCGCCTGCAGTTCGGACTCGCAGCCGTTGCACGAGCCCGCATCGACATGGCGGATGTGGAGACTGCGGCGAAAGCCCTTGCGTGGCTCGGCGAGGCTTTCTGCGCTGCGCAGAGCCGCGTCCTCGCGCCCGAATACGAGATCGGAACGATTGGTTGTCCCCAGAGCCCAATCGAAAGAGGAGGAAGCCGCCCCGGTCGGGCAGGCCTCGACGCAGAGCTGACAGACCACGCAGCGGCCATAGTCGACTTCGAGTCGGTGGCGCTTGTCGGCTTCCGAGCGGACGACGATCGCCCCGCTTGGACACGCTTCGGCGCAAGCCGAACAGTCTTCGTCGCAGCGGCTCACGTCGAACCTGGGCATTCCAAGCACGCCCTCCTGGCCGTCGGGCCCGTCGCCGCTCGGCCACCGCGTCGTCGCCTTTCCCTCGAGCAAGCCATAGAGAGTCCACAGCGGCATCGGCGACTCCTTAGCGATCGCAACCTGCGATGGTGAGGCCGAAGCTTGCCTCGTTGATGGCGTAGTCCATCATGTTGCTGTCATGCACGGTGAACGGAAAAGCGCGCCAGTTCGAGAACGACGGCGACTTGATCTTGACGCGCGCCAGGGTTCCGTCGGCCGCGAAATGGACAGCATAGAAGAGCGCGCCGCGCGGCGACTCAACCCAACCGAGGCCCTCGGCGCTAGGCGGTGGATTGCATTCGGCGGCGATCGGCCCGTCCTGGAGCAGAAGCAGGACTCGCTGCATGAGGGCGAAGCTCGCGTCGATCTCTTCCATGCGCACTTGGGCGCGGGCGTGAGCGTCGCCACTCTTCTTAACGGGCACAATCAAAGGCAGATCGGCGTACGCCGCGTATGGGTGATCGCGACGCAGATCGAGGTCGACATCGGAGGCGCGCGCGATCGGCCCTGTGGCGCCTTGGTCCCGCGCCACACGCGCATTGAGCACGCCGGTGGTGATCAGCCGATCGAGATGACTGTCGCTGTTCTCCAGCCGGTCGAGGTATTTCGCGACCTCTTCGCGCAACAGCTCGAGCGATTCGCTCAGCCAGGACCCCGGCCGCAGGTCGCGCCGTAACCCGCCTGCCTTGATCAGACCGCGGAGGAAGCGGCTCCCGGTGAGCTTGCCGTTGATTTGCTTGGCTCGCTCCTCGAGCAGTTTGCCCTCCGCTTCGCCGACCTTCAGCGTCGTCGTGTTGCAGAGATGGCCGAAGTAGTGGAGGTGGTTGTACAGCCGCTCCAACTCGGCGAGCAAAGACCGGAGCATCAAAGCTCGTGGCGGAACAACGCAGCCCGCCGCGTGCTCTACCGCTTGGCAGAAAGCAAGCGCGTGAGCGAATCCCCCGACCGCCGATACGCGTTCGGCGAGGGTCACGCCATCAGCCGGACCGCGGCCCTCGAACCGCTTCTCCATGCCGCGATGCTTGAAGAACAGATGGGGATGATAGTGAATGATGTGCTCGCCCACATAGACGAACGTGAACTCGGCCGACTCGAGAACGTCCGCGCGCACCGGTCCGAATGGCAGCCGCTGCACGTCACGGTTCGTGATCTCGGGCAGCGCCCCCACGCTCGGCTCGAGGGGCATCTGCAAATTGGCCGGATAGTCGAGACTCATCGGCGGGGCCGGCGGTCGCGCGCCCGTACGCAGGACGAGCCGCTCGGGCTCCGGCTGACCGACGAACGCGACGCCAAACAGATCGCTCATCTCGCGCTCGTACCAACTGAGCGAAGGACGAATATCGGCGACGCTTGGAACGGGTCCGTCTGCCTTGCAGCGCCAAACAATGAAATCTCGCTCGCCCGGTTCGCTCGCGACGTAGCGCAGCTCGATCTGGTCCTCGGCCGGCCGCCAGGCGTAAGCGAAGCGCGGGCGCCCGCCGCGTTCGAGCAACTCCCTCAACGCGGCGGGGAGATTCATGGTTTCGACTGTCTGCGGCTCGAATGGCGTCATGGCTGCGCTCCGAAGCCAGCATGCGCAATCGCGCTCAGATAGTTCCAAACGCCGGACGGCCACCACACGCCGAGAACGAGAAGGGCGATCAGGGCCGCCCACATCGGCGCGACGCACCACGCGCTCTGCTTTCCGACAGGCGGCGAAACGGTCCGCGGCGAATAATACATGATGCGGAAATGATTCATGAAACCAACGAAGATGACGATCAACAACGCCGCCATGAAGTAGACCGCCCAGGAAAAGCCGGGCTGAAGCCCCGCCCTCATGATCGTGAACTCGCTCAAGAAAAGTCCGAACGGCGGCGCGCCGGTGATGGCGATCGCTCCGGCCAGCCACAACGCGCCAGTCATCGGAAAATATTCGGACACCCCGCGGATTTGTCCGATGCGTTTTGTGCCGTAGGCGCGCATCATATTGCCGGCGCCGAAGAACATCAGCGACTTGTTCAGCGAGTGGTTCAGCATGTGGTAGAATGCGCCGGCGATCCCGAGCGACCCGCCGAAGCCGAAGCCGAGCGCGACCACCCCCATGTGCTCGATGCTCGAATAGGCCATCAAGCGCTTGACCCCTCGCTGGCGAACGATGAACAGCGCGCCGACGAGCAGCGAAAAGGCGCCGAGAAGAACGAGAGCGAGCTGAGGGACGAAGTTGAGGCCGGCGGACTCGACAATGCTGAGGAACCGGAAGATTCCCACCATCGCCGTGTTCAGCAGCGCTCCAGAGAGCATGACCGAGACCGGCGCGGGTCCTTCGCTGTGGGCGTCGGGCAGCCACGCGTGCATCGGCGCCAAACCGACTTTTGTTCCGTAGCCGACGAGAACCAGGAGGAACGCCAGCGTCAGCAGGACCGGGTTGATCTGCGGCGCCGCCGCGGCCAACGTCGACCACGTCATGTTGTACGTCGGTCCCAGGACGAACGTCCCGCCCCAATAGAACAGCACCGTTCCGAGCAGCGCCAAGCTGATGCCCGCCGAGACGACCATGATGTATTTCCAGGCGGCCTCCATGCTCTCGGCTTCCCGCTCAAAAGCGACAAGAAACGTGCTGACGAGAGTGGTCAACTCAATCGCGATCCAGTAAATACCGACGCTGTTCATCAGGGGGCCGGCGAGAGTCGTAGCCCCGAAGCCGGCGAAAAGCGCATAGAACCGGAAGAGCCTGGCATCTTCGTTCAAGAGCCGCATGTAGCCGACGGCATAAACCGAGGCGAGGAAGTAGACGATCGCCGTGCACATCACGACCCAAGCCGTCGTCCGGTCGACGATGATGTAGTCGCCCCAGAACAGCGACGCCTGGTCGCCGACGAGGAAAGGCACCGGCAGCGCGCAACAGAAAGCCACGGCGCTGGCGACGAGGTTGAACGCCTCGCTCAGCCGCGCGCTGCGGAAGAGAAGACATCCGACGATTGCCGCAATCGGCGCGGCGACCATCACATAGGTCAGCGCGCCAATCATCCGACCAACTTCCTCAGTTCGAGGCTGCTCGTCGCGCCGACGTGCGTCAGCAGATAGCCGACGAGCACGCCGAAGCACGCGACGACGATGAGCAAGTCAAACAAGATGACGATCTCGATCAGCAGCGGCATGCCCGGTACGAGAATCTGCGTGCCGAGGAATATTCCGTTCTCCAGGACCAACAGCCCGAGGATCTGACTGATCGCCTCGTGCCGGATAGCCAGCATCAAGAAGCCAATGAGCTTCATCGACAACATGACCGTCAGCGCAAGGACCGCGACGGTGAGTTCAAGATGGTAGACGCCCGCCACACGGAACGACACGGCTAACGCAAACATGACGAGGAACCCGCCCAGGACCATGCTGCTGCTCGGCTGGATGATCAGATGGAATTCGCGATCCACCTGGAGTCGTCGGATGATCCGCCAGATCAGGTAGGGCAGCAGAAGGCCGCGAAACAGCAGGGTCAGGAGGGCAACGAGATAGAGCTCGGGAAAGCCGCCGTAGAATCCGACGACCGCCGACAGTCCCGCAATAACCCACGACTCGGCGGCAAAGGCGTAGAGGTACTTTCGGAGCCATCGCGAGCCGAGCATGACGAAAGATAGCAGCAGACTGGCGATCGCGAGCAGGCTGAACAGCGACGACGCCAGAGGATGGAGATGCTGAATGAGCATGCGCGCTAACTCATCTGAGTGCTGACGATCGCCAAAACGGCCAGCACGAACGAGGCGGCGAGCGGTTCTTGATAGCGATAGAAGCGCAGCCGCGATTGCGCCGTTTCGACGACGACGACTGCGCAGGCGACGAGAGCGAACTTCAGCAGCAGCGCGACGGCCGCGCCCAAGGCGCCAACGGCAGCGCCTTGAATCGACAGGCCCCAGGGCAGGAGCAGAACGTTGCAGAAGATCGTGTAGAAAATGAATTGCTTCATCGCCGACGCCCATTTCAGCAGCGCGAGAAGCGGTCCCGAATATTCGAGGATGCGGCCCTCTTCGATCATGTAAACTTCGATATGCGTGCTCGAATGGATTGGCATGCGATCCGTCTCGACGAGCAGCAGGATGAAGAAGGCCGCGACGAGAAACAGATGCGCCGGGCTGAAATAGACTGCCATATCCGCCACCAAGAGGTGATTGACGACAAACGGCAGCATCGCCTTGGCGAGCAGCGTGATCCCGACGAAGACGAGGATGAGCGTCGGCTCAGCGAGAATCGAAACCATGACGGCGCGACTCGAGCCAATCCCGCCGTAAGCGCTCGCCGTGTCCAGGCCGGCGAGAATGATCATGAACGACCCAAGCGTGAGGATGAGACCGCCGCCGAGGATGTCGCCCATGTCGGACAAC
>Ga0224559_1001370_pt1 | contig 13540 bp, 2 predicted proteins | sample 714S33034metaG_FD_180676 | JGI IMG/M metagenome (GOLD analysis project Ga0224559, IMG submission 180676) | Peat soil microbial communities from Stordalen Mire, Sweden - 717 S3 30-34 | ecosystem: Environmental > Terrestrial > Soil > Wetlands > Peat | place: Sweden: Norrbotten County, Stordalen... | reverse complement strand
AACAGCAATGTTGATAATTATGTCAGAACCTGCCGGAGGTCCTCCTGCAATATTTGGAGTCCAGTTTGCGGCTGTTGTCCAGAGTCCGCCTCCGGCATTATTCCATGTATATGTGGCAGCCTTTGAAACAGCTGATGTGACCACAATGATAAAAACAACCATTAACATTCTGGCGAAGAATGTCTTGATTGGGTTCAGATCCTTGAGTATAGATTGTGTTTTCATAAAAAAATGATTTACTAACGATTTATCGTTAAATGGATATTGATTTATAGAAGTATATTGTGAATGTGAATGTATATGTCCTTGAATACATGCAAATTGATCTTGATTTATTTATGATATTGGTTAATATGTTCGGGATTGTTTATGCCAGACAATGCTAAGCCACCAAGGGTTGCCTGTATTTTCAGGAAAAGCGTAAAAATTTTCATCCTCGGTTTTATCTGTATAAAAAACTACTCGTTGCCAAACAAAGATCTCTTATTGATGATTACATCAAATTAAGAGATTAATATTGATATGTAGCGATTTATTGTGGCAAACATATGGAATAATTCGGCAAAATCCAAATATTTTTCATTAATCTTTACAATCATTTAACATTTACATCGCTGATTATATAACAAAAATACAGTGACACAGGCGGTTCTGAACCATATTCAAAAAAAAATCCCTTCCGTTTCCGGAAGGGATTTTTTCATTTTATTGACAATTTATTTTACAAATTGTCAAGTTTAAGTAGTCATACTATTTGCTCACAACGATCTTCCTGACAACCTGGTTAAGATTGTTCGCAATGATGACTATATAAACACCATTTGGTACAGGTCTCAGGTCTATCACTTTCTGAAGCGAGCCATCAACATCGACTTTTGCATCTTCAAAGATCTTGACTCCGAGGTTATTATAAACCTGGATAGAGAAAGATTGTGCAGACGCTGTGGTGATGGAAATGTTAAATTGTCCATCATTTGGAACCGGGAATAAATTGATGGCAACCGATGAATGAGAATTTATACCGGTTGTGAGGATCAACTTATGGTTCGAAGTATCGGATGAACACCCGCTCAGGGTCACAATATCCCAGTAATAGCCCTCCTGTGTTGCAACATAGGTCTGGGCTATAGCGCCAGCGATGAGTGTTCCTTCAAAATACCACTGGTTCCCGGCAGGGGCGCTGCTATGGAGGGTGGTTCCGGTATTTGTAACAACCGGTGCGGCAGGTATTGCATTTACGGTGACGTTCAGGTTAGGTGAAACTGTACCATTTCCACAACTATTGGTACCAATTACATTTATTTTACCTGAAGATGCTGAGGCACTGAAATCGACCGTAATGGAATCGGTATTGTTTCCGCCCATGATCGTAGCGCCTGTCGGAACTGTCCATGTATAACCTGTTGCGCCTGGAATGGCAGTAACCTTATAAATTACACCGGTTTCACCCAGGCATACAGAGGCAGGACCCATGACAGTGCCGGCAGGTGAAGGTAGCGGATTCACTGTTACGGCAAAGGCAGGTGAAGTAGCGCCGTTACCGCATGCATTGTTTCCATATACTGTGATGTTACCGCTGGAAGCATTGGAACCGAAGTTCACGGTAATACTTTTGGTGTTGGCGCCTGTAGCAACAGTCGCCCCAGCCGGTAATGTCCAGACATAGGTTATTGCATTGGTAATTGTGGCAGTGGAATAAGCAACTCCCTGGGCTCCTGCACAAACCGTTGCCGTACCGGTTATACTACCTGCAGGACCAGGGTCAGCGCTGATGGTAACATTGAATTGCGTGGGTGAGGCAGAAGAACAGCCGGATGGGTTCATGAAGTTGACACTTACCCATTGCGCACCTGTCTGAGTCCATGTGACCATTATTGAATTTGTACCGGCGCCATAAGAGATCGTACCCCCTGAAGAAACGATCCAGTTGTAAGCAGTCATAGCCGATTGTGTGGTATAGGTTGCATAACCTGAATTCACGCAAACATTCGAGGGACCTGTTATTACCGGAACGGTTGTTGCATTCACCGTTACCGGGTAGCTGACAGGTGAAACAGCAGAGCATCCATTCGAATTGTTATAGTTTACAGAAACGGTCTGAGCTCCTGCAGTTGTCCAGTTAACGGTTATCGAGCTTGTTCCTGATCCTGTAGTGATAGAGCCACCGGCTGAAACGGTCCAGGCATAGCCTGTCATCCCCGCCTGGGTAGTGTAAACCGCCGGAACATTTGTGCAGGCCGGTGATGGTCCGCTAATGGTCGGAACAGGTAGCGCATTGACGGTTACGTTATAGACTGCAGGAGTGAGTCCTGCGCAACCATTTGCATTATTATAATTGACGGATACAGTCTGTGCACCGACGGTATTCCAGGTAACGGTCACCGTATTATTTGCAGTTCCGCCTCCGGCAGTTACAGAACCTCCTGCTGATACAGTCCAGACATAACCGCTCATTCCGGCCTGTGTTGTGTAAACTTTGCCTGTACTACCGGCACAAACAGAAGCAGGGCCTGCGATCGTGGGGTTTGCTGCGGCATTCATTGTGATGGCAAGCTGTGAAGGTGATCCGTTGCCACAGGGTGCAGTTCCGTATACAAATACGTATCCCGGTGAAGCATTGCCTGCGTAATTGACGGTAATGGTGTTGGTATTATTTCCTCCAACAATTAAACCGCCAACGGGAAGTGTCCACACATATCCGGTTGCTCCCATGATGGTGGGTACCGTATATACATATCCGGTACCTCCCTGGCAAACAGATGTGGGACCAGTGATAACACTTGCCGCACCGGCTGTCGGGCAACCGATAACAATGAGAAGATCATTTCCATAAGTCGTCCCACCCGCATTTGTGGCAGTTGCACGGTAATGGTAGACGCTGTTATTATTCAAACCGGTCAGAGAAGAACTTATCGGCTGGGCTGTATTTCCGTTCATATTGGCCGGTACGCCAGGTACGCTGAATGCATAGGGTATGGCGGTGCCGTATTCGAAGGCTGTTGTAGTGGGTGCAGAGTTGGCATTGACGGTTCCGTTCATGGTGGCTGAAGTTCCTACTACTCCGGTAGCGGCAAGCGTGACCACAGTAGGAGGCTGGGCGGAAGTGGTAAATGTCATATCGTTGCCATTGGTTGTTCCTCCTGCATTGACCCCGTTTACCCGGTAATGGTAAAGGGTGCCCGGAGTAAGTGCACTTATATTCACAGAAACCGGTAGTGCACTGTTTCCCGTAACAGGGCTCGGAACTCCTGTAATATTAGTTCCATAGGCAACGGTCAGACCATAATCGAAACTTACTGTTGTGGAAGCCCCATTTGGATTGACAGTACCATTCAAAGTAGCTCCATTGAATGAAACGTTGGTAGCGGCCGTCGTAACAACAACGGGAGGTGCATTGGCAGTGGTAAAGGTCATATCACTGCCGTTGGTGGTTCCTGAAGAGTTGGTACCTACACATCTGAAATGATAAAGGGTATTGGCAGATAATGCTGAGAGAGGAGCAGAGACGGCTGTGGCGCTTGATCCGGTAACGGGTGATTGCGTTGCCGTGACTGTGGATCCATATGCAGTGGTCAGACCATACTGAAAAGTAACGGTTGTTGAGTTTCCATTGGCATTGACGGTACCGTTCAGCATTGCGGTATAGGCTAATATTGAGGTAGCGGCATTGGTTGTCACAGTAGGAGGCAAAGCGGGCGTGCCTTTTATGTGTGTGAAATCCATAAAGATATTATTGCCGAACATGCTGGTAAACAGAAAAGCAATCCTCAGGTTTGCTATTCCACCGGCGTTTGCAGGGAGAGAAACAGTATGGACAAGCCATCCGTCTGTAGGAGAATAACGGTTGATAACGCTTCCAATCGGAACCCACGTAACGCCGTTGTCAATTGAATATTCTGGCGTAATTCCTTCACCATTACTTGGATTATACCCGTTATCGTGGTACATTGCAAAATCGAGCGTTATAGAACCATAACCCACAGTTGAGGTATTGGCTGTTCTTGCAAGAAGTGTTGAGCCAGATGAAATACTGTAAGCATTGTAATATACTTCATAGGAGCCATCGTAAGGTGTAACTGTAACACTTGGATAGCCTGTCGAACCTGAAGTAAGGAATGACACAGGCGTAGATGAACCTGAAATAACCGTGTTGCTCCATCCTGCCGGAATAGATCCTCCGTTTTCGAAGCTCTCGGTAAACAGAGTTGTTTGGCCAAATAACGTGGTCCCTGTCAGTAACAGGGATACACAAAATAGTAAAAGCTTTCTCATCTTTTGTTTGGTTTGGTTTCTACTTGGTTAAATAAATCTGGATGATATTAATATCGATTGCTCGATCAATCCTCAATATATACTGATCATTTGAATAAAAGGTAACCGCTAAAGAATGAGATAAGTGCTGTTCCAGAGTCACTCAGGAACAAATATAGAAAAAAAAGATTTTGATAAAACAAAAAAAAATAATTTATAAAATAAAAAAAGCCCTGCAGTTTCCGGCAGGGCTTTTTTTATTAATAATTAATAGATTCTGACAATTTTATTTACTCACCACAACCTTCTTAATCACCCGGTTCTGGTTGTTTTCAAAGATCACAGTATAGACGCCAGCCGGTATAGGCCTGAGATCAATCACTTTCGTGAGAGATCCATTCACATTGACTTTTGTCTCTTCATAGATATTTACTCCAAGGTTGTCATAAACCTTTATAGAGAAAGTTTCATCTGAAGATGTTGTGATGGATACATTGAAACGTCCGTCGTTTGGAACAGGATACAGATTAATTGTTGCAGACGAATGTGAGTTGATCCCTGTCGTCACAATCAGTACATGATTCGAAGTATCTGAAGAACAACCGATGAGAGTTACAACATCCCAGTAATGGCCATCCTGTGTCGCAACATAGGTTTGACCGGTTGCACCGGAAATCAGCGTTCCTTCAAAATACCAATGGTTACCGGCTGAAGCGCTGCTGTTCAGGGTCGTACTTGTATTCGTGACAACGGGTGCAGGCGGAATGGCGTTGACAGTTACATTAAAGTTTGGGGAAACCCCACCGTTGCCGCAAATGCTGTTGCCATAAACGGTAATGGGTCCACTTGTCGCATTAGCTGCAAAGTTTACTGTTATGGCGTTGGTATTGGCGCCAGTAGCAATGGTTGCTCCTGCAGGTAAGCTCCAGACATAAGTGGTTGCATTGGTTATTGTTCCAACTGAATAAGCAACTCCCTGTGTTCCGGCACAAAGAGAAGAAGTACCCGTAATGGAACCTGCAGCGCCAGGCATTGCCATGACGGTAACATTATATTGAGTAGGCGTCATTGGTGAGCATCCTGAAGGATTTATAAAGTTTACACTTACCCATTGTGCACCAGTCTGAGTCCATGAAACCATAATCGAGCTGGTTCCGGCTCCGTATGAGATTGTACCCCCTGAAGAAATTGCCCAGTTATAGGCCGTCATACCGGTTTGAGTGGTATAGGTATGGTATCCGGAATTCACGCAAACATCGTTTGGCCCTGTGATGGTAGGTACGGTTGTCTGGTTGACAGTAACAGGATAGCTCACTGGCGCTGCTGCTGTACATCCGTTAGCGTTGCTGTAATCTACAGAAACAGATTGAGCTCCTGTAGTATTCCAGGTTACTGTTATCGCATTGGTTCCTGCACCGGCGGTAATGAGCCCTCCGGAAGAAATACTCCAGGTATAGCTGGTCATACCTGCCTGAGTCGTATAATATGAAGGTATTATGGTACAAGCCGGGTTAGGTCCATTAATTGAAGGAGCCGGCAATGCATGTACGGTCACATTATAGACTGCCGGAGAAAGAGAAGGGCAACCTGCTGCATTGTTATAGTTTACGCTGACTATACCGGTCCCGGTATAGGTCCAGGTTACTGTGATGGTATTGCTGGAAGTTGTTCCACCGGCTGTAATCACTCCTCCTGCAGAAACATTCCAGACATAATTACCCATCCCGGCCTGTGTTGTATATACATTTCCGGGTATGTTAACGCAAACGGAAGCAGGTCCTGCTAGGGTAGGTGCTGCCGGTGAATTCATGGTAACTAAAAGTTGAGCAGGCGCCCCATTCCCACAGGCTGCTGTACCATAAACAAAAACATATCCCGAAACAGCAGTTGGTGAATAGCTCACAGTTATTGTGTTGGTATTGAGACCGGATATGATAGTTCCACCAATAGGAACCGTCCATACATATCCGGAAGCATTGGCGATAGGTGATACGGAATAAACATATCCTCCACCACCCTGGCAAACCTGGGTAGGACCTGTGACAGGGCCTGCGGGGTCTGAAATAAAGCAACCAGTAACGAATGTTACATCATTTCCATTCGTGGTTCCAATGGCATTGTTGCCTCTCACCCTATAATGATAGGTAGTACCATTTGAAAGTCCTGTGAGGTTTGCAGATACTGTTGTGGCAGTGTTTCCAGTCACACTTGACGGAGTCCCTGCTACGATAGTCCCATAAGCGGATGTCAATCCATAGTCAAACCAGATTGCAGTAGAGGCTCCATTTGCATTCACAAGGCCATTCAAAGTTGCTATGGTTGTGTTGATAGCCGTTGCAGCCAGGGTCGTTAAAGTAGGCGCAATTGCAGGTGTATTAAAGGTCATATCGTTCCCAAAAGAAGTGCCGTTTGTGTTGATTCCGTCAACCCTGAAGTGATAGGTATTACCTGGTAAAAGTCCTGTAATGGCAGCTAAAACCGGAGTCACGGAACTCCCGGATACGGTTGGAGGAACGCCAGGCAGGGTCGTGCCATAAGAGGTAGTCAGTCCATATTCGAAATTCACTGTTGAATTATTTCCATTTGCATTGACGGTCCCGTTCAGGGTGGCAGAAGTAGTGGTTACTGCACTTGCTGCCGTAGTGACTACTGATGGGAGAGGTCCAACCGTTGAGAATATCATGTCATTCCCATAGGATGTTCCGCCAATATTTACAGCAACTTCCCTGAAATGATACACAGTATTGATGATCAAACCTGTGATTGCAGCAGAAGTGGCTGTTATAGTTGTTCCTCCTACAGGGCTCGGAACTCCGGCTACAGTAGAACCATAAGCTGTAGTCAAGCCATATTGATAGGTGATCGTTGAACTGTTCCCATTTGCATTCACGGTTCCGTTAAGCGTTGCAGAATTGTTTGTAATCACAGTCGCAGCATTGGTAACTACTGTTGGTGGAGGAGTAAGGACAGCTTCAATGCCATACTTTAAAGCGGCGACGCTTACTGATGGAGTTCCACCGGTAATTGCAAAATTGTAAAAGGTATTTCCTCTTCCCGGATTTTCAGTAAAAGTGCCTAAAGGAAACCATTGAACCGTTCCGGCTGTTTGTGCAATTCCTACATAAAAATCAGCATTTGAGATGGTCTGAGCTGTAGGAAAGGTGAACGTTACATTGGTTCCCATATCACCTGCAAGAAGCGTATAATTAGGGGATTGAGATAAGATTGTCCCGGCCGCGTTCATGATAACAGCATAAACAGTATTTCCCACATTTGCAGCATAATTATAAATCATTACGTTGGCTCCCTTCACCAGGCCTGTTCCCTGCATGGTATACTTTGCTGCAAAGATCCCTGTTCCGGGATAAGTGAACCCATAACCAGAGGGGTTTGCAAGGCTGTAATTGTAGGAAAACAGGTTGTTGTTCACATTTCCTGTGATGGTTAACGTATTGTTGGAGACATAAGTTTCTCCTGCGATTGCAGAAGTAACTGCATTTATGGTCACATCCTCCAGGAGTGTCGGCGTCCATCCTCCGAAATTGACTGTCGTTGAAGCTCCTCCGGCAAGAGCTGTAACCGGTAAGGTTGAAGTAAAACGTACTGTCTGCGTAAGGACATCTTTTATGGTAAGTGTTAAATTGAAGGTGGCTGCAGAAGCAGATACGTTGGCTACCCTGACTCCAACAGTTGATGGAGTGCCAAGAGGGGTAGGTACTCTTTCAGTTGCGTAGATATTTGTAACCTGGATAATATCTGTCAGTGCATTATTTGTAAAATAAGTGGCAGGACGAAAAGCAGTAAGTGATAAGTTCGACCCTAAAACTGTTCCCTGGTATCCATAGCACAATGAGGCCTGGTTTGTATTGCAGTAAGCAGTAAGTGAAGTCGATCCCGAGATGCCACTGGGATTGCTAAACTCCCATGCGACATAAACGCCACTTCCTGTATATGTAAAAGGGGTGCCATTAACAAAAGGAATGCTATAAGAGCCAACCGCAATAGGCACAGTGAATGCGGGATCTGAACTTACCTGTGTAAAGCCTGAAGTTGTCCAGGTTGTACCTAAGGTATAAGTAACGTCAGTGGTGTTCCTTAAATAAATATTCATCTGTCCGGTCTGTGTGCCAATACCTGCCAGATAGATTAAAAAACCAATTGCATCGATGTTGTATCCTGATGGAAAACCAGAAGCCGTCATTTCTGAAGGAAGAATCAGAAACTCTTCACGCTGGTAAGTCGCAGCTGCATTACGCGGAATCCGGCTATTTCCTGATGTACTGTTGGTACTTGGTAACACCCAGGTCGACATAGAACTGGGAGAATAGATGTTCAATGGCTGAACAGGAGCCATCATGGATTGAGAATTGTCAATTCCAGAAATTCCCGAATCCATTTTGCCCGCCGGGAATGTTTGTGTTTGTTGTCCGAAACTAAATGCGGACAAGGATATCGCTAAAATAAAAAGTAACAGCTTTCTCATATTCAGTAAATTAATGGTTAATACTTCACTTTTTTGATAGTTATCGAATTATAGGGATAATATAATGAGCCAAAAGTATTAAAAGATATTCAGATATTACAATTATTATTTCTGAGTTCAAAGTGAAAGTTAATATTAAAAAAAAAGCCCCACCGTTTCCGGCAGGACTTTTTTTAATTTCCGATTTACAATTTTTCCTTAATTCGTAATTTATTTATTCACCACTATCTTCCTAACCACCTGGTTCTGACTGTTTTCAAAGATCACTGTATACACACCATTTGGTATGGGTCTGAGATCAATCACTTTCACAAGCGAACCATTGACGTTCACTTTTGTCTCTTCATAGATTTTTACTCCAAGGTTGTTAAAGATCTTTATGGAGAAAGTTTCTTCTGAAGTGGTAGTGATGGATGCATTGAACCGTCCGTCATTTGGAACGGGGTACAGGTTAATAGATGCAGATGAATGAGAATTGATTCCCGTTGTTAATATCAGCACATGGTTTGAGGTATCTGAAGAACAACCACTGAGAGTTACGATATCCCAGTAATGGCCATCCTGTGTTGCAACATAGTTTTGACCGGTTGCACCAGTGATGAGCGTACCTTCGAAATACCATTGGTTGCCGGCTGAAGCGCTGCTGTGCAGGGTCGTACCTGTATTCGTGACAACGGGTGTAGCAGGAATAACATTGACAGTAACAGCAAAATTCGGAGAAACGGTGCCGTTTCCACATGAGTTGCTACCATAAACTGTGATGTTCCCTGAAACTGCCGAACTGCTGAAATCTACAGTGATAGAGTTGGAGTTTGAACCACTCACCCCTGTAACACCGGTTGGAAGGGTCCATGTATATCCGGTAGCCCCGTTTATCGGAGGAACCGTATATACCACACCCGTTGCACCCTGGCAAACAGAGGATGGACCAGTGATTGTACCGGCAGCATCAGGCAGCGGGGTTACCGTAACCGTAAATGGCGGGGAAGAAAGACCATCTCCGCAAAGGTTGTTCCCGGTGACAATGATTACACCACTTGATGCATTTCCTGCAAAGTCTACTGTAATTGCGTTTGTACCGGCTCCTGAAGCAATACTGGCTCCTGCCGGAAGTGCCCATACATAGGTTAATGCTCCTGTGATTGCTGGAACGGAATAGGCTACGCCATTGGTTCCTCCGCAAACGGCACTGACACCTGTAATAGAACCGGCAGGTCCCGGAAGCGGATTGACTGTCACATTAAGAATGGCAGGCGTAAGTGATGTGCATCCTGATGGATTAATATAGTTTACACTGACCCACTGAGGTCCGGAAGCTATCCATGATACCGTGATCATATTGGTGCCAGATCCGTAATCGATAACACCACCTGAGGATACACTCCAGGTATAAACAGTCATACCGGTTTGTGTAGTGTATGTGTAATAACCTGAGTTTACACAGAGATTCGTACTCCCGGTAATGGTTGGTGCAGCTCCGCTGTTAACAGTTACCGGGTAAACAAAAGGTGCTGACGGAGTACAACCATTGGCATTGGAATAGGTTACCGAAACATTCTGAGCTCCTGTACCGGTCCATGTAACTGTGATAGAACTCGTTCCCTGGCCAGCTGTGATTGTTCCGCCAGCCGATATACCCCATACATAGCTAGTCATACCAGCCTGGGTACTGTATACCAGTCCCGGATAGTTACTACATGCCGGGTTGGGTCCAGAGATGGTCGGAACCGGCAGTGGGTTTACAGTAACGCTATAACAGACAGGTGCAAGGGCAGGACAACCTGCAACCGAATTATAGTTAACGCAAACTGTTTGAGCGCCGGCTGTCACCCAGTTAACAGTGATGGTGTTGGTTCCGTTTCCGGAAGTTATCACGCCACCGGCCGATATAGTCCAGATATAAGTACTCATACCTGACTGTGTAGTATATACCTTCCCTACGCTATTGACGCATACAGAATTAGGACCTGCAATGGTAGGCGATGCAGGAGGATTCAGTGTAACCAGCAACTGTGAAGGGGATCCGTTACCGCAAGGAGCAGTACCATATACGAATACATAACCTGAAGATGCATTGGCAGCGTAGCTTACAGTAATACTATTAGTATTATTTCCTGAAGTGATAGTACCTCCGACCGGAAGTGTCCAGTTATATCCTGTTGCCCCTGCTATTGGTGCTACAGAATAAACATATCCCGTTCCCCCCTGGCAAGCCTGACCCGGTCCCGTGATTGGGCCGGCAGGATCTGCTGATGGACAGACGGTAGTGAATGTCATGTCAAGGCCATTTACAGTTCCAACTGAATTGACCCCGTTGACACGGTAGTGGTAGATCGTATTTATGGTGAGACCACTGAGGATAGCGCTGACATTGGTTGCTATATTTCCGGTAACAGGAGAAGGTGTTCCGGCTACAGTATTTCCATAAGCTGCTGTAAGCCCCCATTCAAAGGTGACTGTTGTCGAGGCTCCGTTAGCAGTAACCGTACCATTGAGTGTGGCAGCAGTCTGCGAAACTCCTGAAGCAGCCGTAGTCACCACTGTGGGTGCAAGGGCTGGTGTGGTAAAGGTAAGGTCTCCACCGTCATTTGTTCCGCAGGCGTTTGCACCAAAGACCCTGAAATGATAGGTTGTGCCAGGAAGTAGACCTGTAATGTTGGCAAATACGGCTATAGGAGCATTTCCGGTCACCGGGCTTGGAATACCAGGAACAGTAGTGCCGTAACTTGTGGTCAATCCATAATCAAACGTTACGGTTGTACTGACTAAATTGGCATTCATGAAGCCATTTAGTGTTGCCGTTGTGGCAGTGACAACTGTGGCTGCAAAAGTTGAGGCAAGTGGAGTGCCGTTCGCCGTGGTAAATGTCATATCATTCCCATAAACAGTAAGTCCGCCACTTGTGCCTTTTGCCCGGTAATGATAAAGGGTACAGGGAGTAAGTCCCGTAATGGCAGCACTCATGGCAGTTACAGTTGTTCCTGTTATGGTTGCCGGCACACCTGCGACCGAAGAACCATAAGCAACAGTAAGCCCGTATTCAAATCCTGATGTCACGGTGGCGCTGCTGGCATTGATTGTACCGTTAAGTGTGGCAGAAATCAGGGTTATCACTGTTGCAGCCGTAGTTGTTACAACCGGGTTTGCCGAGAACTGGTAGGCACCGATGTCCGGAGGGTTTGTCCTGCCATTGTTCGAAAAATCGACGGGAACTGTTACCAGATATGTCCCTGCTTTCATGAGACCAGCTGAAGTAGGATGAAGGTCTGTGGCAGAAACGAATGATGGGTTGATACTCAGTGAGTTTGCATCCTGTGTGGTTGCCGTTTGCCAGTCGGTCAGGGCAGGCTGTGCCGCACCCTGGTAGCCAACATTGGGAGAATATCCATCTGCCCAGTAATCATTATAATTAATGGTGGTGAACATTGATGCAGTTCCTCCGTTCATAATAGCAAAGGTCTTCGAAGCAGGAGCACCGGAAACTGGCTGAAGTGCGTTTCTGAAGATATTATCCTGGATATCAAAAAGGCTCCCTGATGAAATAGTAACACAGGAAGAATAATTTGCATATGTAGCCGAAGTCACATTCCCGGTGAGATTGATGCTGTTATGATATAGTTTAACATTCCCTCCCGAACCGAAATACATGCCAGCAACATTTAGAGAAGATACACCAGCGGAGAACCCATCTCCTTTAATATTGTATAACAGGTTGTTTGATATTTCTGTCGGAGTGGTTGCATCACCGGTCGAAAAATAGAGTCCATAATTACCCCAACCGCCTGTTCCGTTGTAATACCAGTCATGGATTGAATTCTGCCTGACTTTAGTATTTGTACAAGCCGTGCTTAAAATCAGTCCGTATTGGGAATAGTTGGAATTTCCAAGGGAGGCTCCCATGATTTCATTTCCCTGGATAAGGGTATTGTCTACATAGGTCACAACCATACCACGGTACTGAATGGCTTGTGCATCAACGGTCGATCCAAAAATATTATTTGTGATCTGCCCATTGGAAGAAATGTTTCCTGCAACCCCACAAAATTGCATTCCGTAGCGTGCACTATATATGGTGTTGTTGTTGATTACAATATTATTATATCCACCACCCGAATAGTTTAGGATGATTGCATATGTGGATGTAGTAACTTGGCTGCTGGCACGAATCAGGTTATTCTTTATGGTACAGTTACTTGTTCCATGAGATGTTGTAGGGTTGTAAAACACACCAATAGTGTAAGACATCGAAGAAGTGCTGATGTTTTCCCAGGTAGTACTTTTATCTGTGCCCCCGCTGTTTGAACCATCAAGGATAAAGTAGTCAACTCCATAAAGGACAATAATACCGGATGTGGAAGTTCCGCTGATGAGTGGGGTCTTACCTGCTCCTGCTTTTATTGTTACCGTATTGGTTGAACTGGCGCCTGCGAAAGGATAAACAATTATAGGGAATGTCTCTGCGGCGTAAGTGTTGTCGGTGAGAGTGAATGTAACCGGACAATTGACTTCCTTGAGGCTAAGATCTGCTATTGCTGCCGTTATTGTAGCATAGGTTTGTCCAACTCCGACGTTATAATTTCCACAGAGGTAACCATTAAGAATGGTATAGCTGCTGGGGGTTGTAGGTGGAGTTGCGGCTGCCGGAGGATTGTAAGTAAGTCCTGTGGCACCGGCTGACGGGGCGCATCCAACAATGGGGGTCCCGGCCATATCCTGGGCACAAATGTAGTAGGAGATAATATCTCCGGCTACTACGCCCGATCCAAAAGTAAAAGTGTAATTGTTTGACCCTATTGAAACACCCTG
>Ga0224559_1001368_pt1 | contig 13565 bp, 17 predicted proteins | sample 714S33034metaG_FD_180676 | JGI IMG/M metagenome (GOLD analysis project Ga0224559, IMG submission 180676) | Peat soil microbial communities from Stordalen Mire, Sweden - 717 S3 30-34 | ecosystem: Environmental > Terrestrial > Soil > Wetlands > Peat | place: Sweden: Norrbotten County, Stordalen... | reverse complement strand
AAGCAATAATAAAAATTGTGAGCATGATGTATAATTGACGGATTATCTTGTGGCCATCTTCAACGCTTTGACTTTTATAGAGTTTTATTGAAAGATAGACAATACCCATGTCCATTGGTAAGAAAATTAATAAGTATAATGTACTTAGCCAACCTAATATTATTGGAATTAGACTTATACCAATGAACAAAATAAACATTGAAATAGATATACAAATGGCATAATGTTTTCCATGTAACAATGCAACGGTTCTTGCTGATCTTTTTTTGTCACCTACCATATCCATTGCATCAGCTGCTATTTCTTCACCTAGATCAAATATGAAAGCTAAAATACCAAAAATCCATATTAAACCATTTGTTAATCCACCAACTGATACTCCGCCAAAAATAAAAAAGGAAGCAACTGAAAAGCCCACCATCATATTTCCTATTAATCCATTTTCTTTAAATTTCCAATTATAACTAATAGCAATTATCCATGTAATCAATGCTAATATTGAGGTTACAAACCCTAAAAGGCTGGCTGTTATAAAACCTGTAATAGTAAAAAGACTTGTAATAATCATCAGTTCATATACTGAGATCATACCCAATGGAAGTGGTCTTTGAGGATGATTTATTTTATCAATTTCTATATCAAAATAGTCATTAGTGATCATAGCTGCACCGGAAATAAAAAATCCGGTGAGAAATCCCATGAGTCCAATAAAAAATGCGGGTAATGTATGCAATACTATAATTTGACCTGAAACAACACATATACCCCCAGCAATGGGTAATTCAGGTCGTATTAAATTATAAATGGCTTTAGTTTTCTCTTTAAATGAGATATTATCTCTTTTATAGTATGAGTTGTTGTTAACTGCCATATTTTCAGTCTTTTCCTACTTTAGTTCCTCATAAGTGTTCCATGTTACTGTTTTTTCCAGCTGAAAAATTGGGCTGTTTCAATGCTTTATTCATTAAATCGTCATTCAATCATTTATTAGTTAATATTTCATAAATATATCTGATTAAACTGTTGATATCATTTGGATTTATAATTATTTTTGTATATTTACTCCAGGCTTCTCCAACAACAATTAACAGTTTATGGTTTAATTGTTTATCCAATTTATAAAATACCATGATTAATGTGGGTATATTTTTTTCTCTTTTCAATGGTTCCTACAGTAATCTAACTAGATATATCTTTATTAATTGACATAAATTATTTTTGTTATTATCCATTTTCACAATTTATATTTAATGTAGTTTTGTTTTATGGTTTTAATTTTCAATTGTAGATTTTATTTTGCTTTAATCAATTTATAATAGATTTAGATTCTAAAATAAATAATCTGTGTAATAGAATCTAAATTATTTACTTCAAACGACAATTTGATCAAGATATAATCTCATTGAACATTTATTGTGTTATTATAGTACCTAAAACAAAAAATTTATTATTATGGGATAATATATTATAAATTAACGAAATATAAGGAGGTGAAAAAAAATGGTCGACGTTAAAGAAATAAAAACTATCGAACTTGTGCCTTTCACGTTGATGACATCAAGTATAGGAGCCATAATAGGTCTTATATATGCTATCTTACTATTAATTGCATTTGGTGCATTAGCAGCTATTTTACCTGGAGCAGCAATCATATTTGCGAGCCTTGGTATATCAATGATTATCCTTTACCCCATTGGAACATTTATAATATACACAGCACTTTCGTTCATAACAGCACTCATATACAATATGCTTGCACCACGACTCGGTGGTGTTAAGTTAGGTATAGAAGGAGATCAAGTAACATCATTACCAGTTATGTCATTTGCATTGATATTATCTGCATTAGGGGCTATTTGGGCATTGATAGTAGGACTATTGTTAACTGCAGTGATATTACCATTGACAACATTGATTAGTACAGTTATCCCACTAGCATCCCAACAATTTGCAAGTGTAATCAACAATGTAACATCTGTTCTAAGTCTGAGCAATGCAACAGGTAATTTGACAGTAAATGCAACTAACATAACCGCTGCAAATCTTCCAAATGGTTCAGCCGTTGGAACAGGTGGAGTAGTATTAGCATTGATGTTAATAATTGGACTACCAATTGCTGTCTTTATAATAGGATTTATAGGAAATGCGTTAGCTGCAATATTCTATAATACTATAATACCTAGTATTGGTGGTTTAAGATTAACATTAGCACCAGCAGGAACAGCACATGAAATAACAAACATACCAGTTGTAGCAGCATCATTAGCTCTTGCAGCAGTTGCACTTATATTCGGAATCATTGTAGGAATCATCGGATTAATAAGTATGGCTGTAGCAGGACATGCTGTAGCAGGAGTTGAAACCCTCATATTTGATATAATCAGATATTTCGTGGGAACATTCATTATGGTTGCAATTATAACCATAATTTACAACTTCTTAGCACCTAGAATTGGAGGAATTCAGTTAGGATTTAAATAAAGGATTTAAAACCCTTTATTCTTTCTTTTTTTAAATATAAAATTCAGATTTATGGATTAATCTTATTGAATTTATAAGATTTTAAACAGTTTATTATGTTATTACATTAAAATTATATGTTTTATTTTACATAAAATAGAATATGAACCCTGAAACATACCGAGATATAACAGCAATCGTTGCAATAATTGTAGGTATATTTTTTATAGTAGATCCTTCTATTGTGGCTTACTTATTAGGAATTGTGCTGATAGCATATGGATTAATGGAATTAATTAGAAGAATATTGGAATAACATTTTTTATTTAAAATCATTAATTCCAAATAAATTTTTATTTTTTTTCTTAAAATTCGATCTTAAAATAAAGTTCTGATATTGAGGCTATCAAAATCATTTTGTAGTCTTTATGATAAATAAAATTATTACAATAAAAATTTAATAGAAAATTAGATTAGTGTCTTATTTGGGTTGGAAAATGTTTTCCTGTAATACTCTTCAAAGGATGACCTATAATGGGATAGTCTGAATTTATCTTCCTTTCCTTCAAAAAAAATAGTCATGCCAATGGTTACACGATCATCGTCTTTATCATAATCTACTTGTATATGAATATCTTCAGTTTCTGATTTGAAGTGGTTTTGTAATCTTTCTTGTATTATAGGACAAGATTTTTCATCACATAATTCATCATCATAAAACAATAATGTGTCAACAAAACAGTTATTCTTATCTCTTACTGGTTCAGCTTTTATACCTGATTGCTCGGTGATTATTCCTTTGTAATGTAACATAACTATCTCCATATATATTATGTTTATAATGCTTTATTTATTTTTCATAAATTTCAAAACTTATGAAAAGTGTCAGAAACTAAAGTTCTGTTTATTTAAAAAAATAGAAAAAATATAGAAAAAATATAGAAAAAATATAGAAAAAATATAGAAAAAATATAGAAAAAATATAGAAAAAATATAGAAAAAATATAGAAAATATATAGAAAATATAGAAAATATTTATTTCATTCTTATCCTGTTTTGAATTTTATTGTATATGCTGCTATTAAGTTCTCTGCTTGATCTTTAAATGCGTCTTTTGGTATGTATATGATGTATGTATATGATGTATGTATTGTTGTGTAGCCTGTTTTTTGTCATTTTTATTGTTAAGATATTTTTGGATATGTTATGGTTTATTTGGACAATTTTTCCCGTATTAATGTTTTTAATATAAATTTATTAAAGTTAATTCCTTTGAGAATAATTTTACTCAAGGTTATGGTTATTGGTGTTGTGAGTGGTACGTTGATTGCATCATATTTAGGGGTGGATCTAACAATTTTTAGTGCTGTTTTGTCGATTATGTAAATCTGTTGATAAATTGGAGACGTGATATTTGCTGAATCTATTGCTAAATAGGTTAATATTATTGAAGTTGTGAGGATTAGTGGTTTTATGTTGAAACCATTTTATAATAATATAAAATTGAATCCCATGGATATTATAACATGGAATAATAAAAAGGCAGCATTAATTGGGATTGATGCATATTTTAAGGCAATAAAATGTTTTAATTAAGTATTAAAATTGATCCTAACGATTCTGCAGCAAGGCATAATTGAGTAAACACTAAAAAGCTATGCAGATATAAAGATGCAATAAAATACGATAAATCACTAAAGTTAGATCCATCATTAGGATAATTAATAAATTTATATTGATCTGTTTTAATATAGTTTAGATACCTGCTGGATATTCCCATATTATCATATACACTCCATTACACCCTTCAATTATACAATGTTTCCAAATATTATTGTCTACATGAACATGTCCACAGATGTTACATTTCAATTTATAAATCCTTTTTTTCATTGGTTCCACCTAAAATATACATAAATCATTTCACAATATGTGATGTTTTTTACACTTGAAGTGTATGTCTAATCATATACTTATATTTCATACATGGTTAAAAAGAAATTCTAGAAAATCAATTTTTGACTAGACATTTTTGAATAATAGAAGAGTATATATTATTTATTAAAAGCTAGCAACAAAATAAATATTACAAACATTAAAAGAATTTAAGTCAAAATAAACTTTATTTGGAGGATATAAATGGATTGGAAAATTATTGGATTTGGTGCATTGATTAATATTATTTTAACATCCCTTATTTCATTATTATTTTTCCCTTTATTCCTTTTAGGCCCTCTTATTGGAGGATTTTTATCTTCTTACCTAACAGAAGGATTTGAAAATTATGATAAAATGGACGAGAAGGACGGAGCAGTTGTAGGTGCAATTTCAGGATTAATAGGTGGTTTAGTTATAGCTTTTTTATATATTATTTTTGGGGCCATAAATGCCGTTTTAGTATTAATATCTGCCAAATTAGGAATAATAGCAGGGAGTATTATTACAAGTTTAATTATCATCAACATTTCTACAACTACAAGTTTAGTATTAGGTTTAATTGGAGGAGTCATTGGAGTCATTATCAAAAAGTAAATTCATTAAATACATAAATCAATTAATAATAATAGTTAAACATGAAATTTTTAAAAAAACCCATATTTAAAGTATTTTGATTATAAATGATTAGAAAAATATTTGAAGGCTATAAAGACTTAATTAAGGGTGATGCAGTGAAATTCATCATCCTCATGGGTATAGTTAGTCTGTTTGCCGATATGACTTATGAAGGATCTAGGAGCATAACTGGGCCATATCTGGCTATTCTTGGTGCTAGTGCTGTTACTGTAGGATTTGTAGCCGGATTTGGTGAGCTGAGTGGTTATGTTATCAGACTTTTTTCAGGACATCTTGCCGACCGTACACATAGTTACTGGACTATTACTTTATTAGGTTATCTAATCAACCTAATAGCTGTACCTCTTTTGGCTTTAGCGGGGAGTTGGGAAGTTGCTGCAGCTTTAATTATAGTTGAGAGAGTTGGAAAGGGTATTAGGGTACCTTCAAGGGATGTGATGTTATCACATGCATGCAGTCAAGTAGGTCAGGGTTGGGGCTTTGGCCTGCATGAGGCTCTAGATCAAATTGGGGCTATAATGGGCCCTTTGATTGTAGCAGCGGTACTTTTTTTGCATGGAAGTTACCAACTTGGATTTGCATTCCTTTTGCTACCAGCTGTGCTTGCAATTATGGTTTTGCTCATTTCAAGATCACTTTATCCCCATCCCCATAATTTAGAAGTTTCAACACCATCAATAGACACAAAAGGATTTAATAAGGTATTTTGGCTTTATGTTATTTCTGCTGCTTTGATTGCTGCGGGCTTTGCAGATTTCTCATTAATAGCATATCACTTTCAAAAGACTGCTTTGGTTTCACCAGATTTGATACCTATTTTTTATGCTGTGGCAATGGGAGTGGATGGGATTTCAGCCTTGATTTTTGGTAGACTGTTCGATAAATATGGTTTATCCATCATGATCGTAGTAGCTTTATTATCTGCACTTTTTGCCCCCATGGTATTTTTAGGCGGATTTTATATTGCTTTTTTGGGAATGACAATTTGGGGTATTAGTATGGGTGCACAGGAATCTATAATGCGATCCTCAGTCGCTGTTATGTCAGCGGTGGATAGACGAGGTTCAGCATATGGGATTTTTAACACCCTCTTTGGGGTTTCCTGGTTCGTTGGTAGTGTTATAATGGGTTTATTATACAGTTTTTCAATAACATATCTGGTAATCTTTTCCGTTGTAATACAACTTATATCAATTCCATTTTTTATTGCAATATTAAAAACACGAAATAGAGTTAATCAAACAGCATAGAATGATTTAATTCTAAATGCTGATGATTCAAAAAAATTAATTTTTAGAATCCTAATAGATCAAGTACATTATTTTCAACATGTCTGTTTTGACCTTTAGATGGATAAGCATGTGCATGGAGTATGGGATTGAAATTCAGTTCGATAATACTGTGATTATTTTTATTGGGTTTGGCTTTAACATCACTGATAATTATATCTACACCACAGATCTTTGCAGATTCTACAGCTATGAACTTATAATCATCTAAAATATCATCAGTAAAATCTATGCTGTCACCACCTAGACTTATATTAGAATTTTCTCTGAGATATACAATTTCACCCTCAACTGGAACATAGTTGATATCCTTATCCAGTGATATCAAATAATCTTTCTCAAAACTCCCTAAAACTATTTTTTCTAGTGGTGTAACATAACCTTTGCCCCTTATTGGATTTTTATTTTTTTCATCAACCAGTTTCTTGATGTTTTGTGATCCGTTACTTACTACATTTGCTGGAACTCTATGAAGTATCGCTGTTACCTCATCACCAATAACTAAAAACCTATACTCTTTTCCATGTATAAATTCTTCAATCATCACAGAACTGTCATAATTAAGTGCATGTTTAATAGCAAGTCTGTAATCTTCCTTTGATCTTAAATTTTTAAGTATTATTTTAGTCACTTCTTTGTTTTACATGCTCAGAATCAGAAAACCTGGCAATTGGAATACAATCTTCATCTGGAAGTTTTGGTGGCATACTCAATGGCCAAAGGAGTTCATTTCCTATATTATTCTCAACTTCAGAATTTATAATGTTCAATTCATCATATACTTCATCAACGGATTTGTAAGTGGGATTTATCATCTCAATTTGACTTTCAGAAAAATCCACAGTAATACGTGAATTTTCTGTTTTATCTCCAAATGTTGAGGGATGGGATGTTAAAGCAAGATCTCCTGAGGATGTGACTATTTGAGATTCTTTTTCTACACCAAATTTGCCCTCTATCAATAACTTTCCTTTATTATCTTTTAAAAAGTATTGATATTTCCAAGAAATCCCAGTTCATAAAATCCCCCTATTTTTCTTAAATTATAAATTATAAATTATAATTATCATCTCTTTAACATAGTTCAATAAATCATTAAACTAATGATATACAATTTTATTTCTGATATTTGATTAGTTTAGTAAGAGAATTAGATAATTTATATATCTTTTTAATTCACAAATTTCAACAACACTATATTGAAACTTAACATAAATTAAATTTATCAAATAATCAATAGTTTATGATAATTATTATGGATGGTGGATTTGTTTATAAATTGAGACATAAAACATGGGACATAATGGTTAAAAGCACGTCAGATAGGGATTGGTATAGTGAATGGAATATAAAAATAAAGAAAAATGGGGAAAAAGTTTGTTTTATTCTGTTTGGGTTCTAAAGATTTTTAAAAGGAAAGAAAATCGTTAACATAATCTTTGTTCCACCAACCAAATTCTTTACCTGCCCAAGATATAACACTAGCTGCCATCCATACATCCATTATCACATTAACAACCCAAAAAACGCTGCTAACGTATAATGACTTACTTAATGCCCCTACAACCCGAGCTTCACCACCCTCACAGAGAACAACACCTGCCTTTTCATTTATTGCAGCTATTTTGCCTAATACTTCAGGGTCTTTAAGACTTTCACTTAAAAGTGTGTTAAGCGCTCTTGGTATACTAGAACCATATGCATCTAACCCATACTCATCCATTGCGATTCTAGCAGTATTTAGTTTGTATGGTGAGTTAAATATATTTCTTTCCAATGCGTTATTACGTTTTAAACCCACCTCTACAAAATCGCATGCAATGTTATCAGCACCTCGCTCTGTCTCAGTTGCTATCTTCTGTACAAATTCAGAGTCCCTAAAACCTCCATCTTCACAACTTAACTTTAAAAGGGAATCCTTTAATTCGTCTTTTGTCTTATATTCTAAAGGAGCTACAGAGATATCACAATCATCACTTGGCTTCATATTCCATTTCAGATTCCCTAATTCTCTCTCTGTCCGTCTTACCTCATCCTCTGCAGGTTTTAAATCGTTTTTAAAAGAAGATTCCATGTCTGTCACTAGTGATTGCTTCGTTCTTTTAGTATACTCCAGTTGTTTTTCAAGTGTTGAAATATGGTTTTCAAATGATAAAATCTTTGTTTTAGTTGCTAAATCATATTCATTAAATTCATGGATTCCAACTACTGAAATAAAGTCATTTCTCTCAATTTCTACCTGCTCTATCTCCGCCATAATGTTATTACTGTGGTCATTGATCATTAATTGAAAATTTAACATGTGGTCATAATTTTCCGTTGCTAACTTATATCTGGCCAACGCTTCTTTATATGCCTTTTGTGCAATTTTCAGAGGATTTTCTTCTATTAGTATTGCTGGTTCTGCATTGTTTGATCCTGATCCGGAAGCTGCTGAGGGTATTGCTGGTTCTGCAGTGGTTGAGGTTTTTTTGTGGGTTAGTTCTCCTAGGAGTCTTAAATAATTATTGCAAATTGTGAGTGGGGCTTTATATTCTGTAGATAATACTTTGTATAGTATTGCTCCGCTAGTACCGTAGGTTAATAAGTTTATTCCTAGTATGGTTCCATCTATGGTGTAGAAGCTTGTGTAGTCATCTGTTGTGTAGTTGTTGGTTGTATCGTTTGTTGTGTTATTGTTGGTGTTTGATGATTCTATTATTTTCAATGTATTGTTGTTGTTGTCAGTTGTTGTAGGTCTGGTATTTTCAGTTTCTGTTTTTTGTGAAGTATTGTTTGTGATGGTTTGATTATATCTTTGGATTACAGTTTTGATTGTGTTTATTTCTTGTGTTGTGATTTTTCCTTTTTTTAGGGTTTGGTTTAATGTTGTTAAAATAGTTTCATAATCATTTCTTCTTTGATCTAGTTTATTCAAGGCTTTGGTGATTTCATTTAGTAATATGTTTTTCTCTTTAATTTGAGTTTTAGTGGTGTTTATTTTAGAGCATAAATCGTCATATTTATCTTTATTGTCACTGTTGAAGACAAATGTGTTTCGTTCGTTTTCAAGTAATTTTTCAACATTTATCAAATCCGCATGCTCAGTTTCTAACTCACTTTTAAATGCTTTTAATTCATCTAAATCATTACAAACAGAGCTATATTCATCTTTTGTTTGATTATATTGTTTATTGAGTTCAATTAAATTTATATTATTCTCTGATCTATTTTCACTCTGCACAACCTTAAAATTAGTTTTTACATTTTTTAACCACATATAATTAACATAATTAGTTTTTACTGGTTTATTTTTTTTATTGTTAGTTTCTACTTGTTTTTGTGGTTGTTTGTTTTCGTATATTCTAGTAATGGTGTTTTTGGTTTTCTTTGGGTTTTTTAAGGTGTATGTTTTTGAAATTAGGTTTTTATTTTGGTTTTTAGTTAATTGGGGTGTGCTGTTATTTGTATTGTTTACTAATATACCCCATGAAGGCGTTAGCATCATAAATATTAATAAAACAATCCCAATTTTTTTTCCAATACTACTAATAAATATTTTCATCACCTCTTAATACAATGCAAAAAATTTTAAATTCACTATTATAATATAATAGTTTCACTTTAAAATTTAAAGTTATGATATATAAATACATATGGTATTAATGTTCTTCACTAAACGGATTGGAGAGGGGTTATGAATTTTAATAAAATTATTTTGTGTCTTTGCTTATTTTTGGGTGTGTTTATGGATTTTACATCTATTAACACCATAAATGAAGCAAATACTGATAAAATCTATGTAAATACACATGGAAACGATAGTTGGAATGGATTGGCTCCCCCACATATAAATTAATGGTGATAGCCCTAAAAATACAATAAAAAAAATGTTAAACGCACCCTAACAATAAATGGAACAATATACATAGCAAAAGGAGAATATAACCAAAGTAACATACTAATTAATAAAAATATTAGTTTAATTGGTGGAAAATCATCAGAAGGAAAAAAAAAATTAGATACATATAAACAGGTCGATATATCTCGAGAATCTGATAATAACAAATATAAAATCGATTTAGAAACACTAAATAATGAAAAAAAAATATTGAATGACACTTTAGGCAATTTGAAACAATCAAAAGCAAATATCGAATCCAAAATTTTATAATACAAAAAAAAAATTAAAACACAAAAAGTAGAAATTGAAAAATTAAAATCTAAAATCTAAAATCTTCAAAATAAATTGAATGAATTGCAATCCAAATATGATAAAAGACAGAATAGAATCCATGCTCTTTCAGAACGGTTAATTAATCAGTAAAAGCAGAATCAAATCTTGAACACAAACTAAGGAAATACACAACTGCAATGGCTAAGATTGAAACTCGTGAATTTATAGACTGAATCTTAAACAGGATACCTGAAGATATAAAACAGTTAATAAGAAACATAAAAATGAAAACCCAAAAAATAAATAAAATATTTAGTGGATAATATACTGATATTTAAGATGTAGTTTCTTATCTTAAGTTATAGGTTAAGTTAAGGGTTCATTTGATTTTAGAGATAAATAAGAAAGTTTTTTAGGGAAAATACGCGGATTAAAAATAAAATTGTCATAATTAGTGATTTAGATGAGAAATATAAAACCAATTATTGAAGAATTAAGGTTTAAACACCAATGGTGCTTATTTCACACAGTAAAAAACTTTAAAAAAATCATAAAGAAGCATATTCAAGAAAATAATCTAAATAAAGAATAAATAAACAGAATACGGAAAGAAAAACTAGAATTATTCACTTTATTTGAGAGTGAATCATTTTAAAAATGCTAGAAATGAATTAAATGAAATTTTAATAAAATTGGTGATTATTTAAAAGTTATTCAATTAATTATCAGCCATTCTTTGATGCCTTACTTTAAAACTTTCTTCGCATTCTTAAAAGATGAAAATATCGAAAGAACCTCAAACAAATTAGTGAATATGTTACATATAACCTTTCCACAAAGTGTTAAGAAGTTAATGAAGATTAAAACAGGTGCAATGTCAAGAATAAACATTAGAAAAGAAATACAAAACCAAAAAAACATTTTTGACACTTAACCGCCAAGTTTTTGACTTGCCCAAATTATTAATATAATAAATGTTATATATTATATCATTGTTAATACAATCCTTAAAATTTAATTAGTCAATGTAAATATCAAATTTAAAGATGTTAATCATTTAATAAAGGGGTATAATATGGAAATTGATCCAGCAGTTGAGAGAGTATTAATGGATATAACCAATAATGAAAAGGATAGTGTATCGATTATTGAATGTATTTTGAATGGAAAAACATTTGATTCTGAAATAGCTGAGGAAACTGAAATAAAATTAAATATAGTTAGAAAGATTTTATATAAACTACACGATGCAGGTATAGCTTCTTACAAAAGAACGAAAGATCCTGAGACCAATTGGTTTATTTACAGTTGGAAGTTTGACCAAGAGAAGGTATCAGATATAATATCTAAAAAACATCAAAAAAATTCTGAAGAAATTGAAAGATCAATTAAATATGAAGAAGAAAATATGTTCTTCGCTTGTAAAATAAACGGTCACAGATATAAATTTGAAAAAGCATCTGAATTCAATTTTGTATGTCCCGAATGTAGAGAATCATTAGAATATCAGGACAATACTCTACGCATTGCGGAGTTATTAAAAGAAAAGGCAACTTGTAAATCTACAACTGAAATTAGCACGGAAATAAAGTATATTGACTAAATATCACATTTATTTATTTATATTTATTTTTTCTAAATTACTAAAATCGGTAACAGATTTAAATAAAATTATATTTGATTTATTTTATTTATTTTCATAAATGTTATTTATTCTTTTTTTGTTCTAAAGTTTTATCCATGATCATAAACTTTAAATAATTAATAGTTCATCTTAGTATATGGTTTACATATGTAAACTATTTTTAATTTAATACTATTTTAATTCAAAATTTTCGAGGTAGCATATCATGGTCGAAAAAAATATAAATAACTTGATAGAAGAAATGTTGAAAGACACATTAATCTATACTATACTTTTTAATCGAGAATTAACCAATTTAGGTGAAAGAGAATTCATAAAAACATTTTTATGGTTGATATCCATCGAACAATATGAAAATCCATCATTATCTGGACTTGGAAATATATTAAATGTATCAAAATCTCAGATGACCTTAAAAATGGACAAACTATCTGAAGCTGGTTTTACTGAACGAATACCCGATAAAAATGACCGTAGGATAATTCGAATAGTACTTACACCTGAAGGACGGAATTTCATAAAAAATTCTCAAAAAACAGTTAAAAAAAGTATGATACAATTATTATCCCCACTGACTCTTGAAGAAGTAGAAGAACTTAAAAAAAGCATAGCAACTATTAAAAATGCTGTCTTAAAGATCCAGAATAAAAAAAAAGGATGATATACGGTATTAATAGATAATTTAATCAAAATAGGAAATTCAAATTTTGGAGATAATCATTTAAACCCCATAATGAATTAAAAAAAGGTTTATCATTATATACTTTAAATTCATTTTTAATTTGAAGGAGTTGTAAATTTGAAAATAGCAAATGGCATAGAAATGTTAGAAATACCTATGAAACTGTTGGGACGAGAAAGAATCATATATCCAACTCTTATATGGGATGATGATAATGTTATCTTGGTTGATGCAGGAATACCTGATAGTTTACCGGAAATTAAAGATGCAACGAAAAAAGCTGGTGTGACCTTTGAAAGACTTGATAGTATCATTGTAACACATCAAGATATAGACCATATTGGTGGAATTAGTAGTATCATAGATGAACTTCCCCAAGTAAAATTCTTTGCACATGGTGATGATAAACCCTATATCGAGGGTGAAAAAAGATGGATAAGACTCAACAAAAACTTCATGAATCGTATTAACAATTTACCCGAAGAAGAGAAGAATAAGGTCCTAAATATTTTTGAGAATTCTAACGTTAAAATTAACAAAAAATTAACCAATGCTGAAGAAATGGAATGCTGTGGAAGAATTAGAGTAATTCATACACCCGGCCACATATGTCTGTATCATAAACAGTCTAAGACCCTAATTGTAGGCGATGCAATGAACATTATTGATGGACAGTTAACTGGACCAAACAAAGATGCAATGAGTGATAAAGAAGCGAAAATGGCATATGATTCTTTTAAAAAGTTTGATAATTATGAT
>Ga0224559_1001367_pt1 | contig 13568 bp, 14 predicted proteins | sample 714S33034metaG_FD_180676 | JGI IMG/M metagenome (GOLD analysis project Ga0224559, IMG submission 180676) | Peat soil microbial communities from Stordalen Mire, Sweden - 717 S3 30-34 | ecosystem: Environmental > Terrestrial > Soil > Wetlands > Peat | place: Sweden: Norrbotten County, Stordalen... | reverse complement strand
GTTTTGGCTCCAGAGCACTTCGCAAATCATAGTCCGTTAACAGTCCGATACCCGTTCCAACCATGCCTGAAAGGGCCTTTGGGCGCTATCCATGCCGTCTGGTTTCAATAACTTACGAGACGGATGACCACTTTCACGGCGATAACACGGGTTCGAATCCCGTCGGGGACGCCAAATTAAATCAATAACTTAGCGATTTTTCCCTGTTTCAGCCGCGGAGCAGTTTGGGGAGCAGTTAAGCGCCCTTTTAGACCGCCAATGGGAGGGGCTGCGCCCGTACCATCTCAACGACCTTCTGCTGTGCCGCCCGTTTTGCGGGCATCTGCGCCTGTGCGTAGATGTCCATAGTCACGCGTGAGGAACCATGCCGCATCAGCTCCTGCACAACTTTGATGTCCTCGCCGTTGGCTTTGAGGAGAGTTGCGAAGGTGCGCCGGAAGGTGTGCCAAGAGACCCGCTTGGTGATGCCGAGCCGCTCGACCACCGGCTGGATGTGATAGCGCATGATGGTCTGCAACCATAACGGTTGTTTCCCGCGCTTCTCTCCTGCCCGGCTGCTGTTGGAAGCAAAAACCCAGTCCTCCGGATTCCGGTACGGCGTCGTCTGCAACCAACTCTGAAGGAGTTGCGCAGTGCAACCGTCCATTGGCACCGGCTTCTGAGAGGCTTCCGTCTTGCACCGGCCCACGACCTGGCTCACGACCGACCTGTTGACATCGATTTGCATATTTTCAAAATCAATGTCCTGCCATTTCACCCCAGCCAGTTCGCCTGCGTGGAGGCCTGCCCGGTCGAGGCCATGGCGCTGGTCACCGCCTCTGACCCGCACAAGCCCAAGCGCAAAAAGGCCCGTTTCGACGAATCCCTTTGCCTGGGCTGTGGCGTCTGCGTCCGCGCCTGTCCGCGGAAATCGATCCGCCTCCGCGGCCGCCCGCAGCGCGTGCTCACCCCTGTCACCACCGCTTACCGCGCCGTGCTGATGGCCATCGAGCGGGGCAAGCCGCAGAACCTGATCTTCGACAATCAAGCCCAGTGGAATCATCGCGCCATGACAGCTATCTTGGGCGTGATTCTCAAGCTCCCGCCGGTCAAGCAAATCATGGCCAGCAAATAGATGAAATCCCGCTACCTGGAAAACCTGATGCGCCCCAGAGATTTTGTCCATCTGGCGCACAGAGGAGATGAGCACTTGAGCGCCACCGAAAATCGAATATGAAACTGACAATGCTGCCTTATATTATGAGGTCGTAGGAGGCCAACAATCAGCAGTGCGGTGTTGAGAGCTATTTCGACCATAAGCGATCGCCTCTGTTCGGATACCATCAAATCATCAGGAGAGATTTAAGCGATGAATTTTGATCTCGAAGTTGATCCCGCCCACCAGGCTTACAAACTTCTTGTAGGCTTGGTGGCGCCGCGGCCGATTGCACTGATCACCAGCCTGGATGAAGATGGGCGGTTGAATGCAGCACCGTTCAGCGCTTATAACTATCTGTGTACTGACCCTCCCATCATTGGCGTTGGTGTTACGAACCGGCCAGATCAGCAGTTTGTTCCCAAGGACACGGCACGCAACATTCGGCGTACCGGCGAGTTTGTGGTCAATGTGGTCACCGAAGACATCGCCGAAAAGATGAATATCTGCGCAATCGATTTCCCGCGCGAGATGAGCGAAGTGGAAGTTGCCGGGTTTACCACTGCGCCGTCGCAGGTGGTGAAACCGCCACGACTGGCCGAGGCACACGCCGCGCTGGAGTGCCGCGAGTACACGACGTTAGAAATCGGCCACTCCCGCATCATTCTTGGTCGTATTGTTTCCATTTACGTTGAGGACCGGTATGTGGATCCGGCAGGGCCTTACATCAAAGCCGATGAGTTACATACTATTGGCCGCATGAACGGGCTGGGTAACTACGTACGCACGCGGGACGCGTTCATGACGATTCCACGCATCTCTTATGAGGAATGGAAGAGTGGGAAGCCATAACTGATCGAGATGCAAAGGAAGAAAGTCTGTTCAATACAAGGCAGTGCCACGGGATAACAGGCAAACAACCCGACAAAAATTAACTGTCAATCCTTGCCTGACGGATTGCAACCAACAAACAAGGAGTACACCATGCCTCAGAGTTCGCACAACCCGGCCGCAGAAATTCACAATCATGAATCTCACGCTCACGCCGTTGCAGCAGTCGCCCACGGCAAAGCAGATCATCGAAGCGCACACGAACTCAGCAATCAGGCTCACGAACTCACACGAGAAGACCTGATGCGCGCTGAGCAACTCGATGCGGCTGCGGCGAAGTCTGCCAAAGCGAAAATAGGGACAGACGAGAAAGTGGAAGCTGTGCATATTGTCCGCCCTGGACTTCCGCTTTAACCAACACAGTTAGTGCCTTCTTTAGTGAGAAGGCGGAGGAATCAATATGACGAAGCTTACCTCTGCGAAACGGAAGAACCTTTCCATGGGTGATTTTGTGTTTCCCGAAACCCGCCGCTATCCGATCGAAGACGCCGCGCACGCCCGCGATGCCTTGGCTCGATCGAGCGGAAAACCAGAGCACGCCGCAGTGGTAACGGCAGTACGGCGCATGTATCCAGAAATCGACATCGAGAAGTAAATGGACCGAAGAACGAGGGGATGATTCGCTCACGAAAAGAATAGAATCTTGACGTGCCGAGATACCGGCAAGCAGTAGCTGATCTTCAGGAGATGCAATCGTAATGAAGGATCTACCTCTGTCAAAGGTCTATCAATTGCTCGAACCCGGTCCGGTTGTTCTGCTGACAACCACACGCAAGGGCCACGCCAACATCATGGCAATGTCGTGGCATATGATGGTCGAGTTTGAACCGCCGCTGGTGGCCTGTATCGTTAGCAGCGCTGATCACAGTTTTGCCGCGCTGCGTGCAACGAAGGAATGTGTAATCGCTATTCCAACGCTGGAACTGGCGCATATAGTCGTAGGGATCGGTAACTGCTCAGGCCGCGATGTAGACAAGTTCAAGAGATTCGGCCTTACGCAGGCGCAAGCCAAATGTGTGGTGCCGCCTCTGATTGCCGAGTGCTTCGCCAACCTCGAATGCAAGGTCGTCGATACCCACCTCGTCAACAAATTCAATCTCTTCGTTCTGGAGGTTCTGAAGGCCTGTACGGACCCGGCACAGAAGAACCCGAAGACCATTCACCACCACGGGTACGGTAGGTTTGCTGTGGATGGCGAGATGATTAAACTGAAGTCGAGAATGCCCTGATCGGCTTTTCATCGCCAAGATTCTTCCTCAGCAGCTCTAGCCAACTTCAATGCGATAGAACGCGGCATAAGTGGACTATATCTAACCGAAGACGCGAAAAGATGGAATACCCTTATTTGTGAGAAATCGAGTGTGCGCTACCGAACCCATGGAGGGGAATCTGCGCGGATTATCATAGACTAAGTGCGCCACAGAGACGAGGCTTCCCTTGGCTGAATCAGCGATCCAACGACATTTTGCGGGTCTTTCCAAGAACACGTTCCTTCTTGCCCTCGCAAGCCTGTTCGCTGATATTTCCTCGGAGATGCTCTACCCGGTCTTGCCGGTGTTTCTAACGCAAACGCTGAAAGCAACCGGTAGCATCGTTGGCCTGGTGGACGGATTTGCTCAGGCCGCGCAGAATATCGTGCAGGGATTTTCCGGCGCACTGTCGGACAAGTTGCAAAAGCGAAAGTCCATCGCACTGGCCGGATACCTCCTTGGGGCCGTCGCCAAGCCACTGATGGGACTCTCCACGGTTTGGCAAGGCTTGTTCGGCGCAAGGTTGCTGGATCGGCTTGGCTCTGGCACGCGCTCCGCTCCCCGCGATGCGCTCATTGCGTCTTCAGTCAGTGAAAAGGACAGAGGAAGTGCATTCGGTATTGAAGGCGTTGGCGACAATACAGGAGCTTTTCTAGGCCCGCTGCTCGCGGTCTTTCTTCTCTACGCGCTGCATCTCTCTATGCGCCCTGTTTTTTATTTGGCAATCATTCCTGGTCTGCTGGCCTTTTTTATGGTCCTGCTGGTGAAAGAGAAACCAGCAAAGGTAGCCTCTAAATCGAAGATAGATTTCAACCTGCGGCAGTTTCCGAAGGGTTACTGGAAATACTTGCTCGTAATCGCCCTGTTCGGACTAGGCAACTCCAGCAACGCATTTCTGATTCTGCGAACGCAGGACATCGGTGCTTCTCTGAAAACGACCATTCTGATATACGCAGCGTTCAATCTGGTGGCAGCCCTGATTTCGTATCCAGCGGGATACCTTTCCGACAAATTGGGCAGAAAATATGTTCTGCTCGTTTCATTTGTCATTTTTTTGGTCGCCTATCTTGGCTTCGCCCTGGCTAAAAATGTTTTAGTCGTCGCCGTCCTTTTTGGCTTATACGGGCTGTACGAGGGGATATTTCGCTCTGTCGGCAAAGCGTTTGCATCCGATTTCGTTCCAGACCATCTGCGCGCCAGCGGCATCGGCTGGTACAGCACGACGGTCGGATTGCTGCAACTCGTGGCCAGCGTCGTCGCCGGACTGCTGTGGGATCGAATTGGCCATGCGTCCGTGTTCTATTATGGCGCCGTCTTCGCTGTCGTCGGCAGCATCGGATTACTCCTGCTAATTCCATCGAGATATGAGCGGGGCAACGCAGCAGAGGCCAAGTGAATTGCGGCAGTAATCGCCCGATCTACAACTTATTTGTGCCGTGTAATGCCTTTAGCAACTTGAGTAAGTCGCTGGCTGCTGGTGCAGAGGAAGCTGGATTCTGTCCGGTGATCAACTTCCCGTCAATTTGCACAAAGGGTGCCCAATCCGGTCCCTTCGCGTAGAGACCGCCAAGACGTTTCAATTCATCTTCCACGAGGAACGGAACCACCTTGGTGAGTTGCACGGCCTTCTCTTCCGTATCAGAGAAACCTGAAACGTGCTTTCCTTTTACCAGTGGAGCGCCGTCGGCTGCTACCACGTTTTTCAGCACTCCCGGCGCATGGCACACCAGAGCGACGGGTTTTCCCGCACGATCCATCGCCTCAATCAAAGATATCGAATGTTTGTCGTTGGCCAGATCCCACAACGGCCCGTGTCCGCCCGGATAGAAGACGGCATCAAATTCGTTGGCTGCCACGCTGGCCAGTTTTACCGTATGAGCAAGACCATTCTGCGCCGCCGCATCCTGCTTGAAGCGCCTGGTTGCATCGGGCTGCGCATTGGGTGCATCGCTCGTAGGGTCGAGCGGTGGTTGCCCTCCTTTGGGTGAAGCCAGCGTAACGCTCACGCCCGCATCGATGAAGACATAATAGGGCGCGGCGAACTCCTCCAGAAAAAAGCCGGTCTTTTTGCCAGAATTGCCAAGTTCAGAGTGTGAAGTAAGCACCATCAGAATTTTCATTTTCCGCTTTCTCTTTGGTCGATAGTAGGTTGACCGATTGGGTGAGCCTAAACCGCCGAAAACCCGACTAACGCCTCTGGTGCAAGGACGCGGAAAGTGAACGATTCAGTAATAAAAAGGCTGATCCCGTCCGCCGTGTGGCTATGATAACCAATCGCGAAATCTTGCCCCACAGTCAATTCCAAATCGCCGCCACGATTGGAGACAAGCAGCGCGTCCTTCAAAAACTCGGCGTAGATAACATGACCGCCGATCTCGCTTTCAATGGTCGAACGGAGCGTGCCCCCAGGGACGCAGTGGGCTATAAATTCCCACAAAGGTGGCCCAACCACCAAATTGGCAGGCCCGCCGACGCCGTCTTTCTGCATCTGTTCCTGTGCCTTGGAGACCGCATCGACAACCGCGTTTATGTCCAGCGAGATCTGAATCCTCTGACTTTTTACTGACTGCTCAAGTCCGATGATAGAACCCGGTGCGAAGCCGTTATAAATGGCGTTTTCCTCGAAGGCGGCAATTTCACGGCTGCAATTGATGACAGCATCCAGGTTCAAATCCTTGGCGCCCCGCTCGATGTTATCCAACTCCCATATCGACAAGCTGAAATCGCTGCGCGTTTCCACCAGCGGCAGAACCTGATGCACGCCATAGCGGACGGTTGCGGCCTCCTGCATTTCCGGCACGGTCAGACGGCCAAGCGGCACAGAAGCGTAGTCGAGGCCATGCGGCCCATCGACATCGACAAATTTGCGCCCCGACAAATTGGCGGTCAGCGCCTTCTTTGCAACCGAATCGATCTCGATCCATCCCCGCGGGCTGATCGGTGCAAGTTCTCTACGAAGAAAATTCATTTGTTTCCGCCTTTTTCAACAAGTTGATTTCGTAAACTTCCGATTCCCAAGCCATGACTGCTTGAGTCCTTGCCCGATGCGTCGCCGCTCACAGCATTTTTGTCGAGGAATTCATTTTCGACTTCCAGAGCGCCTTGCTGGTAGAAGCCTTCCTCGTCGGGTTGAAGCTCCTTGAGCAGGCGCAAAAATTCGCCTGCATGAACTTTTTCTTCGTTGGCAATATCGCGAAGAACATTCTGCGCCAGGATCTCGTCCGTCGATTCGGCCAACTGCTCATACAACTGCGTGGCTTCATATTCGGCGGCTACCATGAAGCGGATAGCTCGCACCAACTCTTCATGAGTCAGCAAGCGATTATGCTTCAGCACACTGAAGGGATTACCAAAATCGGGCATTTCTTCTCCTCGGTCAAAACGTGCACACATACACCACAGCTGGAAAATACACTTCAAGACCATGGTGGCATTGGTCAATTGTGTACAGGCACAAGTTCAACCTACTTTCTATCGGAATAGGTTGGTACGGGCTAAATCGACAATTTCGTCTCCGCGTCCATTCAGGATTGCCTTGATCATGTAGAGGTTAAAATCGACGATCTGGTCCAGTTTGAGGCTGGGCGGCATGGCCAGTTCCTGCCGGTTCACGGCTATATCCACCAAAGCGGGACCGTTGTGCGCGAAGGCCTGTTCGAGCGCGGGCCGAACCTTCTCCGGGGCATCGACGTGCAGCCCAAGAATTCCCGTTCCCTCCGCTATCTTGGCAAAATCAGGATTGACCAGGTCCGTGGCATGAGTGAGGAAGCCGGTTGCTTTCATCTCCATCTCCACAAAGCCCAGCGAACCATTGTTGAAGACGACGATCTTCACGGGAAGATTCAATTGCCGGAGAGACAGCAAGTCGCCCATCAGCATGGAAACGCCCCCGTCGCCTGAGAGTGTAACCACTTGTCGACCGGGGTGAGAAAATTGCGCGCCGATGGCTTGCGGCAGCGCGTTCGCCATTGATCCATGGTTGAACGAACCCAACAGCCTCCTGCGACCATTCATCGTCAGATAGCGCACTGCCCAGATTACGGGAGTTCCCACATCCGCAGTGAAAATGGCATCCTTGGCGGCGAGTTCGTCGAGTACCTTAGCAACGTATTGCGGATGAATCGGCAGTTGTCCCGGCGTTCCAGTTGCCAGGTCGTCCAAATCCTTGCGCGCTGTGCGATAGTGGTCGAGCGACGCATCCAAATGACGGCGGTTCTGCTTCTGTTCAATCCCTGGCAGAAGCGCGCGCACGGTCTCCGCAATGCCAGCCACAAGCCCCAAGTCCACGTGGCTGCGGCGTCCCAGTTGCTCTCCGCGAATGTCGATTTGCACGATACGCGCGTTCTTTGGATAGAACTGCTGATAGGGAAAATCCGTCCCCAGCATCAGCAGTGTCTCGCAGTTCATCATGGCGTGGTAGCCGGAAGAGAAGCCAAGCAGGCCGGTCATGCCCACGTCGTATGGATTGTCGTATTCGATGAACTCTTTCCCACGCAGGGCGTGGACGATCGGAGCCTGTAGCTTACCGGCCAACGCGATAAGCTCTTCGCGCGCGCCCGCGCAACCGGCTCCGGCCAGGATTGTCACTTTTTGCGCGCGATTCAGTTCCGCCGCCAAACGGTCGAGTTCTTCCCTGCGAGGAACAATCTCCGGCTCCACGCTGGTGAAGGCGACGCGCCGAGCTTCATTGACGGCATCAGAGAGCGCAACATCGCCGGGAATGACCACCACGGCAACGCCTTTCTTCGTCAACGCCGTCTGGATTGCAACCTCAAGAATGCGCGGCATCTGCGAGGGATGCGAGACGAGTTCGCAGAAGTGGCTGCACTCCTTGAAGAGATGCTCGGGATGGGTTTCTTGAAAGTATCTGCTGCCAATTTCCGGCGTTGGAATTTGCGCCGCGATGGCCAACACCGGCACCCGGCTGCGATTGCAGTCATAGAGGCCATTGATGAGGTGCAGATTGCCAGGTCCGCAACTGCCCGCACAGACTGCGAGCTTGCCCGTCAGAGCAGCTTCAGCTCCGGCAGCAAAGGCGGCGGTCTCTTCATGCCGCACTCCAACCCACTCGATTCCCTTGCGCACTCGTACTGAATCCGTGATGCCGTTGAGTGAATCGCCAGCCACGCCATAAATGCGCTCTACACCGGCTGCGGCCAGAACTTCCACAAATAGCTCTGCAACTGTCTTTGCCATTTTTTTCCGATTCTTCTCCCGGCCAGTGGGAAGGAAATCAAAAATCCCCTTCAATTGGCTACGGAAGTCCTTTCTTGCTGTTCATGCATCCAACGAACGACTATGCGCCGGATAGAGAGTGCATCCGTTCAGGCTGCTTGATTGCAGCTTGGAACGCTGTAACATTTATTTGTAAGCTTATGGCCTTCCTGGATGTGAGCAACATTGAACACGTCTGGAATAGCGGACGTAAGATAGAATCACGCCTGCGGCTCCGAGTGATGCCCGGCCCGCGCCCCTTGAAGTGCAACAGACCGCAACGGGAGAACTTCGATGACTGCCGAATTGATCCACAGGCTGCACTTTGCCTTCACCATCACATTCCACTATCTGTTTCCCCAACTCACCATGGGCTTGGCGCTTTTGATCGTGGTGATCAAGTCGGTGGCGCTCAAAACTGGCAGTGAGCAGTGGGACCGGGCGGCGCGCTTTTGGGGTCGCATCTTCGCCATCAACTTTGTCTTTGGCGTGGTCACCGGCATTCCCATGGAGTTCGAATTCGGTACCAACTGGGCGCGATTCGCGCGGCTATCGGGCGGCGTGATCGGCCAACCGCTGGCCATGGAAGGCGTCTTCAGTTTCTTTCTGGAGTCGGCATTTCTCGGCCTGTTCCTCTATGGAGAAAAGCGCATTTCCAAGCTCATGCATTGGTTTTCAGCCGTGATGGTATTCGTCGGATCGTGGATTTCAGGCTTCTTCATCATCGTCACCGACGCCTGGATGCAGCATCCTGTGGCGTATGATCGCTTGCCCAATGGGCAGTTTGAAGTCCTCAGCTTCTGGCAACTTCTTCTCAATCCCTGGGGGCTTCTCCAGTACGCGCACAATATGACCGGTGCAGTCATCACCGGCTCATTCGTCATGGCCGCCGTGGGCGCCTTTTATCTGCTGGAAGGTAAGCGCGAACAATACGCCCGCATCTTCCTCAAGGTCGGCGTCATCGCTGGAGTTATCTCTTCGATCCTCATCATCTTCCCCACTGGCGACCTGCACGGCAAGTACGTTGCGCGCAATCAACCGGCCGCAATCGCAGCCATGGAGGGCCTCTTCCACAGCGAGGCAGGCGCGGGACTCGTGCTGATGGGCCAACCCAATGAGGAGACCGGCCTGATTGACAACCCTATCGTCGTCAACGACGCGCTCAGCTTCCTCATTTACGGAACCACCAAGGCCGAGGTAAAGGGACTCGATCAAATTCCCCATGACCAGTGGCCCACGGCGCTGCCGCTGCTCTACTACGCCTACCACATCATGGCTGGCCTGGGAACCTGGTTTGTGCTGCTGATGATCGTCTCCGCTCTTCTGCTCTGGCGCAAACGCCTCTACACGGCGCGCTGGGCTTTGTGGGCGTTGCTGCTCAGCTTTCCCTTGCCCTACATTGCCAACACTGCCGGTTGGATGACCGCCGAACTCGGCCGTCAGCCCTGGCTCATCTATGGCCTGATGCGCACCAGCGAAGGCTACTCGAACACTGTCTCCGCCAGCAACGGACTCTTTACACTGCTCGGCTTTATGGGGCTGTACCTGCTGCTGGGCATTCTCTTTACCGTTTTGATCTATCGTGAAATCAGCAACGGACCAGAGCCGATCACTGCCGATGCCGTTCACGTTGATTGATATTCTTCACACACGCTGAAGAGATTGAATAGGAGTCTTGGATGATGGGTTTCATCTGGTTTTGGCTGGTTGCTGTAATGATCGTCGCCTACGTCGTGCTCGACGGATTTGACCTCGGCGTAGGAGTACTCCACCTCTTCCTCGTTCGCACGGAAGCGGAGCGGAAGGCCACTCTCGCCAGCATCGGCCCGGTGTGGGACGGCAATGAGGTCTGGCTGCTGGCTGGTGGAGGTACGCTCTATTTCGCGTTCCCGCTTCTCTACGCCTCGGCCTTCAGCGGCTTTTATCTGCCGCTCATGATCGTTCTCTGGCTGCTGATTTTGCGCGGCATCAGCATCGAGTTGCGCAACCACGTCGAAGTTGGCGTTTGGCGTGCATTGCTCGACGGCCTCTTCGGTCTGTCCAGCGCGCTGCTTACCATCTTTTTCGGGGCTGCCCTCGCCAACGTACTGCGCGGCGTTCCGCTGCAAGCCGACGGCTACTTCTTTCTGCCTCTCTGGACCAACTGGCAACCCGGCATTCATCCAGGCATTTTGGATTGGTATACGGTTATCGGCGGCCTGGTGGCGCTGGTGGCGCTCACGCTGCATGGCGCCCTTTGGCTCACTATCAAGACATCGGGCGACTTGGCCCAGCGCGCACGCCACATCGTCACCCCACTCTGGCTTGCGCTGGCAGCTCTCACCATTGTCAGCCTCGCCGCCACCATTGTCGTTCGACCGGCCAGCCTGAACAACTACTTCAATTATCCAGTCACTTTTATCGTACCCATCGGAGTCATTGCCTCCATGGTGGGCATAAGTCTCTTCAATCGCAACGCCCAGCCCGTCAAGGCGTTTCTCTCCTCCTGCCTCTATCTCTTCTTCATGCTGGCCGGAGCGTGTTGGGGTTTGTACCCGACGCTGCTTCCTGCCACCACCGGTGCGGACCGCGACATCACCCTTAGCCGCGCCATCTCCGGCCCGCACACGCTCGCCGTCGGCTTGATCTGGTGGGGCTTCGGCATGGTGCTGGCCATCGGCTACATTGTCTTCGTGTACGCCAAGTTTCGCGGCAAGGTGGATCTCCATTATCACGCATGAAAATAGGAACGCACGCTATTTTCGTTTGTCGTGTATGACGCTAATAGAGGTAGGGCGCTATTAGCGCTCGCGAGACCAATGAGCCAACGCAAAGCGATACCTGGCCGGAAGGGATCTCAAGGCGCCTACAGCGTGTTTAACCCTGCGCCAATGCCTCCAGACTGGAATGATATTGCCCCTGCTAATCGCGGAAATATTTCCGGGTTCATTCTGGCTGGCAGCGGCATCGCCAAGGTAATAGCTATGACCTCGGCACAATCTGAGATGCCGCCCAAAGCCTGTGAGCAAAATTGCTCGGCACTCAATATCTCGGAACTGCAATATGTATACAGGTGCCCACACCAAATGCGGGGGCAGTGATGCCAGATCAGACGGCTGTATCCCCATGAAGGCAGCACCCCTTCTACACTGTCCCCGCCCATTTTCTTGGCATTTCGGTACGTAGAATCAAATTTGAAGTGATCAAGAATGCGCATAACAGTTCTGGCTTTGGACGTTACTGGATTCCTGGGATGAATGTGGTTAAGCGTTCGCAAACGACAAGGCTAATCATTGCAAAAGGAGAATCTCTCATGGCTCAGATTTTGACCGCAGGCACTCCGGCTCCCGACTTCAGTCTTCATGTAACACCCGATCAGACGCTTTCGCTCAGTGAATTGCGCGGAAAGCCGGCGATTCTGGCTTTCTACCCGGCTGATTGGAGCCCGGTCTGTGGCGATCAGCTGGCTCTTTATAACGAAGTTCTGCCGGAGTTTCAGAAGCACGGAGCTGCGCTTGTTGGCATTTCGGTCGATGGCGTTTGGTGCCACGAAGCCTTCGCAAAATCCCGGAATCTCCATTTCCCCCTGATGTCGGACTTTGAGCCGAAGGGCGCAGTTGCCCGTCTCTACGCGGCATACCGTGAAAAGGAAGGCATAGCCGAAAGGGCTCTCTTTGTGATCGATAAAGATGGCGTCATTGCGTGGAGTTACTGTTCACCGGTCGCAGTGAATCCAGGAGCGGACGGAATCCTTCAGGCGCTTGAAGAACTGGCAAAATAGGAGATTTACATGAGCAAGCTATCCGTTCCAGTTAATTCCGAGGATCACAGACAAGGTCAGGAAGCCGCGGAATGCGTCCTCGTGGAGTACGGCGATTACGAGTGCCCAACGTGTGGGGAGGCTTATCCGATTGTCAAGCGTCTTCAGAAGCACTTTGGGAAGCGTCTGTTGCTTGTCTTCAGAAATTTCCCTCTGAGCCAGATGCATCCCCATGCAGAATCAGCGGCAGAGACGGCGGAGTTCGCCGGCTCCAACGACAAGTTTTGGGAGATGCACGATCTGCTCTTCGAGAACCAGGATCACTTGGAAGACAGCCTTTTCGTGGAACTGACTCAGGAACTTCACCTGGTGCCCGCCAAGTTGCAAGACGCATTGGAGAACAAAGTGTTTCAACCGCGTGTTCAGACAGATTTCGCTGGTGGAGTCCGCAGTGGTGTCAATGGAACTCCCACATTCTTCCTGAACGATCAACGCCATAATGGTGCGTTCGATTTTGATTCGCTAGTCGATGCCATCGAACGAGCAACCACTTCGCGGTAGATTCATGTTGGCGCCAAACGGAGTTGCTGGAAGGGGATGGCCTAACCGGCGCCGGTACATTGGCCAACCAGATCGTGGAAGGAGCCATCACGTTCCTCCGGGCGCATCCTGCTTATCTGGCGTTGCTTGAGGCTCCCAAGGCGTTCGCACGTACCAAAGCTGCGCGAAGTCCATTGCGAAGCACGTTCGGGGCTGTCATTCATCAGATCTACCCAAACATGGAAGTCGCGAGTCTATCTCTCGCATCCGATGTGATCGTCGGATTGCTGAAGGCTCTCTTCAACCTGTATAAGGATGCAAGTTCGATCTAGCGCGAGAGGCTTCGACTGTATTTCAAGTCGCTGATCCAACACTACCTTGAGTGTGTTTTGCCCGACTGATCATGCTCTGCGACGAGGCAAAATCGGCGGCAAAAAGAGGATAGATGTCAATGACAATCGAGCGATTCGTTCCCGAGTATTCAGCCGAGTCGGTAGATGACCTGCGCAACCGCCTTCGCCGCAGCCGATGGCCCGATGAAGTTCCGCAATCGGGCTGGGACTATGGCACCAATTTCGATTTCATGCGTGAAGCTTGCGATTACTGGGGCACTCAATTCAATTGGCAAAGAGAGATGGAGCGGTTTGCCGCTTTTCCGCACTTCAAAACGACGATTTCCGGCCAGGAGATTCATTTCCTGCATGTGCGCGGCAAAGGATCTGCGCCGATTCCGCTCGTTCTCACCCACGGCTGGCCGGGATCATTCCTTGAGTTCCTTCGCATAATACCCCTGCTCACC
>Ga0224559_1001366_pt1 | contig 13569 bp, 15 predicted proteins | sample 714S33034metaG_FD_180676 | JGI IMG/M metagenome (GOLD analysis project Ga0224559, IMG submission 180676) | Peat soil microbial communities from Stordalen Mire, Sweden - 717 S3 30-34 | ecosystem: Environmental > Terrestrial > Soil > Wetlands > Peat | place: Sweden: Norrbotten County, Stordalen... | reverse complement strand
GTTTTAACCCCCGTGGACCGGCGAAAGCCGGTGGGGAACTGATATGAAACAGTTTCATTCCCCGTGTGCCGGAAACAGCGGCGGAGGGCGAAAATAAACCACGCACCTCAACCGCGCGACCTCATGCCGCCTTGCCAGCCCGTTTGAGCGCCAGATATTCCTTCCCAACCCAGCCCAGGCTGAGCAGCGTAATCAGCGCGATAATCACCTGCGAGATCACGCAATAGAGGCACCAGGTCTCCAAAACCAGTTCCTCGATGGTCGTCAGGCGCAGAGCAAAGCCCAGCCCCACCAGCGCGGCCAGAAAAACCAGCGCCCGCTGCCGCCAGAAGGCCAGCCCGGCCAGCGCCAGGTAGCCGGCAATGCCGATCTCCGCCACCGGAATGTGGGCGATCTCGGCAAAGGGGCTGTGATTGACAACGCCGCAATCCCACCGCTCGTTGATCGAACAAGGCTGCGGGTCGGTGCAGAAATGCACGCGCAGAGCCAGCGCGGAGACCACCACGCCAGCCAGGGCAAGAATCAAAAGGATATAGCGCATTTTTATTGGACGCGTAACCTCCGCATCCGTCTCAGTTTACTATCTACCCATGGACCAGAACGCGCAACAGTCCGCGCAAAGCGAAACCAGCCACCACGTAGCCTTCTTTGGCGGCAGCTTTGACCCGCCGCATCTCGGCCACCTGGCTATTGCGCGGGCGGCTCAGGCGGCGCTTGCCCTGGACACCGTGCTCTTTGCCCCGGTCGGTGCGCAGCCGCTCAAGCCGCTCGGCTCGACGGCCGCCTTCTCCCATCGTGTGGCGATGACCCGGCTGGCGATTGCCGATGCGCCGGGCTTTGCTCTCTCGCTGGCCGACGCTCCGCAACCCTCCGGCGCGCCCAACTACACGCTGGAGACGCTGCTCGCATTGCGCGCCGAGTTGCCGCCGGAGGGGGAGCTCTTTTGCCTGATGGGTGCTGACTCGTTTGCCTCGCTTCGCCGCTGGCATCGCGCCGCAAAGATCCCCTTCGTTGCCGCGCTGATCGTAGCCTCCCGCCCCGGCGAAAGCCTGCATGATCTGGAAGCCGCGCTGCCGGTCGGCCTGACGATGGAAGCCGCTGAACGCGGAACCCATGAATTGCTGCGCTACACCCTCCGCAATCCCGCCGGAGAGCAAGCTCCCTTCTACCTGCTGCCCAACTTGGAGATTGAGATCAGCGCCTCGGAAATCCGCCGCCAGATTCAAGCCGCCGGCCAGTCCGCGCTGCTGCCCCCTCCCGTTTTGGAGTACATTCGCGCCCACGGCCTTTACCGCGACTTGCCCCGCCCGGATTGAAGGGCTAGGATGAAACTCGGAGAACTATCTCAAAGAATGACGACCGACGCCAAGCAGCAAACCCGCATTCTCGTCCAAGCCGCAGCCGCCGCCTGTGTAGACAAAAAGGGCGAAGAGACCCGCATCCTGGAGCTGGATCCCATCGACTCCGGCCTGTCCGACTTCTTTTTGGTCACCTCAGCCGTCAACGACCGTCAGGCCATCGCCATCAGCGACGAGATTGAGAACCGGCTCAAGAAGGAGTTTGGCGTCACGCCCAACTCGGTCGAGGGCCGCCGCAAAGGCGACTGGATTCTCCTTGATTACGTGGACTTTGTCGTCCACGTCTTCCTCACCGAGCGCCGCGCCTTCTACGACATCGAGCGGCTGCGCAAATCCGCCCGCCCGCTCACCCCGGCTGAGTTTGACGCCGAGTTGAAGGCCGCCCTGGCCGAAAAGACCGTCGCCGCCCGCAAGAAGGCCACGGCCAAAGCAAAGCCAGCAGCCGCCAAGGCCAAGACGCCCGTAAAAAAGGCCACCGCCAAAAAAGCTGCCGTGAAGAAGGCTGCCCAGAAAGCGGCTCCCATCAAAAAGGCCGCGGTAAAAAAGGCTCCGGCAAGGAAGGCTCCAGCCAAGAAAGCTGCTGCCAAGAAGGCCGCCAAAACTTTCTCTCCCGCCAAGAAAGCAGTCGCCAAGAAAGCAGTTGCCAAGAAGGCCGTGGCTAAGAAAACCCCCGCCAAAAAGACCGCCGCGAAGAAGCGGAGCAAGAAACTGTAGCGCTGGCCTCCTGGCCGGCTGTCGCGTGGACCTCCCGGTCCACGCCGGTTTCTTTCCAATCGCAAGACCGCAAGGATTGCGTCGGCCTACTTCGCCGCCGCGGCCTTGAGCGCCTTCAGGCAGGTGGCCCGGTCATCAACCTCATAGAATTATTATGATTCAGATGGCGCTGTGCCCCGTTCATCACAGTTTTATCGTGATGAGCGGGCGTCATGGGAGCAGGAGGGCAAGAATCTAGCTATGCCGTACGGTCTGAAACGTTTCCAGCAATCAGAAGCTCTCCACTTTATCACCTTCAGTTGCTTTCACCGTCTTCCTTTTCTCGAAGCGCCGGAGGCCAAAAACACCGTGGAGGCCGTACTGGAAGTGACGCGCGCGCGGCATCAGGCGAGGGTCTACGCCTACGTCCTGATGCCTGAGCACGTCCATTTGCTCGTCAACGAGCCACCTGCCATCCTCTTGGCTCAGTTTCTCAAAGCCTTCAAGCAGATCACTTCGCGCAAACTGAAAGGCCTGCGCGAGAAGTTCTAGCAGGAACGCTACTTTGACAGCAATATTCATGGCGAAGAAGCCCGTTCTGAAGTGATACGATACATTCATCGAAATCCGGTGAAGCGCGGATTGGTTGCCTCTCCCGGTGACTATCCATGGAGTAGCTTTAACCACTACGCAACCGGTGTTCGAGGCGTGGTGGAAATCGAGTCGGAGTGGACGGCCAGACTGCGCGGCCCGCTCATCGCGATAAAACTGCGATGAACGGGGCACAGCTTTGCATTTTGAGAAGATAAGATGGATGGGCGTTTCTATGACCGGGCCACCTGCCAATGGTAGTTATCAGCAAATGAGCTTGAAGAAGTTCATGGCGGGGGCGCAATAATGATGATCCACGCGAAGTGCAACTTGATGCGAATTTCTTCGGCTATAGTGCTGACGATCCTATGTGGGATGCTGCCTCTTGCATCCCTTGGACAAAAAGTGGGGCAACTTCCGCTGGTTACTGCCGGGAAACTGCCTCTCTATCCGATCATGGCACGTGCTGCGCGCGTCCAAGGTGTCGTCAAAATCAAGGTGACGACCGATGGAAAAAAGGTCGTTTCCGTCGATGTGGAGAGCGGACCGCCAATGCTTGTGAAGTTCGCCAAGGAGAATATCCTCACTTGGGAATTTACAGAGCATAAGCCCACGACGTTCGTAACGACGTTCGAGTACATAATCGAGGAACCAGCGCAATGCGACTACAGCAATGATGCTTTAACTCTTAAGCTTCCGCTGGAAGTCCGAATAATCGTGAAAGGGCTGAAAACTTGCGATCCTTCCGGCGGGTGGCCCATATCCCCATCGGCGGGTGGCCCCGGTCTCGATTCCGAGACCGGGGATTGATCTACGACGGAGGTATCCACATCTATGACGATCTCCGCCGTTTGTGCAACCACAACACATTTTTCGGCGGGTGGCCCCGGTCCCAGTGACGGTTTTCTACCACATTGAGGGTGCCCCCGGTCCCTCGCTTTTGGGGACCCGGGATGGAAGCCGCTCTATAATTGGTCCATCTCCAGCTACGCGCCCAACGGCGACGTGGCGGGTGGCCCAAGCGCCGGGGGAGAAAAGTGAGTCTTCTCACAAAAGCTGGCGCTACCGGCAATTCGGCTCCTCCTCCCCGGTCCCCAAAGGCGAGGGACCGGGGGCACCCTCAATTTGATAAGACAATTGAGGAGACCAGGGCCACCCGCCCATCGCTAAAGTTCTGCCTTCGATGCCGTCCACTCGAATCAAGGAAAGAGGCAGTTGGCTGCGCCGCTGACGTCGCGTCAGTATACTGGTATTGCTCTTGTTTTCTGTACACTCCTCTTCCCTGCCGAGCTAGGCCATGGATTCGTTCTTCGTCCGCTACCGAAATCTTCTGGTACTGCTAGCCATTCTGTTGGCGCAGATCATCGGGCTGGCTGTGCAGGTGCGCCGCACGGCAGGCGGACGCAACACTCTGGACACGCCGGATGAGCCCAGCGTGCGCCTGATCCGGATGTGGGCCGACGCCCTGGTCATGCCACCGGAGCAGCTCATCCACACCGCCAAGATGGGCGCGGGGAGCGCATGGACGGACTACCTGGACCTGCGCCAGGTTCGCGAGCAAAACAAGGATTTGCAGAAGACCGTTGACCGCCTTCGCCTGGAGCAGGCCGCCCTGCTGGAGGACGCCAAGCAGGGCCAGCGGCTGCAATCAATGCTGGGCTTCCAGGAAAAATACATCTACAAGACGGTGGCGGCGCAGGCCATCGGCTCCAGCGGAAGCGATACCTCGCGGGTCTTCTACATCGACAAGGGTTCGGGCGAGGGCCTGGATCGCGACATGGCGGTAATGACCGCGGACGGCATTGTCGGCAAGGTGCGCGAGGTCTATCCGCATTCGGCGCAGGTGCTGGCCATCAACGACCAGACCAGCGGCGCCGGCGTGATTCTGGAGACGACGCGCATCCGCGGCATTCTGCGCGGCAACGCCAATGGCCGGTTGCAGATTGTGGGCATCCTCCAGGATCAGCGCATCCAGCCGGGAGAAAAGGTGCTCACCGCCGGCGGCGATCTGATCTTCCCGCGCGGCCTGCCGGTGGGGGTGGTCGAGAAGGTTGTGCCGGACCCGGACCGCGACTCGTTCATTGACGTGATCGTGAAGCCGGCGGCTCATCTGGACCGCTTGGATGAGGTGGTGGTGATTACCGCCACCGAGCCGCGCTTCTCGCCCGAGCAGCAGCAGGATCTGACCACCAGTGAGACGCTGAAAGGCGCGGAGGCCGAGGCCATCAAGCAGCAGCGGAAGGCCTCGCAGATCATGGCCGAGCGCCTGCCGGGGCTTACCGATCCCAATGCGCCGCCCGCTCCGGCCGCCGCCACGCAGCCCGGACAAACAGCCCAGCCTGGCCAGACTCCGGCTGCTCCGATCGCGCCGCCCGCGCCCAAGCTGCTGCCCGCTCGCCATCCGGACCGCTTTACGCCGGGAGCTCAGCCTGCTCCGGGTGAGGGCTCTCCCGCGCCCGCCGCACAGCAGAGCAAGCCGGAAGCGAATCCGCCAAAGAAGCCGGATCAGTCATCCCAGCCGCGGAGGAATCCTACGCCATGAGCGTTCTTGGCCCCGACTATCGCCGCGATCTGGGGATTCGCCATTATCCCTTTCTGATCTACGCCATGACGCCGATCGCGGCGCTGGTGCTGCAAGCCCTGCTGCCCATGGTGTTCAAGTCTTGGATGCCGCTCTGGGTGCCGGTTTGGGTGCCGCGCCTGATTCAGTTTGACTTGCCGCTGCTGGTGACCATCTACTTTGCCCTGGTCCGCCGCGATCCCATTCAGGGAACGCTGACAGGCGCGGGGCTGGGCCTCTTCGAGGATGCGCTCACCCAGCACGCCATCGGCGTCAACGGCGTCGCCAAGACGGTGGCCGGCTTTCTCGCTGGCTCGGTCGGCGTGCGCATCGACGTCGAGAACCACACCATCCGCCTCATGCTCACCTTCCTGCTGTCGATTCTGTGCAGCGCCATTTACGTCTTCATCTATCGCATTCTGCTGGGCTTGGACTTGGAGTGGAGCTGGCTGCCGGAGCTGATGAAGGCCGTGGGCAACTCGGCCATCGCCGCCGTGCTCTTCCCCCTGCTGGACCGCGCGCAGATCAGGGAGTAAAACGGCAACCGGCAGCGCGCAATCCTGCCATAAATATGGTAGATTTCCTTTATGCGCATGACCCTTGACATTCCGGACGCCCAATACAGCCGACTGACGGCCAAGGCGGAGCAAGAGGGAACATCTGTCACCGAGATTATCTTGCGCGGCATCGACAGAGAGCTTGAGAACTTTTTTGAAACTTCAAGGCCGGTCAAGCGGCTCAAGCTTCCGCTCATTCCATCCACACGCACAGACAAACTCGTAATCACCAATGAGCAAATCTACGACATTATCGATTTTCCCTGAGTTTTCCACAGCTTTCTTTCGAAAAAGCGTCCGCAAGGAACTGCGGCAGGTGGCCCGATCATCAGCCTTGAAAAATCATCCTGAGCCTATAAAGCTGTGCCCCGTTCATCGCGGCTTTTCGCGATGAGCGGGCGGCTGGCCTACATCCGCCGGGAAATATGGGGGACCAAAGTTTCGTCGTTTGCAGTGTCCGGCCGCTCAGGACGGAAGCTCGCTGGTGAGCGTGAGAGCTTCGCCGGCTCCGAGGGTAAGGCGTTGCTGGCGGTTCTTGTAACTCGCAATCACAAAATCCCGGAAGAGCGGATGCGGCTCCAGCGGTTTGGACTTGAACTCCGGATGAAACTGGCATCCTAGAAAGTACGGATGATCCGGTAACTCGACTATCTCCACATAAGTCGCGTCGGGCGTCGTGCCGGTCAGCTTCAAACCCGCGCCGGTCAGCGCCGCTTCATACTCGCGGTTAAACTCATAGCGATGGCGATGGCGCTCGCTGATCTCCGTTTTTCCGTAAGCCTTGGCGGCCAATGAACCTTCCTTCAGCACGCAGCTCCACGCGCCCAGGCGCATGGTTCCGCCCATCTCTTCCACGCCCAGCAGTTCGCGCAGTTTGTAAATAATGCGGTGTGGGCTGGAGGGGTTGAACTCCGTCGAGTTAGCGTCCTTCAATCCGCAAACATTGCGCGCTAATTCAATGCAAGCCGTCTGCATTCCCAAGCAAATTCCAAAATAAGGCACCTTCTTTTCGCGCGCATAGCGAATCGCATTCAGCATTCCCTCGATGCCGCGCTTGCCAAAGCCGCCGGGAACCAGAATGCCGTCAAATTCAGCTAACTTCTCCTCATAACTCCTATCTTCTGGAGTTTTTGATTCCAGCCCCTCGGCTTCGATCCAAGTTACCTTCAATTTAAGGTTCTGCGAGACCGCGCCGTGCGTCAGCGCTTCCTTCAGCGACTTATAGCTATCCTCATACTCCACATACTTGCCGACGATGCCAATATGAACCGTGTCCTTAGGGTGGTGAACGCGTTCGATCAGCGCCTTCCACTCGGTCAAGTTAGCTTCAGGCGCATCAATGTGCAGATACTTGAGGATCAGCGCGTCCACGCCTTCCTCGGCAAAGCCCAGCGGCACTTCATAGATCGACGGCACAGTCAGCGCGCCAATCACGGCCTTGTCCTCGACGTTACAGAAGAGGGCGATCTTCTTCTTCATCTCCTCGCCCAGCGGCCGATCCGAGCGGCACATCAGCACATCCGCCTGAATGCCGATGGAAAGCAGCTCCTTGACCGAGTGCTGCGTCGGCTTGGTCTTCAGCTCCTGCGCGGCGGCGATCCACGGCACCAGCGTCAGGTGGACAAAAACCGTGTTCTCGCGCCCCAGCTCCTGGCGCATCTGGCGGATGGCCTCCAGAAACGGCAGCGACTCGATGTCGCCCACCGTGCCGCCGATCTCGACCAGCGTCACGTCCGCGCCATTCGCCGCCACCTTGCGCATGGCGGCCTTGATCTCGTTGGTCACATGCGGGATCACCTGGACGGTCTTGCCGAGGTAGTCGCCGCGCCGTTCTTTCAAAATGATCTGCTCGTAGATGCGCCCGGTGGTCAGGTTGTTGTCGCGCGAGAGGGGCGCGTGGGTGAAGCGCTCGTAGTGGCCCAGGTCCAGGTCGGTCTCCGCGCCGTCGTCGGTGACAAAGACCTCGCCGTGCTGGAAGGGCGACATGGTGCCGGGATCGACGTTGAGGTAGGGGTCGAACTTCATCATATTGATACGCAGGCCGCGGCTCTCCAGCAAACAGCCGATGGAGGCCGCCGCCAGACCCTTGCCTAAACTGGACACAACTCCGCCCGTCACAAAGACATACTTTGCCGACATGGATGCAACCTCACTTTTTGATTGTTGGGATTGGCCAAACGAGGTGGACACTTACAAGTATGGCAGAGATGGGGCGCGAAGGAAACTGAAAAAGCCTCCCAATCGGTGGTTATCCGCGCTGAAACAGCGCTTAGCCAATGTGAATTCAATGGCTTAAAAATATTTTCCGCCCGGGGCCAGGCCTTCCGCCGCCACGGAAAAATCAACCCTTGCCAGAAACCTGCATTCGCCCTACGATGCAATGCAGGACGCAAAAGCCCGATGATTGACCGCATCAAAGTTCTCAAAACCGACATCACCACCCTCGCCGTGGACGCCATCGTCAACGCCGCCAACAGTTCACTGCTCGGCGGCGGAGGCGTGGACGGGGCGATCCATCGCGCCGCCGGCCCGAAGCTCCTCCACGAGTGCCGCTTGCTGGGCGGCTGCCCCACCGGCCAAGCCAAACTCACTCAAGGCTATCGGCTGCCGGCCAAATTCATTCTTCACGCCGTTGGCCCGGTGTGGAACGGCGGCGATCGCGGCGAGCCGGAGCTGCTGGCCAGTTGCTATCGCTGCTGCTTTGCGCTGGCACGGCAGCACGGCTTGAAAAGCCTAGCCTTCCCGGCCATCAGTTGCGGCATCTACCGCTTTCCCATTGACCGGGCTGTCAAAATCGCGCTGCGAGAGACGGTGATGGAGCTGAAAAGCAATCAGGAGATCGATCAGGTTATCTTCGCCTGCTTCGACGCGTCCGTCTACGCGGCCTACCAGCAGGAGATCCAGGTCCTCCGCGGCTGAGCGGCAGACGCGGATGCAGGAGAGCGAAAAATGAAAACGGGGGTATACTAGGCGTATGAATGCACTCGGCGAACCCGGAACCGACACTCAGGCGCTGGAAAGCACTTTGCGTGAGCTTTTGGCCCCGGAGCGTCTGCCCGACTACATCAAATTCGCGCGGTACGAACTCGGCACCGACCACACAGGGGAACCGGCCGTGCGCGTCTTTTTAGGAATTGAGCCGAAGATGTTGGCGATCCTTGAAAAAGACAAGGAGCAGCGCGGCAAATACATCGAGTTCAGTGACGATCTGAGCTTTAAGATACTCAGATTGGAGTCCGGCTACTTCCCCTACATCCGCATGGCCGAAGCGGCATGAGCGCGAGACAGCTTCCAGAGCACCTGCTGGAGCAGGCCAGACATCTGGCCAAGCGGGAGCGGACGCGTCCCCGGCAGGCCAGTCTGCGGCGCGCACTTTCAACCGCTTACTACGCCCTCTTCCACTTCTTCATCCGCGAGGCCGTCCAGCAAATCGCTCCCCATCTCAGCGATGAAAACTACAACCGAGTTTATCGCTGGTTCGATCATGGAGCTATGATCCGGGTGGCAAGGGCTTTCTCTCAGGAACTCGTCCGAATTGAGAAATCGAAGGACGAACTCGTCCCGACCAACAATTTTGGAGTCCAATTCATCGCCAAGCACTTCTCCGACCTTCAGGAATTGCGCCACTTAGCTGACTACGATTCTGGAACAATCTTCGTAAGAGCAGATGTTCTGGCAATGACTGACCGCGTAGCCACTGCGTTCCTCCTGTGGCCTGTCGTCAAGAAGTCTCCCGAAGCCAATACCTTCCTGCTCTCTCTTCTTCTCTGGGAAAAATGGGGCAAGCAGCGATAGCTCGGCCCGCCCAAAATCCCGCCTCCCGTACAATCGAAGTCAGGAGCCGCCCGCCGTGATGCGAGTTTACATGGACGCCAACGCCACCACCCCTCTGCTGCCGGAGGTGGTCGAGGCGATGCGCCCCTACTGGACGGAGCGCTTCGGCAACGCCAGCTCGATCCATCTGGACGGCCAGCAGGCCCACTCCGCCGTGGACCGCGCCCGCGCGACGCTGGCCGAGTTCCTCAACTGCCATGACGCCGAGGTGGTCTTCAACTCCGGCGGCACCGAAGGCGACAACACCGCCCTCTTCGGTCTGCTGCGCCCGGGCGACCACTTCGTGACGACCTCGATTGAGCATTCTGCGATCCTGGCGGCAGCCGAGCGGCTGGAGAAGTTTGGCGTCGCCGTCACCTACGTCGCGCCCACCCCCAGCGGCCTGATCGATCCGGCGGCGATTGAGCGCGCCTTCCGCCCCGAGACGCGCCTCATCAGCGTCATGCTAGCCAATAACGAGACCGGCGTGCTGCAACCTGTTGAAGAGATCGGCAAAATCGCCAAGGCGGCTGGCACGTTCTTTCACATCGACGCGGTGCAGGGCGCGGGCAAAGTTTCCATTGATGTCCGCCGCTTCGGCTGCCATCTCCTCTCCATCAGCGCCCACAAAGTGTACGGCCCCAAAGGCGTCGGCGCGCTTTTTGTCCGCCGGGGAACGCCGCTGGAGCCGCTCCTGCTGGGCGGAAGCCACGAGCGCCGCCGCCGCGCCGGAACCGAAAACGTCCCCGGCATCGTCGGATTTTCAAAGGCCGCCGAGCTGGCCATGCACTCGCTGGAAGACGGAACCATACCGCGCCTGGCAGCCCTCCGCGACCGGCTGGAGGCGGGAATTTTGCAACTTGGCGGAACGGGCGTGAATGGTACACAAATGCCGGGTGCCCCAGGTCCGGATTTTCGGACCTGGGAATCGATGAACCCCAACCGCTCCGTTGATGAGAAATCCACGCCCCCCGTCCCTCGCGTGGCCAACACCACCAACATCTGGTTCGACCAACTAGAGGGTGAGGCGCTGGTGATTGCCCTCGACCTGAAGGGCATCGCCGTCAGCGGCGGTTCGGCCTGCCACTCCGGCGCAACCGAGCCAAGCCATGTGCTGCTGGCCATGGGCCTGGACAAGCCCCGCGCCCGCGCCAGCCTCCGCTTCAGCCTCCTCAAAACCGCCACCGAGGCCGATGTGGATTACGCTCTGCAGGTACTCCCCGAAGCCGTCGCCCACCTGCGCGCCATCTCGCCGGTCGCGGTTGGCACAGCGGGATGAGCGCCCGCCCGCAACGGCCGGTGGCTCCGATCCGGTGATCGTCCAAACCACATCAAGGGTGCCCCCGGTCCCTCGCAATCGGGGACCGGGGATGGATGCAACCCAATCTATGGAATATTCTTCTTCTCCACGCTCCACTTCGGATCTTTGCAGATGCCGCAATCGGCGCCGGAGAATTGCTTGGCGGCTTCCTTGTCGCCCTTCAGTTGCCAGTCCAGCCACGCCGAGCCGTAGCGCCCATAATCGCCCGCGTTGGGAGCGCGATAAATCGTCCCCTCATAGTGCTGCGCGCCGTCGCGGATCGCAATCATAATCGGAACCTGGCTGATCTTGCTGTAGTCGTCCTTGGCGTTTTCCAGCTCAATTCCCTTGCTTCCCGTCACATAGAGAATCGGGCTATGAATCTTCTTCAAATCGTCCTTGCTCACCTTGGGCATCTGAAAGCCCTGCGGCGCAGCACCGGCCACGGCGGGCGGCGGCGTGAATGTGATCGGATGAATAAATACGCCGCTGTTCCAGATAATCGTCGTCGTGATGCGCGGATCGGCTGAGGCCTCCAGGGCCTGCAATCCACCGCAGCTCATCCCCATGACGGCGATTTTTTGGGTGTCGATCTTGCCAAAGTAGACGCTCTCCGCGCGGCCGTTCTCCTTCACCGCCCAATCGATCCCGTCAAACAGTTGCGAGGTCGTGGTCCCCCCTTGCGCCGCTGCCAGATCAATCGACGCCGCCGGCGGGCCGATGGCCACGATCAGATACCCGTGCGAGGCAATCTCGCTCAGCAGATTGCGAAACTCCGTGGCGCTATTGGCGCATGCGCCGTTGCCCCAGGCCACAATCGGCAGCAGACGCGACCCGCCAAACTGGCTCAGATCCCGCGGACGGAAGATGGTGTGCGTCTTCAGGCTCTCTTCCCCGGTCAGAACCGCCTTGTACGCTCCGGTTCCTCCATCGCCCACCGTCAGCAGCAGCGCCCGCCGCCCCTTCGCCTCATCCGAACCCGTATCGGAGGCAATCGTGCCAGTCACAGACGCCTCTGCCTTTTGCGCCCGCGCGCAGAACGAGGCTCCCAACGCCGCCAGCACCAATGCCCCTGCCCAAATACATCCACTCTTCGTCTTCATCCCGCTCTCCTGTCCTTCTCGTTTTCGTCTTGCCAATTACGGTGTAAGTATAGCGGATAGATGCTGGGGTGGATTATGCTTTGAAGGTACTCCCCGAAGCCGTCGCCCACCTGCGCGCTATTTCGCCGGTAGCGGCGGGTACGGCGGGTTGATAATCAAACGTAATACCGTAACCTGAGCCAGGAGTGGTGATGAGCGAGGACACTGTCATAAAAATGCCGACAGACCAATATGAGTTGTATGCGGAATTTGGTATAACTTCCGAAAAAGCTCAAGATCTCGAATTAGAAGTTGGAAATGTGGCACTTTCTTATCTAACAATTTTCATTGACAAAAACGACATCACACCAGAATTGACGAAGATGTTTAGCGATATCGTTGATGATTTGAATCATAAGACATTTGGCGCAATGGTTAGGCGATTAAAGAAAACGCTGAATCTAAGCGATTCTATTATTGCAGTCATCGACGAGGCTCTTGAACGTAGGAATTATCTGACTCATCACTTTTTTCGAACTCACAATTTTGGGTTGTACAGCGAAGAAGGACGAAAGATAATGATGGCAGAATTAATGGAAATCCAGGCAAAATTAGATAAGGCACATCAATTTATGAGTGCTATTGATTCTATAATGAATCAGATTGCTGGTCTCGATAATTTAGATATAGACAAAATACTGGAGATGCAAACACGTGGGAAGAGGGTCAAAATGTAAGAAAAAGGCAGGTGGCCCGGTCATAAGAATTACAATGATGCATGAAAAACTGTGGCGGGTGGCCCTGGTCTCCTACATCGTTTTATCAAGTTGAGGGTGCCCCCGGTCCCTCGCTTTTGGGGACCGGGGAGGAGGAGCCGAACTGCCGGAAGCTCATCCACTCGGGCAGTTGGCGGGTGGCCCTTGTCTCATACCGAATTTTATCAAGTTGAGGGTGCCCCCGGTCCCTCGCATTTGGGGACCGGGGAGGAGGAGCCGAACTGCCGGAAGCTCATCCACTCAGGCAGTTGCCAACCTCTCTCGGCGGGTGGCCCTTGTCTCATACCGAATTTTATCAAGTTGAGGGTGCCCCCGGTCCCTCGCATTTGGGGACCGGGGAGGAGGAGCCGATCTGCCCGAAGCTCATCCACTCAGGCAGTTGCCAACCTCTCTCGCGAGCCGTCCACGCGGATTCAATCTCCACGATTCCGCGTATACCCGTCTGATAGTGGCGAAAACTCGACCATTTCCATTCCTCTGGCTTTGCCACCAGCCCTCGCCGAACCGGGTTGCGATGGATGTAGCGCAACTTTTCCACGAACTTTTCGTGGGTGGAAATATTGAAATCATAATAGTGTGCCTGCCAGAAGGGTCTTTCGCGGCTGCGCATCGAAACCGATAGCTTAAATGCCTGTACGGCCCTGGATAATAGCCCGCGCTGAGGCTCGTTGACCAGCAGATGCACGTGCTCTGGCATCACGACATAACCGCCAACCACAAAGAGATAGCGGCGGCGAACCCGCTCCAGCGCGTCTTCAAAGAGATCCTTGGCCGCGTCCGAGGACAGGTAAGGCCGACGGCGAAAACAACTGAAGGTGAGGAAGTGAAACTCCCCTGTT
>Ga0224559_1001365_pt1 | contig 13574 bp, 6 predicted proteins | sample 714S33034metaG_FD_180676 | JGI IMG/M metagenome (GOLD analysis project Ga0224559, IMG submission 180676) | Peat soil microbial communities from Stordalen Mire, Sweden - 717 S3 30-34 | ecosystem: Environmental > Terrestrial > Soil > Wetlands > Peat | place: Sweden: Norrbotten County, Stordalen... | reverse complement strand
GCTGTATGAAGCGTGCCGCCTGAATCGCATGGACGCGCCGGAACTGGCGGCCAACATCGCCCGGCTGCAGGCACTGCCCGCGGTCATTGAAGCGCAACTCGACGGCTGGCGCGATCAGATGGCCGCACTGGCCCACAAGTACTGTAGCGCCAACACGTTTCTTTTTCTGGGCCGGGGCATTCACTACGCCATTGCGCGCGAAGGCGCGCTGAAGCTCAAGGAAGCCTCTTACGTTCATGCCGAGGGATACCCGTCGGGCGAGCTGAAGCATGGGCCAAATGCGCTGGTCAGCGACCGCGTGCCGCTGGTTGTTTTGGCCACAGTGGACCGCTCTCTGGAAGCCTCCGTTGTGCGTTACGAAAAGACGTTGCAACTGCTGGCCGACATGAAGGAACAGGGCGCCAAGGTGATTGCCCTGGCGAACGCCGGCGACAGCGAGGTTGCCGCGTTGGTCAGCGATTGCGTTGAGATACAGCCTGCGACCGAGTATCTGCTGCCGATTGCCGAAGTGATTCCGATGCAGCTGTTTGCTTACTTCATGGCGATTGAGCGCGGCGTGGACGTGGACCGGCCTAGAAATCTCTCCAAAGCTGTCGTGGATAAGTAGAAGATGGGCGATTTACTGCGCCTGAATTGCTTGCCGCTTTGCCACGAATGCCCAGTGCAAATTGTGTCATGCGATTACTCTGAGCATGGGAAAAACCGCGCGGAACGGACTCCGATGACGATTCAACTCAGGGGTTGTTATTCACACACTCAACTTGCCGCATCGTATCCAGGCCGCTATGCTCAGGAACTGCAGCCTCTGATCCTGCGACAGTAATTTGATATTGAAGCCTGTACCTCACGGAAATTCCAGCGCGTTGTGATGGCGCTTTTCTGCGCGAGTTTCGAATATATTCGCTTAGATTTGAATTTCTGAGAACAATAATTTGGGCAAATACGGTGATAATAATCACAAACATGAACATTGCTGCGGCAATCGTTAGATATTATCTTGTATTTCATGGGAATTAGTTCTACGGTTCTAGAAGCGGTTTCAGGCAAATCACAACGCGAAGAGCGAGTTCTGATTGCGCCGTCTTCGCAGAAGACAAAAAGTCGGTTCCATGTCAATGTTCAAGAAATCTCCGGCGATAAACGCACAGAGGAACGTCTGACGAACTGCGGTTGGGACGAGTTGCCCGACAATGTTATTCCGACCCATGCTTGCAGCCGGTGCTCTTTGGCAGCGCGGCGCCAGATTAAGAGAAGGAAATCGATGACCGGCAACACCAGCACGGATCAAGCCTTACGCCGGCATCCCGCCGCATGGGTGCCTACACTTTATTTTGCCGAAGGCCTTCCTTTTTACGCCGTCAATTTCATGGCGCTCTACTTTTTTCAGAACATGGGGGTTAAAAACGCGGTTACCACGCTGGTTATCAGCTTGCTGGCATTTCCTTGGACTCTGAAGCCTATCTGGAGTCCGATGCTGGAGATGTATAAGACCAAGAAGTTCTTCGTAGTGTTCACGCAACTGGCCGGCGGGCTGAGTCTGGTTCTGATTGCCCTGTCCTTGAACATGCCAGGATACTTTCGATACTCGATTGCCATCTTCGCTGTGTTGGGCTTCTGTTCGGCGACTCACGATATAGCTGCTGACGGCATTTACATCGCGGCCCTCACCTCGAAGGAACAAGCTGCATATATAGGGTGGCAAGGTGGTTTCTACAATTTGGCGCGAGTTTTTTCGACAGGCGGCTTGCTTTGGCTGGTCGGTGTCCTCGGGGAAAAATTTGCGCTGGCGCATGTTGCTGCTCCTCTGGTGCGCGCATGGATGGTAATTTTTGGCGCTGTTGGGTTAGTAATGGTGGCACTGAGCCTCTACCATGCACGCATGTTGCCGAGCGGTGGAGAAGAAAGAAAATCCGAAAGTTTGCGCCAGATGGCCGCGACCTTCTGGGATGTCTTGGTCAGTTTTTTCAAGAAGAAGAACATCTATCTGCTGCTGATCTTCATTTTTCTTTACCGGGCCGGGGAAGGGCAGGTCATTAAAGTTGGTCCGCTCTTTCTGCGTGCCGCACGCACCACAGGCGGGCTCGGGCTAAGCTTCCAGAAAGTCGGAGCCATCTACGGTGTTTTCGGCAGTGCGGCATTCATTCTGGGCAGCATTCTGGGAGGATATTTCATCGCCCGGTTGGGTTTGAAGCGCGCATTGCCCTGGCTGATCCTGGCTTTGAACTTGCCTATGCTCGCCTACTGGTATTTGAGCGTTGCGCTACCCGTGAATCCCGTCCCGGTAACGATTGCGATGAGTGTTGAGATGTTCGGATACGGGTTCGGCTTTGTGGGAGTAATTCTGCTCATGATGCAGGAAATTGCGCCAGGAAGATACCAGACAGCTCACTACGCATTTGCAAACTCGTTGATGAATCTTGGCGTAATTCTGCCGGGAGCTGTGAGTGGATGGATTCAATCGAAGCTTGGTTACACGCATTTTTTTATCTGGGTATTGGTTGCGGCGCTGCCGGCGCTGATTCTGTCGCGCTTCATTCCAGTTCGCGGCGGGACGCAGGCAAAGCCATCACAAATTGCCGAGGCGCAAGGATAGTTCATCGCAGAGTTTACAGGGAGGGATTGCAATGACAGAAGCGACACAACGAGAACCCGCGAAGAGTACAGTTCCGGAAGGCAGTCTGGGATTGAAGGCCGTCATTCTGGCGGCGGGCAAGCAGGCTATCACAGACGCTGGTGAGCCCTTGGTGCTGCAATCTCTGGGTGAGCGCAGTGTTCTCGAATGTGTAGTGCAGAATGCCTTGCGCGTTGTCCGGCCCGAAGACATCTACGTGGTGGTTGGCTATCACCAGGACGATGTGCGCGCTCATCTGGGCCCGAAGTTCAATTACATCGTTCAGGAAGAGGCACTGGGCACCGGACATGCAATGCTCGAGGTTTCGAGAGTGCTCAATGAACTTTCCGGCGACCTGCTGATCCTTTATGGCGACACGCCGCTGTTCCGGCCCGACTCGATTCGCGGCCTGCTTAATCGCCACCAATTGCGGAAGGCGGATCTTACACTGCTCACCGCGAAAATGGACCGTCCTCTACCCTACGGGCGCATCATTCGCGACGCCTCCGGCCAGATCATCGACATCATCGAAGACCTGGAAGCCTCGCCAGTCGTTCGCCAGATTCACGAGTTGAATGTAGGCGCGTATGTTTTCAATGCCGGTGTCCTCAAGGTCGCACTGGAGAGTCTGTCTCCTTCGCCGCGCGATGGCGATTACCGGCTCACCGATTGCGTCCATCAGTTGATTCGCTCTGGTATGCGTGTGACGAGTTATCAACTGTACGATCAGGATGAAGTGCAGGGCATCAACACGCCGCAGGATCTGAAGCACGCCGAGTTCATCTTGCAGAAGCGCCTCTTTCGCCCTCACCGCCAGGAAGAGCAAAATCTGGTGGCCTTCGGAACCGGCGGCTGGCGCGCCATCATCGGCGAAGGTTTCACTATGCACAACGTGCGGCGCCTGAGCCAGGCTTTGGCAAACGAAATCACACGCCGTCATGACGAGAAGCGGGGAGTCCTGATAGGTTATGACCGGCGCTTTCTGTCCAGACAGGCCGCCGAAGCATCCAGTGAGGTTTTTGCGGGCAATAACATTCCCGTCGTTCTGCTAAGCGAAGATGCGCCCACGCCGCTCATTACTTACGCTACCGCGCGAGAAGGTTCCGCCTACGGCCTGGTCTTCACTGCCAGTCACAACCCGCCGGAATGGAATGGCCTGAAGGTCTTTCACAGCGACGGAGCGTTGCTTTTGGACGATGAGACCCGCCAGATTGAAACCGAGACGAATGCACTTACCCCCAATGACGTGATCAAGCTGGAACTCGATCTTGCGCTTGAAGCCGGCGTCGTCAAGCGTATGGATTACACCAACCAATATGTCAATGCCGTCGAGGCGCTGATCGATTTGGAGGCGATTCGCAACGCCTGCCTCAAAGTGATTGTCGATCCCATGTATGGCGTTGGACAACTTACGCTGGGCATTGTTTTAACCGAGGCGCGATGCCGCGTGACCTTCATTCACGAGCGCCACAATCCACTGTTTGGCGGACGCTCCCCGGCTCCCAGCCTCGAAGGACTGCGCATGCTCAGTTCTCAGATGAAAGAAGATGGTTATGACGTGGGCCTGGCGATGGATGGAGACGCGGACCGGATAGCGATTCTCGATGAGCAGGGCCGTTATATTTCAGTCAACGATCTCCTGCTGTTGCTCTACTGGTATCTCCATGAGGTGCGCGGTGAGCGCGGTGGTGTGGTGCGCAACCTGGCCACCACTCATTTGCTCGACCGTCTTGCCCGCTCCATGGGCGAGGAGTGCTACGAAGTTCCGGTCGGCTTCAAGCATATCGTCAATGTCATGCAGCAACACGACGCGCTGCTGGGCGGCGAATCGTCGGGGGGGCTCACCATTCGAGGCCACATTCTGGGCAAAGATGGCATCTTCGCATCGGCCCTGGTCGTCGAGATGCTGGCCCGCACAGGTCAGAAAATATCTGAATTGCTCGCTCGCGTCTATGCCATCACCGGTGCGCTCTATGATCTGGAAGAGGGCATACCGGCCACGCCCGAGATGCGGATAGCAGTTCCGCGCCGTCTTGAAGAGGCGACTGGCAGCAGCATTGGCCGCTATCCGGTAACCAGGATCAGCCACGCCGATGGCACAAAGCTCTACCTGGAGAACGATAATTGGGTGCTTTTGCGCTTCTCCGGGACCGAGCCCGTGCTGAGACTCTCCGTCCAGGCCGATTCGGTGGAAAAGGCCGAAGAACTGATGCAGTGGCTCCGGCAGTTTGTGACAGCGGAAAAGTAGGAGCCTGGCTTTCCATGGTCAAGGCTCTCGGAACCAATTCAACCCGTCCTCCCGCGTCTGGCGGGTTCTTGTCTGCGATCAGGAGGACGGCGCTTTTGCTGAGCGGATCGCATATTTTATTGGAGGGACCTCTTGCGCTACGGATACTTTGACAACGAGAACGACGAGTATGTGATTGACCGAGTCGATGTGCCGGTTTCATGGACCAATTATCTCGGCGTGAAGGACTTGTGCACCGTGATTTCGCATAACGCGGGCGGCTATTCCTTCTACAAGAGCGCCGAGCATCATCGCATCACGCGGTTTCGCGCCAATGGCGTTCCTCTCGATCGCCCTGGACACTATATTTATTTGCGCGACGACGATACCGGCGAGTATTGGTCGGTGTCATGGCAACCCGTGGGCAAGAGCCTGGAACAAGCCAAATATGAATGCCGGCACGGCCTCTCTTACTCGAAGTTTTCCTGCGACTATCAGAATATTCACGCGGAGCAGACGTTGTTTATCCCGCTTGACGATGATGTAGAACTTTGGGATTTGAAAATCAGGAACACGGGCGCGAAGCCGCGCCGCCTGAGCGTCTTCAGTTATGTCGAATTCTCGTTCCATCACATTGAGATCGACAATCAAAACCTGCAAATGAGCTTATACGCCAGCGGTGCCGACTGCCACGACGGCGTGATCGAATACGACTTCTTCTACGAACCTTCGACTTTCCATTATTTCACTGGCAATTTCGATCCTGATAGTTATGACACGATGCGCGACAGTTTTCTCGGCAACTACCGTACGGAAACTAACCCTTTAGCTGTGGAAAAAGGAAAATGCAATGGCAGCGCCGAGTTGGGCGGAAACCACTGTGGCGCATTGCAGAAGAAGATCGTGGTCGCTCCCGGCGAGGAATCCCGCGTGGTCTTGATGCTGGGCGTAGGACCAAGGGAAAAAGGCCAGGAGATCAGAAGCAAGTACTCGGTTCTGGCAATTGTCGACCGGGAGTTTGCCGCGCTGAAAAATTACTGGCAGAAGAAGCTTTCCGTTTTCCAGTGCAAGACTCCGCATCAGGGACTGGATACGATGGTCAACATCTGGACGCTCTACCAGGCAGAGACTTGCGTCGTCTGGTCTCGCTTTGCATCGTTCGTTGAAGTCGGCGGCCGCACTGGGCTGGGCTTCCGCGACACCTCGCAGGATGTGATGAGCGTAGTCCATACCAATCCTCAAAAATGCCGCCAGCGTATCGTGGAATTGCTCAAAGCGCAGGTCAGTCAGGGCTACGGCCTGCACTTGTTCGATCCCGATTGGTTCGATCCTGAGAAGCTGAAGGCCCCGGCATTCAAATCGCCTACCATCGCTCATGCGCCCGACGTCAAGAGCATGATTCACGGCATCGACCACGCATGCTCCGACGATGCGTTGTGGATTGTCGTCACCACCTGCGAATACGTCAAAGAGACTGGTGACGTGGCGCTCTTCGATCAAGTGTTGCCCTTTGCCGACGCTGGCGAGGCCACGGTTTATGAGCACCTGAAGCGCTCGCTGGATTTTTCCGCCGAACAAGTGGGCCAAACCGGTATCTGCAAGGGCCTGAGAGCTGACTGGAACGATTGCCTGAATCTCGGCGGCGGAGAAAGCGCGATGGTGTCGTTCATGCACTACTGGGCTTTGCGCGCCTTTGTCGAGGCTGCGCGCCACCTCGGCCGCCAGAATGACGCCGAGAAATATCGCGCGCTGGCAGACAGGGTGCGTGCCGCGTGTGAAAAGGAATTGTGGGACGGAGAGTGGTATCTTCGCGGCCTGACCGCAAATGGCTTGAAGGTCGGCTCGCATGAAAACGATGAAGGCAAAATCTTTCTGGAGAGTAATGCATGGGCAGTGGTTTCCGGAGCCGCTGCCAGGGATCGCGCCACATCTTGCATGGATGCCGTGGATAAGTATCTGTTTTCCGAGTATGGTATTCACCTGGTATGGCCGGCATTCTCAAAGCCTAATGACGATATAGGCTTTATTGGCCGTGTCTATAAGGGCGTCAAGGAGAACGCCGCCATCTTCAGCCATCCCAATCCGTGGGCCATCATTGCAGAGTGCAAGCTGGGCCGGGGAGAGCGAGCCATGAAGTTCTATGACTCCATGCTTCCCTATAACCAGAATGACCTGATCGAGATTCGCGAGGCTGAACCTTACTCGTACTGTCAGTTCGTCATGGGAAAGGATCACACTGCTTACGGCCGGGCGCGGCACCCGTGGCTTACGGGCAGCGGCGGCTGGAACTACACAGCCGTAACGCGCTGGATCCTTGGAGTTCGCCTTAGCTTTGATGGAATGATTGTCGATCCCTGCATCCCCGCAGGCTGGAAGGAATTCAGTGTTATCCGGCAGTGGCGAGGGGCAACGTTTGAAATCACTGTGAAGAATCCGGATGGAGTGCAAAAAGGCGTGGTCTCTACTACGCTCAATGGGCACGCCGTGCAAGGCCCAATCGTGGCGCAGCCAGTTGGCTCGGTGAATCAGGTTGTTGTGGTGATGGGGTGATACTGCATGACGCAGAGCCCTGATGTGACATCAACTCGCTTGGCGGACGTGCGAGGGTTCCGCACTCTGCAGATGAAGAACAGACAAAATGTGGAGGAGTTTGCCATGCCTAAGTACTTGCTGCCGCGTTCATGGAAAGTAACAATGATAACTGTCTTGCTGCTGGCGGGATTCTCTTTTACTTGTCGCGCTCAGCAAAAGCCTCATGGCAGGATCTTCGGCGCGTATTTTGAAGAGTGGAATATCCACTACTCCGGTCGCAACATTGCGGATCTGGAGAAAAATGGCGTAGCCAGCGACCTTACCCACCTCATCTACGCCTTTGGAAATGTGACCACGGCTCCAGCGCCCGTCTGCGCCATCGCCGATCCTAAGGACGCTTATCAGGATCCGGCCATTCCTGGTGTCGGCGGCAAGCCATTCACCGCGCCACTTTATGGAAACTATGGCGCCATCCAACAACTCAAGCAGCTTCATCCCCATCTCAAAGTGCTGATCTCCCTGGGAGGACAGTTGGGCGACTCTGCCGGCTGGGTGACAGCATCTCGCACCGTGGACGGCCGAGCAGCGCTCGCCTCCTCGTGCATCGACATGTTTGTCAAGGGCAATGTGGCTCCAGGAGTTCAAGCTCCCGGTCTCTTCGACGGCTTCAATATCGACTGGGAGTTTCCCACCGCTGCTGACAAGCAAAACTTCACCGCCCTGCTTAAAGAGTTCCGCACGCAGCTCAACGCCCTATCAAAGACTACGGGGAAGAAATATATCTTGTCATTCGATTCGCCGGCAGGTCCAAAGAATTATGTAAACATCGACCTGAAGGCAGCCGCCGCGCAAGTGGATTTCCTCACCATCGACGGCTATGACTATGCCGGAACCTGGGATAAGCAAACCAATGAGCAATCTCCGCTGTACGAAACGGCAGAGAACCCATTGCGCGACCAGAAGTTCAGCATCGATGAAACCGTTACGGCCTATCTCAAGGCCGGAGTGCCGGCAGGCAAGTACACCATGGGCCTTCCGTTGTATGCCGTCGGATGGACAGGTGTTCCCAATGTGAATCATGGTTTGTACCAGAACTCAGCATCTGTTTCGCCGGTTCTGCTGGCCGATGGCTCAGGCGTGTGTCCAAAGCCAGACAAGACCGCTCCGTCTCCAGGTTGCGACTCGTTAATGACACCGGGATTCCTGACCTACGCGACGATTGAAAACCTTATCAACAAGAACGGCTACACCCTCTGGTACGATTTGGAACGGGGCGGCGCGACGCTCTACAATCCGGTCACTGAAACCTTTTACAGCTTCGACGACCCCACTTCAATAGCTGTGAAGACCGCTTACATCAGGAAAAACAAGCTGGGCGGCGCATATGTGTGGGCGTTGAATCACGACGACGCCAACGGGTCTCTGACAAAAGCCGTTACGGCGGGCCTTAAGTAATTGTCAGGCCAGGCGAAATAAGATCATGTTTGTCAGACCCGCATAACTCAGTTCTTTAGGAACTTGTTGAAAAACTCGGCGGAGATCGTTCCGCTCGACCACCTATCCTCTAAAACTGACCGACCTCGGCATTGCCCACCAGACTACCGATCCGACTCACACTGGGGGCGTGTGGAAGATGCCCCGACTGCTTTCAAGGCCGTTTCAGGGGGTCGGGGGCGCCCGGCAATGCTGGGCGCTGCCTGACCTGGTACACATGGCGCGCATCAACTATTTGTGCCGGCAGGTGTAGCCTGCCACCAGCAAGCGCTAATAGGGCTACCCGCAATCGCAGGCCAGAAGCCGATCTTCCATCTTTGCTGCACCGCGTGCCTCAATCACAAGGTGAAGACTCGCACGCCAACACGCAAGTGGACATTCAGAGAGCGGTTTCCTACCAGGAGTTCGGATGGAAGGGTTCTCGGCTGGCCTGTCAGCGCCTGAAGGAAGCGGTGGCGGAGATCAAGAAAACCGCCAAAGCGGACTCTGTCACGGCAGCAGACGGGGCGGTCACCTTGGTGGAGAAAATTTGGCCTGCGCTGGAAAGTATGGACTCCTCTTCTGGAGCCCTCGGAGGGTCCGTTGGGTGGGCGCTGACCAAGTTATTGCCCATCGTAGTTGAAGCTCGCGTGAACCGCAAGACACGGGACCAGTGGCTCGTACGACTGTTCCAGGTGATTCTAGAGGACGGAGTCGATTACCTGTGGCCGGTACAAGAGCGTTAGGGCGAACTGTGTAGTTTAGGCGAAGTTACTTCGCATTGGGCGGATGATTTTCTTTTCCTGCTGAGAGCCGCTTGGAACGACCCACGATCAAGGAGCTATGTGCGCGAGACTCCCATGTGCCTGTCAAGCCTGCTGGCGGCTCAGGCCGCATAACGCGGGACGGCCTGTCTGCTGCTTCCACATTATCCGTATGAATCTTGCGTTGGGGAGCTCTGAATAGCGTCCTAAAGCTGATGCATAACTGGAATCTCAAAGTGCCTTTCAAGTACTGTCAAACCGAGGCCCATAATCCCGGCCTCTTCACCAAATTGGCTGAATCGCAATGCCATCACTCTAGTAAAGCTGGCCAGTGCGTGACCTTTGATTACACGAGTGATCTCATCGAGCAGGAATTTGCCTCCAGGTTCGAGCCTCTTGTCGAGGACAACCGCCGAAGGATTGAATAAATTAACGACATTCGCAAGAGCCACACCAAGGTCATGCGCAAGTTCGGAGGCAATATTTCCGCACATCTTGTCACCGGCCAGCGCTGACTGAAGGACCATCTGCGTCGTAATCGCGGCGGGATCTCCGCCAGCAAGTGAGATCACTTGGGATATGGCTCCTTCGGCAAGTGCCTTGCGAATTCTCCCTTCGACTGCGGCTGTGCCAGCGATTGCTTCCAGGCAGCCAACACTTCCACATTTGCAAGCTGGCCCTTGATCCATCATGTGAATGTGCCCTATTTCGCCAGCACCGCAGTTGTGCCCGTAGAGCAACTGTCCATCTACGACTACTCCCGCTCCAATGCCGGTCCCGTAGTCGAGATACAGCATATTCATGTGCTTCCCACCCGATCCCAGCATCTGCTCGACGAGCGTTCTTGCGCGCGTCTTGCTCTCCACCACGACCGGGACACCAAATTCCTCCTCAAAAATCTTTTTCAACGGAACGTCATTCCAAAAATCAATGGTTGATGACGTCACTGTGACTCCGCGCCAGCTGTCCACCAGGCCTGGATCAGCTATGCCCACACCCACTATGGCGTTTTCATTGACTCCGGACTCCTGAATCACTCTTCTTGCGCATCCTTGCAACTGCGCAAGAAGGCCATCCCGCCCCTCATCCATCCTGGTAGGTTCTGAAATCAAATGAAGCACCGTCGGATGCAGATCCATCACACCGGCCATTACCTTCTCGTTGTCAAATTCGATTCCCACAATGAATCCGTGCTGCTCGTTGAGCTTGAGCAGGATTTGTTTGCGGCCCTTCGGATTATTAGCACGGCCTGCAACAAGAAGCCTGCCTTCAGTGAGCAATTCACGGGCAAACTGAGGAGAAGACACGAAACGGAATTTTAAGCACCCTAAGCGGCAACGGCTGATTCGTGCGAGCGGGTTCGAAGGGGACGGAACTGATCTGGGCCCAACGTCGGGGAAGATTCCCAGTGGTAGTCTCCAGTCAAATTGATGTGCTCCCAGCCGAGGGGCGACAGGTGGGCAAGGTCAGTGGGCTCTGGATGGTGTCCCTGCTTGCCCAGGTAATCGACCGCGCGCTGCAAGTAAACAGTGTTCCACAGAATGATTGAGGCGACGAGCAGGTTCAAGCCGCTGGCGCGATGGCACTGGTTTTCATACGACCTGTCGCGGATCTCGCCGAGACGATTGAAGAATACAGCACGGCGAAGCGCATTCTGCTGCTCGCCCTTGTTGAGACCTACGTGACTGCGCCTGCGCAGTTCGGGGTCTTGAAGCCAATCTAGGGTAAAAAGTGTACGTTCCAACTTGCCGAGTTCACGGAGTGCGAGTGCGAGGCCGTTTTGCCGGGGGTAGGCCGCCAGCTTGCGCAATATCACCGAGGCGGTGACCGTTCCCGTTTTGATAGACATGGCAAGGCGGAGCAGTTCGAACCAATGATCGCTGATAGCGCGGAGATTGATGGGGCCGGCCACGAGTGGGGCTAGCTCAGGCGGCACCGTCATGCCCGGCAAAACATAGAGCCGCTTCTCCTTTAGGTCGCGGATGCGCGGCGCAAACCGAAAGCCCAGCAATCGACACATTGCAAAGACATGGTCGGAGAAGCCGCCGGTGTCAGTGTAGTGCTCGTTAATGACGAGGCTGCTCTCGTGATAGAGCAATCCGTCGAGGACATGCGGTGCCTCGTTGGCGGTTGCGGCGATCACCTTTGTGTGAAAAGGTCCAAACCGATCGGATATGTGGGTATAGAACTTCACGCCCGGGTCCTGGCCGTAATGCAGGTTCACCATGCCCCCCACCTCGCCGCGGCCGCCGGCGCGGAAGAACTGAGCGTCTGAGGATGAGGTGTTGCCGCTGCCCCAATGAACAGCTAGGGGCTGGCTGTGCTGCGCATCGATCAGCCCAGCAAGGGCCTGTGCATAGCACTCCTCCCGCACATGCCAATCTGCGGTCCATGACAGTTGTCTCCAGGTCGTTTCGCTACATGCCTCGGACATGCGCGTGAGCCCAAGATTGATCCCATCAGCCAATATCGCGGTGAGTAGAGCCTGGCGATGTTTGGGTGGTGTCCGAGTATGGAGGTGCGGGAAATGGTCGCCGAGACCGGTCCACTGATCGACTTCTTCGAGAACTTCAGTGATCTTTGCATGCGGCATCAATGCGTAGGCCTGTTCGGCGAAGGCCTCGGCGGACTCCGGGGTGTTCTTGCGCAGCGGTGTGATGCGCAAATCCCCATCCGCAAGCGTCACATCGGGCAACGTGTTTTCCCGAGCCTTGGATGCTACCGATGCCATATCCTCCTTCAGCTTTTCGCGCCGCTCAGCCATATATGCGGTAAACTCCGTGTCGATGGCGAGGGGGAGCGGCGCCTGCTGTTGCATGGCTTTGAAGGTCGCGGCGGGAATCAGGTACGTCTCGAAATCTCGGTATTGACGGCTGCCTGTTACCCAGATATCGCCTGAGCGCAGGCGATCGCGCAGTTCCGCGAGTGCGCACAATTCATAGAAATGCCGATCAACCCCGGCTGCCTTGAACACATGGGGCCGCCAGCGAGGTTTTACGAAACCGATTGGCACCTCCTCGGGCAGCGAACGCTTGCCGCTGGCGTTGAGGTCGCGGAGTAGTTCGAGAGCCTGCAGCAACTCGGTCGCGGCCGGTGCGGCGTGGAACTCAAAATGCTCAAGCAGCAGTGGCGCGAACCTGCGCATGCTGCTGTAGCGATCATTGAGAAGCGCGAGGTAGTCAAATTCCTCAGGCTGAGCAAGGGTTTGCGCCTCGGCAACGGTCGATTCAAACTTCGTCCATGGCAACACGGCCTCAATGGCGGCGAAAGCATCGCCACCCCTGGAACGCGCTTCGATCAGAGCCTGACCGACTTGAACGTACAGCCGGACCTTTTCGTTGATCGATTTTCCGTTGGCGTGAAACTTCTCGGCATGCACACGTTCGGATTTCTTGAACAGCTTTCCGACCAGATGCTCAAACATATTGAGCGCCTCATCGGTCAGTGTCGCCGTGAGATCCAGGACCAGAGCCGTGAGCGTGGCGTAGCGACGCAACGGTTCCAGCTCGGCCAAGTGCTGCACCGTACTCTGGCCGCCCTCCCGGGCGAGCTTAAGCCAATAATTCTGGTGAACCCGAGTGGCGCGTTCCGACTCGATACCCAGCACCCGAACTTGTTTCAGCCGGTCTATCAGCTTCGGAAAGTTGCCGGTGGTAGCGGCATAGGCGGTCTGGCGTAACCACGCCAGCGTGCTTTGTCCGCCGCCACTGCGGACCTCAAGCAATTGATCAAGCCCTCGTCTCTGCTGATCGGTCAATTCGTCGGCGAGCCGACCCCAAAGCTGTCGCCGAGCACGAGCTCGAACCGTGCCACCGAGCCGTTCAATTGTCGGAAGTGGTGGGCAGACGATGCGGCGTGTGCGCAGTTCTTCGAGAACAGTGGCGACCAACGTGGAGCCATCGTCGGTTGCGAGCGCCGTCGGCAACAGCCAGGCCGCAATTTCTCGATACATTGAGTGGGTCAGGGG
>Ga0224559_1001363_pt1 | contig 13582 bp, 7 predicted proteins | sample 714S33034metaG_FD_180676 | JGI IMG/M metagenome (GOLD analysis project Ga0224559, IMG submission 180676) | Peat soil microbial communities from Stordalen Mire, Sweden - 717 S3 30-34 | ecosystem: Environmental > Terrestrial > Soil > Wetlands > Peat | place: Sweden: Norrbotten County, Stordalen... | reverse complement strand
CCGATGAGTACTCCAGTTCGGGTGTGGAAATTGAATGCGACAACATTGCTTTCGGCAATCTATTCGACGCCCCAAGTTTCACCGAGGAAGTCATCTTCAAGACGGATTATGCCAATGATCCCACTTTGGGCACGGTCAAGCAGACGCTCGTATGGAATCATCAAAACTCCGCCTATTGCCACCTCCAACTGAACGAAAGCGCGGACGGAAATACCAACAACATTGGCAGCCTGCTGTTCTGGGGGTGGAATGGAGACTGGCCCACGGTCCGGATCACGGCGGTCCAAAACGGCGGCCAACGCTTGGATGATGGTCATTGGCACTATGCCGCCGCCCGTTACAACGGCGCCACCTTGACGATTGATTTGCTCGTCGTGAATGAAGACGGCAGCATGGCTGAATCTTCGGCTTACCTGGGCAAGCCCCTCAACCCAGGCGGTTCCGGCAGCCAGGGGCCGCTGATCATTGGTAATGACGAGGGCGGCAACACGCCGTTAGACGGTCGGATCAATCAGGTGCGTTTTTCCAGTGTTTCCCTGCCGGTCAGCCAATTGCTGGCCAAAGTGGCGAGCTGTGCCACGCCGGTCTTCGCTTCATCGCCGACGACGAATGGGGTTGCCGTCGGCAGCTTTTTGGACATTTCGCCTGCGTTTTGGCCCGTTCAGATGGAAGGTGGACCGCTTCAGCTCCAGTGGCAATGCAATGGGGCCAATGTGGCCGGGCAAACCAATCTTAACTTCAACATGTACCCTGTTTCACTGGCTGCGGCCGGTACTTATCAGTTGATCGCCTCTACCCCTTGCGGTGGCCTTTCTGTCACCAGCGCACCGGTCACGGTGCAAGTTTCCCCGTCTATTCAACTGGCCCGGTGGGGTTTTAATTTCACCGAAGCCAACACCTTCCCCCAGGCAACCGTAGATGACCTGGCTGCTAATTTCCTCAATGTATATGACCTGATTACTTTCAACAATTCACCCAACATCAGCGGTATCGGCGGCAATGGGGAGATCCCTCTGACCAGCAGCGTTCCGCCAACCACGATGTTCATCAATGGCAATAATGGTGGCACGAACGCCTTCGATTGTGGATATCTCGGTGGGAATGACGGCGTGGTTTTCTACCCGCTCGGCCCGGACGTATTTGATTTCCGGACCTCCTTCTCGCTGGAATTGTTCTTCAAGACGTATGGCGACCAGAGTGCCAACGGCCCCATGGAACTGATTTGCCAGGGGACGGACGGAGGCAACACCTTCCGTTACGGTGTCAACCTCAATCAGGCGGCTCCGGGCGGAATCAGCTTTGGAATTAATAACTTCGCCATCGCTCCGGTGGGACCGTCGTATGAAGACACTAACGCCGGCATCCAGTCGGTGGTCTTGAAGAATGCAAACTACGCCGATGGCAACTGGCATTACCTGCTGGCGCAGTATAATTCGATCAGCAATACGATCAGTTTGAAGGCGGCCAATACGGATGGCACGGGCACCAACGCCACGGTGACATTGCCCACCGGCTATGGTCCATTGACCAACTACGTCGAAGGCAATTTGTTCGTCGGTCGCATGCGGTATTCGATGAGTGATGATCACCGGAACTTTGTGGGGGCCATTGACGAAGTGCAGGTCTCCCAAGGCTTAGTGACGCCCGGCTCCGGCCAATTGGGCTTCCTCCCCGGCGGTGTCATTACGCCCCAAATTACCGGCATCTCAGTGAGTGGCGGCACCGTGACGATCAAGTTCACGGGCAGTCCTGCCGACGCCGCGTCGGCGTTCACACTGGTCGGTTCTTCTACGGTCCACGGAACCTATTCGGCATTGTCCGCCAACATTGCCTCGCTGGGCAGCGGCAGTTTTCAGGCGACAATAGCCACCAGCGGGTCGGCGGAGTTTTACCGGATTAAACGGTAGAAATACGGAATGATAGTCGCTGGCCGGCGGCCTTGAAACCGCTGGCCAGCTTACCCCAACCAATGCAACCCCGATAATAATTATATTTGGCCGCAGAAAATACATAAATACCAACGAAAACAAGGACTGCCTGCCCCGGCTCAGGATGCCGGGAGCTGACGCCGGCGGTGAAACCCGCCCACCCATTTTCAAATTGCCAGTAGGAACAATGATTGGGGGCATGTTTTCTGCGGAACGATATTGAGTTAAAATTATGAAATTGAACCAATCAAACCCCGGCTTTCTGATCCAGCGCGCCTTCACGCTGATTGAGTTGCTGGTCGTGATCGCCATCATCGCGATTCTGGCGGCCATGTTGCTGCCGGCACTGTCCGCCGCCAAAGCGAAGGCTCTTAAAATCGGCTGCCTGAACAACCTGAAGCAAATCACCTTGTTTACACAAATGTATACGGATGACGGCAATGATACATTCCCGACCTGTTTGGTTAGTCCTACTGGCACTTGGGATCCGGGGGCCGAGTTGACCAACTGGTGGGGCACGCTCATTTGCGGCGGCAGCACCAACAATTACAATTCTTTTCACGACCCGGCGGTCAAAAGCTCCATAACCGAAAATGGGGTCACTTGGTCTTGGGCCTTTAATTTCAATTTGGTGGGGTACGGTTATAATTCTTTCTTTCTCGATTGCACGCCCAATCCTGCCGGCGATTCGGTCTCGATATCAGGTTATAAGCTTACCAGTGCGGTCAGTTTCAAGCGGTGCAACGTTAGACACCCGACGGATTGCCTGGTTTTTGGCGACAAGCAGCCTAAGGGACCGTCGTCCAATCCCACGGCCAGCGGCAGCTTATATTGGAAATACGCCAGCATGGTCGCGCCCAGCGCTTCGGGCAATTATGAAGGAATTGACACTATTCGTCACAATAATCTGAAATTCCCCGGTTCGGGCAATGTCGGGTTTGCGGATGGCCACGCTGAATCCAAAAGTGATGCCAACATTAACCCGCCGGCCGACCCTTCGGGGGGCACATTTCAGAGTTTGGGAAACTCCAAATTCTGGGATCCGCTCCAACGCGGGCCATAGGTTGGAAATACTTTATGGCGGTCAATTAACTGCCGTCAACAACCCCGCAAAGGATAACCGGTGCTTTCATTAGCGCCACGCCGGACCGCCTGTCAAATGACAAACCTGATTGCTGAAAATCCGCATTGCTTTTAACCCAACGCCACCGTTAACACATACGAATGAATTCCATCGCCACATCGCCAGTCAAAACTATGAACCAACCAACCGCTGCCGGTCCGGGGACAACCATGAGAGGACGCATTTTTTTCTGGGCCGTCACTTCGGCGCTCGCCGGGTTCCTGTTTGGCTTTGACACCGTGGTCATTTCCGGTGCGGAACAGAAAATCCAGACACTCTGGGGATTGAGTCCGGGCCTGCACGGGTTCGCCATCGCCTCCGCGCTATACGGCACGGTGCTCGGCTCGCTGTTCGGCGGCTGGCCGACGAACAAATTCGGGCGCCGGGCGACGTTGCTGTGGATTGGCGTGCTGTATGTCATCTCGGCGCTGGGCTGCGGTTTTGCCAACGGGATTTCCATGTTTATCGCCGCGCGGGTGATCGGCGGCATCGGCATCGGCATCTCCACGGTGGCCGCGCCGCTCTACATTTCGGAAATCGCCCCGCCGGCCTATCGCGGCCGGCTCGCCGGCATGTTCCAATTCAACATTGTTTTCGGCATCGTGATCGCCTTTGCCTCCAATGCGATGCTGGCCGGCATCGGCGAAAATTCCTGGCGCTGGATGCTTGGCGTTGCGGCGTTTCCGTCCATTCTTTACACGGTGCTGTGCTTCGGCATCCCGGAAAGTCCGCGCTGGCTCATCGGGCGCAAGGGCGACCGTGCGGGCGGCCTGGCGGTGTTGAAACTGATCGAGCCGGACGCCACGTCCGAGCAGCTTGAGGCGGAGGCAGACACCATGGTGGGTGCGTCGGCGGAGCGGATGGGGCCATCCCATTTCTGGACCCGAAAAATGCGCGTGCCCATCATGCTGGCCATTCTCATTGCTTTTTTCAACCAGATGTCCGGCATCAATGCGGTGCTTTATTATGCGCCGCGCATTTTTGAGTTGACCGGTCTCGGCGCGAAGGCCGCGCTGCTCCAATCCATCGGCATTGGCATCACTAATCTGATTTTCACCTTTGTCGGCCTGTGGTTGATTGATAAGTTAGGCCGCCGCGCGCTGCTGTTCATCGGCTCGTTCGGCTACATCACTTCGCTCGGCCTGGTGGCGTGGGCTTTCTTCACGCAGCATTACACCATTGTGCCGGCCTGCATCTTCGCGTTCATCGCGGCCCATGCGATTGGCCAGGGCGCGGTCATCTGGGTGTTTATCTCGGAAATTTTCCCCAACCGCCATCGCGCGGAAGGTCAGTCGCTCGGCAGTTTCACCCATTGGACGTTCGCGGCGCTATTGACCACTTTCTTCCCGAAAATGGTTTCGGTTTTTCCGCCCGGCTATGTCTTCTCGTTTTTTGCCTTCATGATGGTGCTGCAACTGGTCTGGGTGAAGACCCTGGTTCATGAGACCAAAGGCGTGCCGCTCGAACAAATCCAGCAGCGGCTGGGAATCAGGTAAGGTCCAACATGAGCTTCAAAATCATTGGCATCGGCGAAGTGCTGTGGGATTTGCTTCCATCAGGGCCGCAACTCGGAGGGGCCCCCGCCAATTTTGCCTGCCATGCCCAGGCTCTCGGCGCGCACGCCAGCGTAATCACCCGCATTGGCAATGACTGTTTGGGCCGGGAGATTCTTCTGCGCTTCTTCGTGCAGGGGGACAAGACGCAGGGTAATGTGCAGGAGGACGATGTCGCCCCCACGGGGACCGTCTCCGTTGTGCTTTCCGAGAGCGGCATTCCCCATTATATTATCCACGAAAATGTGGCGTGGGACCGGCTGGAGATAACCCCGGCGGGACTTAATGCGGTTCGTCTGGCGGATGCGGTGTGCTTTGGGAGCCTCGCCCAGCGCAGCGAAACCTCACGGACTTCCATTCAAACCCTGGTGGCCGCCGCGCCGGCCGCTGCCTGGCGGGTTTTCGACATCAACTTGCGGCAGAAATATTTTTCCCGCGAAATCATCGAACAATCTCTCCGGCTGGCCAACGTGCTCAAGTTGAACGATGACGAATTGAAGTTGCTCGCGGAAATGTTTGGCCAAACCGGTTCAACGCGCCGGCAAATTGAGCAATTGGCGCAGAAATTTGATTTACGGCTGGTCGCCCTGACGCGAGGAGCGGAGGGGAGCCTCCTGTTTCAGACCGGCCAATGGTCGGACAGCCCCGCAGTGCGGGTAAATATTGTGGATACGGTCGGCGCGGGCGACGCTTTCACCGCCGCCTTGGTTCTGGGACTGCTCCAAAAGAAGCCGCTCGACGAAATCAATGCGCTCGCGGGCGAGGTCGCCCGTTACGTCTGTTCCAGCGCCGGGGCCACACCGCCTTTGCCCAAGTCCCTTTGCGACCGGTTTGCCACTTCCGTTCAACATGTTGAAACAGCGTCTGATTTGATGCGCGCGTCCCAAACCTGAAACTGAAAGACAAGATGAAAAACGAAATCAACCTCAAACTGACCGGGAACCGTCTTGGCCGCGTCTATTTGCATTTGAAATGTCTTGCCCGTGACGGTAAATGGTTGTGGCATCTGGCCGGCTTGTGCCGGCAGTTTTCTCGCCATGCCTGTTTGTTTTTCACACTGGCACTCCCCCTCGGAGCAGCGACCGAATGCGCCGCTGCAAATCCGCCCCCTAATTATTCCGAACCGTTCCGACCGCAATATCATTTCACGCCAGAAAAAAACTGGATGAATGATCCGAATGGAATGTTTTATTACGAGGGCGAATATCATTTGTTTTATCAATACAATCCCTTTGGCGACAAGTGGGGGCACATGAGCTGGGGCCACGCAGTCAGCCCTGACATGGTCCACTGGAAACATCTGCCGCTGGCGCTGGCGGAGGAGAATGGCGTGATGATTTTCTCCGGCAGCGCCGTGGTGGACTGGCATAACTCCAGTGGCTTCGGCAAAGACGGCCAGCCGCCGCTGGTCGCCATCTATACCGGCTGCCGCGCCGACAGCGACGGCACGCAATTCGAGTGCATCGCCTACAGCAACGACAAAGGCCGCACTTGGACAAAATACTCCGGCAATCCGGTGATTGACCGGCACTTGAAAGATTTTCGCGACCCGAAAGTGCAATGGTTTGAACCGACCAAAAGCTGGGTGATGACCGTTTCGCTCTCGGCGGAGCACAAGGTTTGTTTTTATGGTTCGGATAATTTGAAAAATTGGAAGCTGCTCAGTCAGTTCGGTCCAGCCGGCGCCACGGCCGGCGTTTGGGAATGTCCCGATTTGTTCGAACTGCCGGTGGAAGGCACGCACGAAAAACGCTGGGTGCTCGCGGTCAACATGAATCCCGGCAGTATCGCCGGCGGTTCGGGCGGACAATATTTCATCGGCCAGTTCGACGGCACGAAGTTCACCGCCGATGCCGATTCAATCATGAAGCCGACTCCGGAGTTTGTGCCGGAAGGCCGCGTGCTCGCGAATTTTGAGGGCAAGGATTATGGCGATTGGAAAACCACCGGCGAAGCCTTCGGTCCCGGCCCGGCGCAAGGCCGGCTTGCCGACCAAAATCCCGTGGACGGCTATCTCGGTCACGGCTTGGTAAATAGCTATTACCACGGCGACGCCACCACCGGCACGATGACTTCCCCGGAATTTGAAATCACGCAGCCGTTCTTGAATTTTCTCATCGGCGGCGGTTCGCAAAAAGAAACGCGCATGGATCTTTTGGCTGCCGGCAAAGTTGTTCGCACCGCTTCAGGTTCCGACGCCGAGCGGCTCGCGTGGAGTTCGTGGGACGTACGCGAATTTTTGAATCAAAAAGCAGTTCTACAAATTGTGGATAATGCCACCGGCGGCTGGGGCCACATCAATGTTGATCAAATCATGCTCGCCGACGTGCCCGCGCGGTCCGCGTCCGAAGCGGCGCTGTGGTTCGATTATGGCAAGGACTATTACGCCGCCGTTTCCTGGAGCGACATTCCCAAGTCCGACGGACGCCGGCTCTGGATCGGCTGGATGAACAACTGGCAATACGGCGGCGATGAGCCGACCTCGCCGTGGCGCAGCGCGATGTCCATTCCGCGTCAGCCCGGTTTGCGCCGCACGGCCGAAGGCATCCGGCTGGTGCAGAAACCGGTTCGTGAAATGGAACAACTACGCGACCAGCATTTTACTTTCAAAGGCGGTGGCCTCGCCGAAGCCAATGCCTGGCTGGCGCAAAACCGGATTGCCGGCCAGCAGCTTGAACTGGTCGTCGAACTCGCGCCGCAGACTTCGGGCGTGCAGGGCGTGAAAGTTTTGAAAGGGGCCAAGGAGGAGACGGTGATCGGCGTGGATCGCGGCCGCGGACAGGTGTTCGTGGATCGCACGCAGTCGGGGAACGTGAATTTCAACCCGCAATTTTCCGGCGTGCATGTCGCGCCGCTGTCGTCAATTGCCGGCAAAGTGAAACTTCACATTTTCGTGGACGCTAGCTCGGTGGAAGTCTTCGTGAACGATGGCGAGCGGGTGTTCACCGATCTGATTTTCCCGTCCGCCGACAGTCGTGGCGTGGAATTTTTCCAATCGGAAACCGGCGCGAAGATCAGTTCGGTCCAGGCGTGGACGTTGAAATCGGTTTGGAAATAAAGCCGGGGGAATTGTTTGACATCCCACCGACATGCGAAACAGCATATTTAGCTTGTTGATTTCGGTGTTTGCACTGGGGTGCCGGTCCGAATATCTCGCTTTTGACCGTCATCCCCCGGGCCTCGTGCCAAAGGTTTTTGCCAAGGACGTGATCTCCAAAAATGATGAGCATGTTGGTTACTGTGCATTTAGCCCTGATGGTTCTGTTCTCTACTACGCTGAAACCACAGCTGATTGGAGCACCAGTAAAATTATCAAGATCTCCAGTCGTGATCTGGCTAAAAAGGAAACTTTGTATTTGAAAGATAAAAGATATGAAGGGGAGCCTTTTATCACTAGAGACGGCAAGACAATGTATTTTACGGTAATCTTGCCGCCGCCGGAAGGCAAACCCTGGCAGTCGGACATTTATCGGGTTCACAAAACCGCAACTGGCTGGGGTCCGCCGGAGCTTTTGGGCGCGCCCATCAACAGCCCGGCCAGCGAATGGCATGTTTCAATGACGGACAAAAATGTGATCTATTTTGTGTCCGAACGTGAAAAGGGAACCAGCGCACTCAATGGCGATATTTACCGGGCTGAGCAGAAAGGGGACACCTTCGTGAATTTGACCAATTTGCCCTACTCCATTAATACGGACTACAACGACAGCGATCCGTTGATTGCCCCGGATGAAAGCTTTTTGATCTTCCATTCCAACCGGGCGGGCGGTTTCGGAGAGCATGACCTTTATATTTCATTCAATCACGATGGGAAATGGCTCCCACATTAACCCCAGATGGAAAGTATCTGCTATTCACCAGGCGCAAGGCCATAGTTACATCTGAGCCGGCTCAAATCTATTGGGTTAGCACGCGGATTCTGAAACATTATGAGTAGTCTATATGTTGAAAAGCCTTTGATGTGAACATCAACCAACCATGGTGGTGGCTGGCGCATTCTAGCGTCGGTTGCTTATTGGGCTTGATCATTCTGATGGCAGCCGGCATTTCGTTGTTAGCTCAGGACATTCTGATCAACGACTTTGAAGCTACAAACTACGGTGCTTGGACGACGACTGGCACGGCCTTTGGATCGCGCCCGGTGGTGGGAACTTTGTCCGGCCAAAATCCAGTCACGGGCTACGAAGGCAGCCGTCTGGTGAATACATTCCTCGGCGGCGACGTTTCGACTGGCACGCTGACTTCGCCGCCGTTCATCATTCAGCGCAATTACATTCGCTTCCTCATCGGCGGCGGCAGCCAACGCGGCAAGACGTGTATGAATCTCTTGGTGAACGGTCAGGTCGTGCGCACTTCCGTTGGCATGGGCGATCGCGAAGATCTCGGTCCGCTCCAGTGGAACGTCAGCAATCTCATCAGCAGCAACGCGACGATTCAAATCGTGGACGCGGCCACCGGCACTTGGGGACACATCAATGTGGATCAAATTGTCCAGACCGACACGTCGCTCGGCTCTGTGGTCACGATCACAAATCGGTATTTGTGCATTCCCGTGAAGACCGGCGCGACCCGGCGTTTGTTTGAATTGGTGGTTGACGGGCTCGTCACGCATGAATTCTTTGTCGAGCTTGCCGACACGGTGACGCCAGATTTTTATTCATTTCTCGACCTTACCAATTTTCAAGGCAAGCAGGCGCTCGTGCGCGTGGACTCCGCGCTGGCCACGACGACGAATTTTAATTCGCTCATCTGGTCGGATGGCATCGTTGGTGCCAGCACGTTTTATCAGGAGGCGAATCGTCCGATTTATCATTACACCGCGCGGCGCGGCTGGCTTAACGATCCTAACGGTCTCGTCTATTTCAACGGCGAGTATCACATGGGCTACCAGCACAATCCCTATGGATGGACTTGGGCAAATATGCACTGGGGTCACGCCGTCAGCACCGATCTAGTGCATTGGACGGAGCTGCCCGAATGGCTTTATCCCGATCCGCTCGGTGCGGAATGGTCGGGCAGCGCGGTGGTGGATTGGAACAATTCCGCCGGCTTCGGCACGAATGCGCTTGTCGCTTTTTTTACCGGTGCGGCGAAAACTTCCGACCCGAATCTGCCGCGCATGGCGGTTCCCGGCCAGTTTCAACAATGCATGGCTTATAGTCTCGACTCCGGCCGCACCTGGACGAAATACGCGAACAATCCCGTCTTGGCGAACATCCTCGGCGGCGACAACCGCGATCCGAAAGTATTCTGGTATGGGCCCGGCAACCAGTGGGTAATGGCGCTCTGGTTGATCAATAATGACTATGGGATTTTCTCGTCCACCAATCTGAGGAGCTGGACGCAAACTTCCACGTTCACTTTCCCCGGTGTAATGGAACGTCCCGACATGTTTCAACTGCCGCTCGATGGAAATGGGGCAAATCCTAAATGGATTTTCTGGGGGGGCGGAGGCAACTATTACATCGGCACATTCGATGGCAGCACGTTCACCGGGCAGACCGGGCCGTTCACGCTTCGGAATGGCGACTGCTTCGCAGTAGCGCAAACATTCAACAACATTCCCGGCGACGCGCGGCGCATCATCATTGTCCACGGCACGGCACAATTTCCGGGAATGCCGTTCAACAATGACCTTAATTTCCCCATGGAATTGTCGCTGCGCACGTCTCCATCCGGCGCGCGGCTTTATGCAAACCCGGTGCCAGAACTGGCGCTGCTGCGAACGTCCACAATCAATTGGCCTGCGCAATCGCTCGTTGCCGGCAGCAACGTGCTGGCCGGAACTTTCGGCGAAGCGTTTGAACTCGATGCGAAATTCCAGCCCGGCCCGGCAACGAATGTGACGTTTAATTTGCGTGGCACCGCCATCACCTACGACTGCGTCGCGCAGGCGGTTGCCTGCAACGAAGTGGCGCAACCGCTTGCCCCAAGCAACGGCGTTGTGCATCTGCATATGCTCGTGGATCGCGGCATCATTGAAATTTTCGGCAATGACGGTTTGCTCTACATGCCGATGCGCGTGACGGCTACGGCTGGCGCACAACCTGTAAGTCTCATTGCGAATGGCAACGGCGCAATGCTCAACTCAGTGATGAAACACGATCTAGGTTCCGCGTGGAATTCCAGCGCCGCACCCCCAGCGCCAACCATCATCACCCAGCCAATTCCGCAGACCGTAAATCTGGGCGGGCCGGCTTCATTCAACGTGACGGTCGCAGGCGTTGCGCCGTTTTTCTACCAGTGGTGCAACAACGGTCGGCCCATTACCGGCGCGACGAACAGCATGCTGACCATTTTTCCCGCAAACGGAACGAATTCGAATTACGACGTGGTCGTGACCAACGCTGGCGGCGCAGTCACGAGCAGCGTCGCGCCGCTGACAATTCGCGCTCCCTACAAAATAAGTTTCTGGCGAATGGAATCGCAGGTTCTCACGCCCAACACTTCGGGCATACCGGTATTCACCGGCGTGTTTGATGCGGAAACCGCAGCGGGCCAGGGCGTCGCATCGCTCGGTGTGCTTTCGGCGGCGGAAGATGATTTGATCACATTCAGCGGCTTGTCCGGCAGCCCCTTGACTTTGAGCAACAGCGTCCCGCCGGCAGCCATGTTCGTGAACGGAAACAGCGGCGGTGCGAAATCCTACAATGCCGCCGTCATCGTTGCCGTGGACGGTGCGCTGTTTTTTCCGCAGGACGTTTACGGCAACGAATTCAGTTTTAACAGCCCGTTTACCATCGAGTTTTTTTTCAAGACCCACGGCAACCAAAGCGGCGCGGGCAGCATGGAACTGGTGGTGCAGGGCGAAAATGCTTTTCGTTACGGTATCGTCGTTAATGAAGCCGGGCCGGGATCGGTTCGGTTCGCTCTCAACAATGGCAGCGCCATTCAGCTTGCTGATTTGACCTCCGCAAATTACGCCGACGGCCAGTGGCATTACCTGCAGGCGATTTACGACACGATTAGTCCGACCAACGGACAAATGCGTTTGATGATTGTGAACCAAGACGGGACGGAAGACTCCACAACGAATACCCTGACGTCAGGATTTGGCCCATTGCCAGCGGGAAATGATGGAAATCTTTTTCTCGGACGAAACACCTACTCTCATGGTTTGGATCCACGCACGTTTATCGGCTTGATGGACGAAGTGCAGATCACTGCTGGTGTCGTGCCTGATTGGTGGCGACTCGGAAAAATCTCCTCCGTAGACAGCCACCTGCGAATCAACGGAGTTTTGCTAGGAACCAACGGGGTAAGCTTTCAGTGGACTGGAGCGGCCTCAAACAATTTTGTCATCCAAAGGGTTGCCCAGCTCGGCGATGTATGGCAAGCTGTCGCTACTCTGCCCAGCGCGGATGGAGTGAGCGGCTACGTTGATACGAATGCCAGCCGGTTGTCGAGACCGGCCAGCTTCTACCGGATTCTTTCGCAGTAGAAAGAAAATCGGCCGGTTGCCGTGTTTACTTACCGCACTCAGTAAACACAGATTACCATGAAAACATCAAACTCCCCCAGACTGTTCCGCTCCAATGTGGTTCCCTTCGCCGTCAGTTGGGCGCGTTCCGTGCAAGGGAGGAAGTTATGACCGCGTTGCCCATCAATGGACGGTCGGCCACCGATTCGGAAATGCTCCAGTTGCTGCTGGATGATTCGCCGGACCTGATCTATTTCAAAGACCTCAATTCCAGATTCATCCGGGGCAGCAAGGCGCTTTGCAAGCACCTGAATATCAGTCCCGAGGAACTCCCTGGAAAATCGGATTTTGATTTTTTTGCTCCCGAACGGGTTCTGCCCCACTTTGAAGAAGAGCAGGCAATCATCCGCACCGGGCAGCCATTGATTGGCCGGGAAGAGGAAAATATTGGTAAGGATGGAAAAGCTTGGTGGGTACTGACATCCAAGGCGGCTTTTCATGATCAGTCCGGGAAAATCATTGGAACATTCGGTATTTCCAAGAACATAACCGCTCTAAAAAAAGCGGAGAAGAAGCTGGAGGAGGTGAACAAGGAATTGGTGACCGCTTCTCGGTCGGCCGGCATGGCGGAAGTGGCCATCGGGGTTCTGCACAATGTCGGCAATGTTCTCAATAGTGTTAACGTGTCTGCCGGACTCATTAGCATGCATCTCCGGGATTTAAATCTGGAGAGTCTGGCCAAGCTGGTCGAACTGCTCCGAAAAAACGAACCGGATCTCGGCCGTTTCTTATCCCAAGACGAGCGTGGGCACAAGATCGTGCCCTATCTGGAAGAGCTGGTCCGGTATCTGCAACAGGAACAAGTCACCCTCAGCAATGAAACGAAAAACTTGGTCAGCCGGGTTGAACACATCAACGAAATTGTGGCCGCCCAGCAGGATTACGCCCGTGCCTGTGGCGTCATCGAAAATGTCAAGCTCGCGGACCTCGCCGAGGACGCCTTGAAAATCCACGGGGCCGCCTATGAACGGCACGGGGTGTCCATCGTGCGTGACTTCGATTCGATCCCCACTCTCTCCCTCGACAAACACAAGGTGCTTCAGATCCTCGTCAATTTGCTCCAAAACGCAAAGTTTGCGTGTGATGCCTCCAATCATCCGGACAAGCAGGTGGTGGTCCGAATCAAATCCGCAGGTGAAAACCGGGTGCAAATTCAGGTGGCGGACAATGGCATTGGCATCTTGCCGGAGAACCAGACGCGTATATTTGCTCAAGGCTTCACCACCCGCAAGGAAGGCCACGGTTTCGGCTTGCACAGCAGCGCACTGGCGGCGCGCGAAATGGGCGGCAATCTGACCGTACATAGCGACGGCGTGGGGCGGGGAGCCACCTTTACTTTGAAATTGCCCATCAGCCAGAAACACGCCTGACGTGAAGGTGAAGGGTGAATGGGTCAGCCCCGAATGGCGCTTAGATAAGGCCTAAAACTTTTTGGGAGAGGCGCTTGCGTCGGCGGGTGTCGAAGGCAGAGGCGAAGATGATCTGGCGACGCAAGCGC
>Ga0224559_1001361_pt1 | contig 13600 bp, 7 predicted proteins | sample 714S33034metaG_FD_180676 | JGI IMG/M metagenome (GOLD analysis project Ga0224559, IMG submission 180676) | Peat soil microbial communities from Stordalen Mire, Sweden - 717 S3 30-34 | ecosystem: Environmental > Terrestrial > Soil > Wetlands > Peat | place: Sweden: Norrbotten County, Stordalen... | reverse complement strand
CAGCACTGCAAGCCTTTCTGGCAGCGTTGCAGATCCCACTGGAGCCGTCGTGCCCCATGCGAAGATCACACTGACCCAGACAGAAACAAATTTCACCAGGATCTCTACGTCCAAGGAGGACGGCTCTTTTCACGAAGAGTTCCTTCCCGTGGGTCCCTACAAGGTTTCTGTTGTTGCGCCGGGCTTCAAGACGCTGCAGCGCAGCGGAATCATCCTTTCCGTCATGCAGAGCGCCACATTGAATCTGACGCTTGAAATCGGCGGTCAAACCGAAACGATCAGCGTTACTGCCGACGTTCCCCTTGTCAATCTGACGGATTCGACCTTGGGAGCTTCAATTTCGAATGCCAAGATTGATAATCTCCCCTTGGTGGGCCGCAATGTTTACGATTTGCTGAGCCTGACCCCCGGCATACAAAGTACATCAAACGAGAATTCCATCGGCCTGCCGATGGAGCATGTAATTATCAACGGCTCCACCGACAATATGGTCGGTCAGGTCACCTATTACCTGGATGGCGGCATCAACATGACCGGCGTCCGCTCTACTGGAAACATGCTTCCCAACCCTGACGCCGTCGATCAGTTCCACGTCGAGACCAACAATTTCAGTGCTGAATTTGGGCGCACGGGCGCCGGCGTTGTCTCCGTCGTGACCAAGTCCGGCACAAACCAGGTGCATGGTTCGCTGTTTGAGTTTCACCAGGAAACAAACTTCAATTCAGACGCATACAAACAAACTACAAGGACACCGCAGCACATCAACCGCTTTGGCGCCACAACCGGCGGGCCTGTCCTCCGGGACAAGATTTTCTTTTTTGGCAGCTATGGCGGACTGCGGAAAATCAGTCCGGTAACCTTCAACACTGTGGTCCCAGATGCCAATCAGCGGAAAGGCGATTTCTCGGAGAACCTGCCCACGACCACGCCAGTCACGGGACTTGGCGCCTGCGCCACTACACTCAATACTGCGGATAAGGCAAATACCGATTACGGCGGAAAATTCTTCGTCTGCGATCCGGTGACGCATCAGCCGGTACCAAACAACCGTCTTGATCTTGACACGAATTACGTTCCCGACCCGGTGGCCGCGGCAGTCCTGAAATCGAATGTGCCTCTGCCCTCCCCGAACCGTACAGATAACCGCTTCGTCGGAAACGAAGGATTGCCGGAAACCAATAACGAGTACCTGATCAAGGGCGAATTCCAATTCCTTCCAAACCACCGTTTTACGCTTGCTTACTTTCAGATGCTAGGCTCTTCGATAACACTGCCTTCCGGAAGCAATCTGCCGGGATGGGCGCTCAACAATTATGCCTACAGGCAGCAGAATGGCAACGCCAGCGATGTCTGGACGCTCTCTTCGCGGTCAGTCAATCAGATCTGGCTGAGTTACTCGCGCATGATGGCCGGGCGCATCAGCAATCCGGCGGAGTCGCTGGCGGCTTTCGGTTCCGATCTCAATGTGCAGGGAACACCCTCACTGCCGAATATCAGCGTGGCCAATTTCTTCACCCTTGGAAATGCAATCAGCGGCCCGTTGGCCGGCGACAACATCTATGGAGTGCGGGATGTTTACAACACCACCAGAGGTAAACACGCATTCAGCGCCGGCGGCGAGGCATATCTCGAGAAGGACCGTCTGGAAACGTTGTTGAACAACTATGGAACATTTGCTTTTACCAGCGCGGTTGTGCCCTCGACGCAATCAGGGCAATCCACCTACACAAGAACTGGCGTTGCAATGGCGGACTTTTTGATTGGTCACCCCAACGCCATGGGCCAGGACTCACCCGACGATGCCAACGAAAACTATTGGAATTGGGGCTTATTCCTGCAGGATAATTGGCGCATCAGCCACGCGCTGACTGTCAATCTCGGCATTCGCTACGATGTGCAGACCGCGCCCATTGATACGCAGCGCCGAATCGGCGTCTTTCAACCAGGCGTGCAGTCGACGGTCTCTCCAAATGCGATGCTTGGGCAGCTCTTCCCCGGCGATCCAGGAGTTCCGGATGGCGGCGTCGACACGAACTATAACCACTTTTCTCCGCGAATTGGCTTTGCATATGACCCGTTCCACAGCGGCCGTACAGTCTTTCACGGCGCTGCCGGAATGTTCTTCGACACCATCAGCGGAAACGAGTGGATGCTTTCACAAAACTTCCAGCCTTTCGCCGTACGTGAAACTGGTGCGTTCGCTCACGTTGTAAGCTTGCAGCACATTTATTCGACGGACACGCAGGATTTTGCCGGCGGAGTCTCGCCATTCCCATATGTTTACGACAAAGCCAATCCGAGGTACGTCTCTCCGGCGTCTCTCGTATTTGTGCAGAAGGGGATGCGTTGGCCTTATAACACTCAAGTGAACTTTGGGTTTCAGCAGCAACTCACCCGCGATCTGGCGGTAAGCGTCAACTACGTGGGCGCTTTTAGCCGCAAGCTGCCGATGTACATCGACCAGAATGCGCCAATCTTCAACACCGCAACCGGGGCCTCGAATACGGCCGGAAACGTAAATTGCCGCCGCCCGTACGACGCGATTCCTTTCGCGACTGGATCGACGACAACCTGCGCCAGTCCCGCTATCGGATCCAAATACATGAGCAATGCGTATGTGATTACGGACAGCCAGACAGCAAATTACAACGGGTTGCAGATTGCGGTCGAAAAACGGCTAAGCCGCAACTTCAGCATCAATGGCTTCTACATCTGGAGCAAGGGATTGGCGAGCGCTTCGATGCAGACCACCGGCAACATCGGCAACAGCGCATCAACCGAGCCCGAGGACTACTATAACCTGAAACTTGATCGCCAGCGCGAAGACAATGATATGCGCCATCAGGCTCTTATCACTGCCCTGTGGAAACCAAATTATTTCGGCCAGTTCAACCGGACAGTGCGGCTCATTTTGAACGACTGGTCAATCGCGGCTACTTTGAAAATGAACAGCGGAAAGCCATTCAACATCACCAGCGGTAATGACGACAACGTGGACGGCGACAACAACGATCGTCCCAATGTCGCATCGGGAATGGTTGAAACCGTGATTGGCGCCAACCTGCCGCGAGCGCAGGCTGCGGCGAAGTGGTTCCAAACCAATTCGTATTGCAGGGTAGCATCCACCGGTTGTCCTGCCGGGGGCGGTACTTCGAGCCTCGATGGGCTGGTCAGGCCCAACTCGCTGGATGCGCCTGGATTCAAAAACGTGGATGCGTCTTTGTTCCGTGACTTCGCCATCTATAGCCGGATCAAGTTCCAGTTCCGCGGCGAAGCAACCAACGTGTTCAACTTCGTCAACCTGGGCACTCCCGGAGGTACGCTCAGCAGCACCAGTTCCTTTGGCGTAATTTCTGGCGGAGCCGGCATGCGCGTGATTCAGGTTGGCGGCCGGCTCCTCTTCTAACGATTGATGGCGGCACTCAACGCGGGCGGCTCTGTTTGCTGCCCGCACACTTAAGCCATTCAGGCGCGGCAATTCCAACCGGACAGGCGCCTAATAATTTTGATGTTGTAGCAGTAGTCTCCAAAGCGCCTGTTCTTCGTGAACAGGCGCCCTTTTTTGTTCACTCCCGCCATTATGCACGGCAGTTGACTTGTTGATATGGCCGAGTGGGCGCAATGGGTTAGGTGCCGCATCTGGCGCTCAAAAACCCATGAGACTGAATCTATTTTTTCCCTGCCGCCTCGCCGTGCATCAGTAACTGGTAGTGCCGGGCATATTCCGTCTGGTAGTACTTGACCGCGCGTTCGTAACTAATATTGGATGCGTTGGGTTTGAGGGTCCAATAGATATGAATCTCCTTCGTGTCTGGAGAGACGGATAGTGCGCCGTTGGAAGCCGGGACCGCATTGCCGTCGGCAGTAGCGGATTTCAGATCGATGAACCACGGCAGGTGGACAACAATCTGCTGCGGGGGCCTGGTGAAGACTGGGTTCAGGTGCAGCACGGCCTCATCCGCCGACGGCTGATAGAGCGTAAACGCAACGGCGCCGAAGTTCGTGGGAGCCTGGCGCACGGAGATATTTTTGCCTGCTCCAATCCACGCCGGAGAGACGACAGACAGCAGGTGAAGCTGGTTCCCTTCTTCGCGAACCATCATGGTGCGCAACAGCGTACGGTACTCCGCGGCAAACCATCCATGCGGCGCCAAGTTGTCCTCAAAGTTTCTGTTGCCCCAGGGCAGAATGGCAAACTCGAAGCCGGCCTGGGTTGAACTGGTATGGACCAGCAGCGCGTACAGCTCGCGCACCGCCTGCTCCTGGTCGCCGCGGATGGCCTCGGTCATGGTGTTCTTTATGGTGAGGTAGTGATGAAGAAATTCGCCGTTGGCATAAGTCATGATGCCCTCGGCGTACTTGGCCTGAGTAGCTTTGAGCGTTGCGGTCACGCGAGGATCGTGGGGATCGAGCGTAGGCTCCGGAACCACGGCCAGCAGGTTACCCCAATCGTAACCTCCCTTCTGCCCGTCAAGCGCCGGCGGAATGTAGCCGTTGTTCGCGCTGGCGCGCTCCTCCAGCACCTTGAAGAACGCCTGATGATAGTCGTCGTACTCCGTCTGCCATCCTTTGGCAATGTCCGCATGGCCGGTATCGTTAGCCATGTCAATGGCCAGCTTGAGCCCACTCAACGCCAGAAAGTTATAGCCCGTCAGGTGGCCTGGAACGAATTCGTTGTCGCGCACATCGCTGGCCGGCATAATGTGGAGCGGGTCACTGGCGCGAGCTTGTTTGAGCCAGTCCACTGCACGGGCAATCTGCGGCAGCGCCCACTCGGCAAATGCCTTGTCGCGAGTGAGGTGATAGTGCTGCGCATAGCCCCAGACAGCCTCGCCCCAACCATCATACTGTTGCTCCTGCGAAAGAAAGTTGCCGTCCGCCTTCTGTGATTTAGCAAAGAATTCCAAATCCTGTTTTGCAATCTCCGGGTACCCGGTCACGTCGTAGCTGCGCACGATGTCCGCCCCGTCGCGCAGAAAGAAGGAGTGATAGTGGAGTTTGTTGACCGTCTGAATGTAGTCTTCGCCAATGTGGTCGCGGGCAATCAGGTCGTAGACTAGGCTGGCGTAAAACGTATCCACCGTCTTCTGCTCAGGCAGGCTAATTTGCATCCCTTGATCGAGAATCTTGTTCCAGAAAGCTATAATCTTCGCTTTGGCGTCATCGAATCCCGCCTGCTCAATCGCGGCAAGCGTTGCAGAATCCGCCGTGGGAACCACCGGCATCTTAAAATCGAGCACTGACTCTTCGCCGGCCTTGAGTAGCCGAGAGTAAGTGACGATGCCGACAGGCACAGTGAGATCCACACGAAGCTTGCCCGGCTTGCCGATTTCCTGCGGGTAGTTGTAGTTGCCGTGAAGGGTCCAGCCGCGTGAGGCATAGTCCGCCGGGTAACTGTAGAGCAGGCGACCGTCGCGCATAAATCCACTATCAGAGAAGCTGTAAACCCAATCAGGGCTGAATTCCTCGCCAAGCTGGCGATAGTCGCCGGGAAATTTTCCCACGCGCGGCCGGTCGAAGCGGTTGTCGCCGTGGCCTGCGCCGGTATTGTTGGGCGCGTCGTAGCGAATACCGGTAGCCAGAATGGCGCGGTTCGGTTCGCTGCCCATGTTCTTCATTGTGATGCGAATGAAGTTGACCAGCGTGCCTTCGGGTTTTCCGTCAAGTGTCGCGGCAAAGAGCGTAACTCGGTAATCCACTCCATCGCGCTCAAAATGATAATGAACGATGGGCAATCGGCCTTCTTCGAGGGTACGGATGCGCACGCTGGTAGGCGCAAGCTCCGAACCGGCGAAGAACATCATCTCGCCGTAGCCGGTGCGCAAGTATCCTTCCGGAGTGATCTCGGTGGCAGCCTCGGCATCCATCATGCCGATCTCGTCCGTGGGTCTGGAGAAGTAGGAAAACGGCTGGTCAGGACGGTCAATCGATGGGGGAACCATCTGCGCATACAGGCCGGCAGCGGAAAAGACCGTGAGGAAAATCCCGAACGACAAAAGAATTGATTTGCAAATCTTGATCACGTCAGCAGAAATCATATTGTTCCTCACACCTTGATGAAGATTTTTTTGCGATAGAGCACGCAGATTGGAATGAAGCAAAACGCAAGAACAGTTATAGAGTAAGCAAACTGGCCCACGCCATGACCTGGAATATGCGCGAAAGAATGGATGAACATCCAGACAACTAAAGGGGTTCGCCGTCCATCTGACGTGAAATAAATGTTATAGAAAATATTTAATGCCAGTTCGCTAAACAGGTAGGCGGCGATGGCATTTGAGCCTAGCACCAGCCAGGGCCATGTCCAGCGCTTGCGCCAGCCGCGCACGTCGGCGGCCCAAAAAGCGAGCGCAAGTACGGTCAACGACCAGCCCGCCGAGACCAGCACAAAGGAACTGGTCCACAGGTTTTTGTTGAGTGGAAACCAGAAAGACCAAATGTATCCAGCGGCCAGGCAGGCCGCCGCCCCTGCAACCAACCCCCACGCCTTTGTAGCAAGCGGCTTTTTCATGCGCAGCCACACTCCGGTCAGCAGTCCAAGAAGCGCGGAGCCAAGGGCAGGCAAAGTGCTGAGCAGCCCTTCGGGATCGCGCAGGTTAAAGTCCGGCGCTTCCAGATAAAGATGATGGGGCAATACATGGCGGTCAATCCAGGAGACCAGGTTCAGGCTTTCATCCATAAACGGAATATCTCTGCCCGGCATTCCGGCTCCGGGCACAGGAACCCAGCGCAGCAGAATCCAGTAGCCGGCAAGCACCGCCACCAGTGCAGCGACTTTGGTGCTGACGCGCCTATCCCATAGATAAAAAAGACCGACGACCAGATAGCAGAGGGCTAGACGTTGCAGGACGCCAAGGACTCGCAAATGAGTGAGTTCAAAGAATGGAAAGCTGTTCACCACCATGCCGAGCAGAAACAGAACCGCGGCCCGTCGCACCGTGTGGAGCGCCAGTTGGGCACGAGTGGCGCCGCGAGCCAGGCGGGCTTCAAAGGCATACGCAATCGAGGCTCCCACCACGAACACAAAAGTCGGAAAAACCAGATCTGTGGGCGTAATTCCGTTCCATCTGGAGTGATTCATGAAGCCCCACGAGCCGGGGCCTCCGTTGTTGTTCACCATGATCATGAAGGTTATGGTGAGGCCGCGCAGTACATCCAAGGACAACAAGCGCGTGGTAGACGCCGGTGTTAACGAGGGATTGGTCATCACGTCTTGCATTCTCCCGTTTCCCAATCCCAATCATAGCTCTATTTATTGACTTTTCTTCCGGTACCGCCATACTGCGCAATTATGGATGTGAATATGCGAACCTGTGCGATGTGAGCAAAGAGGAAAAAAGAAAAAGTGTCCCATCACTGAGAGCCTTCCTTGTCCCTTCATTGATGTTCAGCCTCAGCCTGGAGGCCGGATATTTATATTACTTTTACGGCATTTCCCGGATTGCGATGAAGTACACAGTTTCACAAGTAAGGTGTTTTGAGCTTCAATCAGATTGGGCCCATTCTGGAGATATGCAGCCTACGCAGAACATCTGTGCGAATTTTCTCACTCTCCGTTGCTTCCTGTTTCCCCACCGTACGGTTGACGCTAACTAGTATCTGCGTGGCAGGACCACTCGAATCCCTAGACAGCTTTCTACACCTCGAGCCAATCTACTTAACCTGTATTGTTTATTTATATTTACAAAATTCCCAGACTGGTCTTAACAATCCCATAGGCCCGGCCGTCAACGCGTCTGGCAACCTATACATTGCCGAAATCGGCAACGTGCTCGCTCCATATACAATTCGTCGCGCAGGCTCCTCTAAAGAAAACGCTGGCATTCACTTGAGCAAGAACTCAAACTGCGGGCGTAGCGCATCCGGTCCCGATGTAATGGTACTGTCCAGATGGATCAGCAGCTTTTCTGTGTCATAGCGCGGCCAGTGCGGAAGGTCTTTGCCGTTCGGGTCGCCCGTCTTGGCAAAGTTCGTCCAGTAGCCCACCATCTGCTCGCTCAGGGTTCGGTCCTCGGGACGCCAGGCGGCGCCGCGCCTCACGTCCAATGTTCCAAAGACGTACTCAAGTTCGTCCGAGTGAAAGGCGTATTTTCCTTCGGGATGCATTTTGCTGGGTGTTGCGGGCAGATCGAAGCGGTAACGGTATACCGGCGCTCCTCCGGTCTGCGACTGCGCCTCTGCCCACTTCCACGCGCTCGAGGCGATGAAGGCATCGGTGGTATAGGCGTCGGCCGATTGCACGGACTCTTCGTCGCTCTTGCCCGGAAATGCCGCCAGGAACTCTTCCCCCCGCTCTCCGTAATGCTCGGCGGCAAAGACCTTCCACTTCTCCGCGGTCATGCCCTTCGATAGCGTACCTGCCCTCTCGTCGCGATTCCAACCGATGATGGCCGGCACATGCGACTGTTTGCCCTCAGCATAGATATCAGGAATACTCTCGGGCAAAATCCGCCCGTCGATGACCGGCGAAAACCAGCCGACTTGCTTCTTTGCGGCGGCCTCGATCAGCTGGGCGGTGGGCAGCGCGCGCAGTTCGGCCAGGTTCTTCACTCCCAGCGAATCGGCCCATTCCTGATCGCGCTTGTCGCGCTCGGCCAGCGTGGAGATGAGAAGCCCATTGCTGAAGGCCGCACCGCTCTCGCCGATCGCCTTGTGGAAGAGTCCGCGCGCAGCGGGCGCGGCCATCAGTGCGCTTACGGCAAAGGAACCGGCGCTCTCGCCGAAGATCGTCACGTTGCCCGCATCGCCGCCAAAACCGGCGATATTCTGCTGCACCCAGAGGAGCGCCGCTACCATATCCATCAGTCCGTAATTGCCGGCGTGGCCCTCGTTCTCCTTCGCCAATTCCTCCGTGGCCAGAAAGCCGAAGACACCCAGCCGGTAGTTGATCGTCACCAGGACTACGCCTTTGGAGACGAGCGCGGAGTTGGTATACCGCGGTTCAGAGCCCGCACCGGCCGTATAGCCCCCTCCGTGAATCCAGACCATAACCGGCAGCTTGCTTGCCGCTCTGGCGTTCGCGGGCGCATACACATTCAGATAGAGACAATCCTCGCTCGGTCCGGGATCGAGAAAAAGATAATCGCTCCAAATCTGCCACTGCGCACAGCGATGAGCGAACTGCGTTGCATCGCGCAGACGCTTCCATGCGACAGGAGGCGCCGGCGCCTTCCAGCGAAGGTCGTCAACCGGCGGCGCAGCGTAGGGCAGCCCGAGAAAAGCCTTGACCTTCCCATCGTTGATAGTCTTGCCGTGCACCTTGCCCTGCCCGGTTATGACGGTCTGGGAGCCGGCGTGAACGGAAGCGGCGAATCCGAGCAAACATCCACTCAAAACGATCGCGCTGGCCATACGCATCCCAAGTTGCATCGCGGCCCCCCTTGGAAAAACAGGATTTTTGTACGACAAAAAGAGTTAGCAGGTGGTTCCCATCCCATCCTAGGCCGCAGCGCCTCAGGCGGTTCCGGCGAGAAAATCCGTGAGCTTTATATTGCGTCCGGTCTCCAGCGCATGGTTGCACAAGGCCACGGTGACTGCCTCGCTCCAACCGAGATCCACGTCGGCCACCGGCCTGCGACGGGCTCGAATGCAGTCGATGAACTCCCGGCAGGCCTGCAAATCGGCATCGCTGGCTTCGCCTTTAAGGGGCGTTTCGCCCTTGCCGGTATAGGGCTGTTCTGCGCTGTAGGTTGGCCCGGTGATCAGTTTGTGCCCAATCGTCATTTCGGGCGGCACGGCGGAGTTGGGATACCACGGCTCCTGATAATAGATCGCCTCCGTGTGCGTGAGCACGATGCTGCCGCCAGTACCGAAGATGCGCTCTTGCGCTCCGTCCAGACGGTTGGTGGTGATGAAGCTGGCTTGGAGCGTCTGTCCGCCGGGGTAGCGGAGAATCGCATGAACGTTGTCTTCGATCTCCCGCCCGTCTTTCCAATAATCGACGCCGCCGGAAGCCATCGCTGAATCAGGCATGGCGCCGAAGAGCGTGTTGGCAAAGCTGATCTGGTGCGAGCCGAGTTCAGCCAGCAAGCCTCCGGACCACTGGCGGTAAAGACGCCAATTCAGAAGCCTTTCAATTTCCGCTCCCGCTCCCGCAGGCAGCGGACGCCGCCAGTTGCTGTTGCGATGCCAGTAGGAGTAGACCTGCGTGACCTGTCCGATGCTTCCGACCTGTATGCGCTTCTGCGCCTCCGTATACCACGGCGCATAGGTGTATTGCAGACCAACCTGCAAGATCTTTCCCGTGCGGCGGACGGCGTCCCGGATACGATTGCAATCGTCGAGCGTGCGTCCCATGCTCTTTTCGCCGTATACCGCTCGGCCGCTGTCGAGAGCGGCAATCACGTGCTCCGCATGAAGCGCGAGCGGCGTGGCGACCATGACGGCGTCGATGTCGCGCGCCTCAAGCAGCTTACGGTAATCGGAGTAAGCCGGGGTCTGCTCGCCGGTCACTTTGCGCCCTTCGGCGATCCTGGGTTCGTAAACATCGCACAAACCTGCGATGCGCACGCCGGGAACGCGCAGCATCATGCGCATCATATGCTGTCCGCGGCCGCCCACTCCGATGATGCCGAGGTGGACCCAGTCGCAGGGAGCAACTGCCTGCGGCGATCCGCAGCCTCTCATGCCCAGCGACAAAGCGCCGAGTCCTGCCGCGGCCATTCCGATGAACTCGCGTCTTTCCATGATCTTCCTTATTGTGTTGATGACTCCATTTGAGGCCAGCGGATACCGGCACAGAAATCGCCTTCTTCTCCGCGGCAAGCCCAGAATGCCGAACACTCCGGGAACCGCTCCATAACCGCTTCGCCACGACGCGGGCCAAGCAGGAACAGAGCTGTAGACAGCCCATCCGCCAGTCTGGAATCGGGCGCCAGTACAGTCGTTTGCAGTACTTGAAGTAGATGAGAATCCTGCTCGCGCTGGTGCGATGCGGGATCGAGCAAATGGCTGTAAACACGCCCATCCCTGGTGAAACTTTGCTCTTTGACACCCGAGGTGGACAAGGCGCGATCGCCCAGCAGCACCTCGCTCAGAAGTACATCGGCGGAAGCCGGATCAGCAACGCAAATGGGCCATGTCCTCGAGAAGAAATCTCCGTTCGCCGCAATACTGCTGGAGCCTGCGTCAATCATGGCTTGAACCGCAAGAGACCGGAGTATATCGAGTGCGCAATCGACCGCGTAGCCTTTAGCGATCGCTCCTAGGTCCAGTTCCATGCCGGGCTTGAGAAACTCGACGGTACGCCACTGCGCATCGAGTTGCAGATGCTTCCAGCCTACTGCGGCTTCGGCGGCTTCGAGCGCATCAGACGATGGGATCGCGCGCTTGCGCTCGGAGAATCCCCATACGCGTGTCAAGCAGCCAATGGTAATGTCGAAGGCGCCTTCCGTCTTTCCGCTCAGATCCTTTGCATACTCCAGCAGATGAAAGACCTCGGGGTCCGTGACGACCGGACCCTGCCCGGCGTTGCGGTTGATGCGCGCGATCTCACTTGATGGAAGAAAGCGGCTGAAGGTTCTTTCCACCCGCTCAATCTCATCAAAGACCGCCTGAAAAACCGCCAGTTCCCGCGCTTCGTTAAGTTCGTGCAGGTAGATCGTGAAGAGGGTTCCCATGGCAGGGCGTGAATGTGCGCGAAAAGGTTCGCGGGAACTCTTTTTGCGCGCAGGGTGAACCACCGCCGACAATTCGCCCCACCTCGTCCCTGCCTCTTGAGATGAACTCCGCACCGCCGTCAACGGCTCCCCATGCCGGCGAGAACGCCCCGCATGTATGCAATGCTGGCGATTACGCCCGGCATAGGATCGTCGCCGTGGATCTCGTACTCAAGATCGACGAAGCCTTTATAGCCGATGCCATCAAGAGCAGTGAAAATCTCGCGCACCGGCATGAGGCCCTCGCCCACGGCCACCTGGCTCTCCTTATTGGTGAAGTCGCTGAGGTCCTTCATGTGGACATTGAAAAGCCGCGGGCCAACTTCGCGAATCGCCTGCGCCACATCCGTTCCCGCACGCACGGTATGGCCCACATCAATGCAGCAGCCGATGCGGGGATCGGTTCCTTTGAGCGACTTGAGAATGTCCAGCGGCGAAGGCCAGAGCTTGTCTTCGGGTCCGTGGTTGTGGATGGCGATGCGGATGTCGTATTCCTTGACGAACTTCTCCAAGCGAGGCAGCGTCTCGGGGGTGGGATCGCCTGCGACGATCACGCCGATGCCGGCGCGCTTGCAATACTCGAACTTGGCGTGGATATCAGTGTCTTCATCCTTGGCGAAGTAAATGGCGCCGGCGGCATGCAGATGGATGCCGCCGGCGGCGTAGTCGGCCAGGGCCTTGGCTTCTTCCTGCGCATCGGCGGGCAAGTGGTCTTTGATGTCTTTTACGTTGAGATCGCGAATACCGAGCTGCTTGACGAAGCCGATCATCTGCGTGCGAGTGAACTGGCGAAAGGTGTAACTGGCGACGCCCAGTTGAGCCGGGTATGATTTGCCCCGGACAGTCAGAGTCTCAGCCACGATTGGCGAAGTGCCGGTGGTCGCGCAGGCCGCGGCAAGCAACACGCCCGACTGCATGAAGTCACGGCGCGAAAAAGATGATTTCATGATTGATAACTCCTTGAATGATAATGTAAATCTTCATCCGGGCGGTTGACCGGAAACCGCCCGGCTTGTGGAATCAATGCTCAGAGATGCGGCTCCCACCCCTTTTCATATGTGCGGCCCCACTTCTTCATGGCTTCGTCGTCGTTCTGAATCTTGCCGTCCGCGGTGTCAAGATGCAGCTCGCGGCCGGTCTCCCAGGCGATGTTGGAGAGTTGCAGCATGGTCACGGCGACGTTGCCCACAGCGATGGGCGCATGCAGTTTTTCGCCCTGACGGATGCCGGCGATGAGGTTAGCGAAGTGCAGATCGGTCATGGAGTCGCGGCCGATCGCATCCGCCGATGAAGTCGTCTTTCCCGTGATATATTCTCCGGTCTTGTTTCCCTTGAGGTCGTAAATCTCGTAACCGTCGCGATCGACCACCACCGAGCCGGTTGTTCCCATGACAGCCACGCCGCGGTCGCGATGATAGACTTTCATGCCCTGGCAACTGCGGCCTTCCCAAGTGATCATGCAATCTCCGTAGTCGAAGCTGGTTTCCAGAGTGTCGTAAAACTCCCAATCGTCCTTGAAGTGGAAGCGGCCGCCCGCAGCCGTGGCGCGCCGCGGATACCCGGTGCCCAAGGCCCAGCGGGCCACATCGACTTCATGCGTGCCGTTATTCAGAGCCTCGCCGGTGCCGTAGTTGCGCAGCCAGTGCCAGTTGTAGGGATGAATATTGTCCTTGTAGGGACGGCGTGGCGCGGGGCCTTGCCAAAGTTCCCAATCGAGCGTGGCGGGAACGGCAACCTCCTTGCCTACGCCCATCGACTTGCGCACGTTGCAATACCAGGTGCGGGCAAAGTAGGCGCGGCCAATGAGGCCATTGTGAATTTTGTCGATGATCTCGATGGTATGCGGCGAGGAGCGCTGCTGCGAACCCACTTGCACCAGCTTGCCATACTTCTGTTGCGCCTCGACCAGGAGCGCGCCTTCGGCGGGGTTGTGGCTGCACGGC